>Ga0210410_10000165_pt1 | contig 97638 bp, 92 predicted proteins | sample IncBWC4MmetaG_FD_161058 | JGI IMG/M metagenome (GOLD analysis project Ga0210410, IMG submission 161058) | Forest soil microbial communities from Barre Woods Harvard Forest LTER site, Petersham, Massachusetts, United States - Inc-BW-C-4-M | ecosystem: Environmental > Terrestrial > Soil >... | reverse complement strand
CGTGCTGGCGACCGGGCCGACCGGCTCCGGCAAGTCGACGACGCTCTACGCCGCGCTGCAGCAGCTCAACACGACCGAGAAGAACATCATCACGATCGAGGACCCGGTCGAGTACCAGCTCGACGGGATCACGCAGGTGCAGGTCAACCCGCGCGCAGGCCTCACGTTCGCCAACGGGCTGCGCTCGATGATGCGCGCCGACCCCGACATCATCATGGTCGGCGAGATCCGCGACGGCGAGACGGCGCAGATCGCGATCGAGTCCGCGCTGACCGGCCACCTCGTCCTCTCCACGCTGCACACGAACGACGCGCCGACGGCGATCACGCGCCTGATCGAGATGGGGATCGAGCCGTTCCTCGTCGCCTCCGCGATCGACTGCGTCGTCGCGCAGCGGCTCGCGCGCACGCTCTGCTCGACCTGCAAGAAGCGCACGATCGTCCCGGCGCAGGTGCTGCGCGACAGCGGCTTCAACGTCACGCTCGACCTCGAGGCGTACGAGCCGGTCGGGTGCGGGCGCTGCGGGGGAATGGGCTACAAGGGCCGCGTCGGCCTCTACGAGGTGATGACCGTCAGCGAGGACATCCGCAGACTCGTGCTGCAGCGCGCGCCGGCCGACGAGATCGCCGCCGTCGCGACGCGCGAGGGGATGCGACGGCTGCGCGACGACGGCTTCGAGAAGGCGAAGGCGGGACTCACCTCGCTCGCCGAGGTCGCCCGCGTGACGGGAACCTCCTAGAATCGGTCTGTAAGCACGCAGACACGCAAAGGCCGCAACCTTGCGAACATATCGCAAGCGACTATAGTTGCGTCCATGCAAACGTTGAAGACGGTCTCGAACGATCGCCTCGCCGCCGACTTGCAGCGCTTCTTCGCGCGCTGCATGAAGGGCGAGCAGGGGGAGCTGTTCGCGCTGATCGCGGAGCTCGATCTGACGATGGCGCAGATGCGCGGCCTGTTCGTGCTCGATGCGGCGGACCACGGGCTCGCGCTCACCGAGCTGGCGCCGCGGATGGGGCTGTCCGTCGCCGCCGCCGGCCGCGCCGTCGACGGGCTCGTGCGGCTCGGGTTCGTCTCGCGCAGCGAGGACGCGGCCGATCGGCGCATCAAACGCCTTGCGCTCACCACCGAGGGTCGTGCGGCGCTCGAGCGCATCAACGAGGCGCGGCTCGTCGGGCTGCGCCGCTTCGCCGGGACGCTGGGAGATGCGGAGCGCGACGCGCTCGCCGCCGGCCTCGCCGCAGTCTTCGCCCACTGGGACGCCGAGCTGAGAGAGGGGACGCCATGAGCACGCACGGAAACGCCAACGGTAACGGGCGCCCGCCCGCGATCGAAGGGGCGCCGGCGTCGACCGTCTCCGGCTCCGCGCCGCTCGACCGCGCGATGCTCGCGATCTCCGCCGTCGTCGTGCTCGGCACGATCATGTCGATCCTCGACACGACGATCGTCAACATCGCGATCAACCACCTGTCGGTCGACTTCAACGCGCCGCTGCCGACGATCCAGTGGGTATCGACCGGCTACCTGCTCGCGCTCGCGACGGTCATCCCGCTCACCGGCTGGGCGGCCGACCGCTTCGGCACCAAGCGCCTCTACATGACGTCGCTCGTGCTGTTCCTCGCCGGCTCGGCACTGTCCGGGATGGCCTGGTCGGCGCACTCGCTGATCGCCTTCCGTGTGCTCCAAGGACTCGGGGGCGGCATGATCATGCCGGCCGGCATGACGATCCTCACGCAGGCCGCCGGCCCGCAGCGGGTCGGGCGCGTGATGAGCGTCGTCGGCGCGCCGATGCTGCTCGGGCCGATCCTCGGCCCGGTGCTCGGTGGCTGGCTCGTGGACGACGTCTCGTGGCGCTGGATCTTCTACGTGAACATCCCGATCGGCGCGGTCGCGCTCGTGATGGCCTACCGGATCCTCAAGCCGGACAAGCCGCAGCCGCGTCACCGGCTCGACGTGCTCGGGCTGGCGCTGCTGTCCCCGGGGCTCGCGCTGCTCGTCTACGGCCTCGCGGAGACGGGCTCGCACGGCGGCTTCAGCGGGCCCAGGGCGATCCTGCCGACGGTCGCCGGAGTGCTGCTGATCGCAGGGTTCGTGCGGCATGCGCTGCGCACCGAGGACCCGCTGATCGACGTGCGGCTGTTCTCGCGCCGCGTCCCCGCCGTCTCCGGCATCACGATGTCGCTGTTCGCCGGCGCCTTCTTCGGGGCGATGCTGCTGCTGCCGCTCTACTACCAGGTCGCGCGCGGGGAGTCTGCCCTCGACGCCGGCCTGCTGATGATCCCCCAGGGCGTCGGCGCGGCGCTGATGATGCCGGTCGGCGGACGGATCGTCGACCGCACCGGCGCGGCCCGCGTGGTGCTTCCGGGGCTGATCTGCGTGCTGCTGGGCTTCGGGATCTTCACCCAGGTGGGCGCCGACACGTCGTACGTGCTGCTGGGCTTCGCGTCGTTTGTGACAGGACTCGGCATCGGCCTGGCGATGATGCCGACGATGGCTGCCGCCTACCAGACACTCGGGCGTGCCGAGGTGTCGCGTGCGACGACCGCGTTCAACATCGTCCAGCGCGGCTTCGGCGCGCTCGGCGTGGCGCTGATGTCGGTGATCCTCGCCAACCAGCTGGCCGACCGCCTGCCCGGCGCTGGGAACGCGGGGAAGGGGCTCCAGGCCGCGCAGTCGATCCCGCCGCAGGCGCGCGCGCACCTGGCGCCGCTCGTGGCGGACGCGTTCGGCCACACCTACGTGTGGGCGTTCGCGCTGATCCTCGTCGCCGTCATCCCCGCGTCGTTCCTCCCGCGCGACAAGCCGGCCGCCCCGCAGCCGGTGCCGGCGCGGGCGGAGGAGGCCGTGGCGGTCGAGGTGTAACGTCGCCGGGAGGCGATCGCTTGCGATCGCGGGACGGCGAAACGTTCGCTCGGAGGCGGGCCAGAGCCACGCGTGTCCGCTCCGCTCACGCTCCAGCGCCCGGCTGCCGATATCCGTCGGGATGGACATCGACTTCGCCGAGCTGCTGCTCGAGGTCGTCGACCGACGAGCGTCCGACCTCCACCTCACCGCCGGCGCGCCGCCGATGGTGCGCGTGCGCGGGCGCCTGCAGGCGGTCGACGGCTTCCCGACGCTGACGCCCTCCGACACGCGCGAGATCGTCTACTCGATCCTCTCCAACGACCAGCGCCAGAAGCTGGAGAACAACTGGCAGCTCGACTTCGCCTACCAGATCCCTGGGCGCGCGCGCTTCCGCGTCAACGCCTACTTCCAGCGCTCGGCGCTCGGCGCCGCCTTCCGCCTGATCCCGTTCGAGATCGCGCCGCTCGAGTCGCTCGGGCTGCCGCCGGCGGTCGCCGAGTTCGCCAACCGCCCGCGCGGGCTCGTGCTCGTGACGGGCCCGACCGGCTCGGGAAAGTCGACGACGCTCGCCTCACTGGTCGACGTCATCAACAGCTCCCGCGAGGAGCACATCATGACGATCGAGGACCCGATCGAGTTCCTGCACCGCCACAAGAGATGCATCGTCAACCAGCGCGAGCTCGGCTCCGACGCGACGAGCTTCGGGGACGCGCTGAAGGCTGCGCTGCGCCAGGACCCCGACGTGATCCTCGTCGGCGAGATGCGCGACATGGAGACGATCTCGACCGCGATCACCGCGGCGGAGACCGGCCACCTCGTCTTCGCCACGCTGCACACGCAGGACACGCCGCAGACGATCGACCGCATCGTCGACGTGTTCCCCGGCTACCAGCAGGGGCAGATCCGCACGCAGCTCGCGATCGGCCTGCAGGGGATCCTCACGCAGCAGCTGCTGCCGACGGCCGACGGCGCCGGGCGCTGCGTCGCCGCCGAGGTGCTCGTGCCGACGCCCGCCGTGCGCAACCTGATCCGCGAGGGCAAGACGCACCAGATCTATTCGGTCCTGCAGACGGGCGGTGCGCAGGGGATGCAGACGATGGACGCCTCGCTCGCCGGGCTCGTTCGCGCCGGGCGGATCACGCGCCAGCTCGCCGACGCGCGCTCGACGACGCCGGACGAGCTGCGGCGCCTGCTCGGCGGCAGCGGTGACGGCATGGGCGCCGGCGCTGGCAGCGGCGCGATGGCGACGGTCTGACGGAGCGGCCGCGGTGGCGACGTACGTCTTCAAGGCGATCGACCTCGCCGGCTCGGCCGCGAAGGGCGAGGTCGAGGCCGCCTCCAAGCAGGCGGTCGCCGACCAGCTCAAGTCGCGCGGGCTGGTCGTCGTCGACATCAGCGACAAGCACCGCTCGAAGGAGCTCAACATCGCGCTCTTCGAGCGCGTGAAGGCGGGCGACCTGACGGTGCTCACGCGCCAGCTCGCGACGATGGTCGCCTCCGGCATGACGCTGCTGCGCGCCCTCTATGTGCTCGAGGAGCAGACCGCGTCCAGACCGCTGAGAGGGGCGGTCGTCGGCGTGCGCAAGGACGTCGAGGCGGGGCTGCTGCTGTCGGCCGCGCTCGCGCGCCACCCGAAGGTCTTCAACCCGCTCTACGTCGCGATGGTCGAGTCGGGCGAGACGGGCGGCCGGCTCGACGAGGCGCTGCTGCGCGTCGCCGACCAGCTCGAGAAGGACGACGCGCTGCGACGTCAGGTGAAGTCGGCGATGATCTACCCGACCGTCATCTTCAGCTTCGCGGGGATCGTGCTGATCGCGATGGTCGCGTTTCTCGTGCCGGTCTTCCAGAAGACCTTTCAGCAGTTCGGCAGCTCGCTGCCGGCGATCACGAGAGTCACCGTCGGGCTGTCGAACCTGGTGACCGGCAAGTGGTACCTGCTGATCGCCGGCACGGCGGCCGTCGTGATCGCGTTCCGCCGGTGGAAGCGGTCGTCGTGGGGGCGCCCGCAGTGGGACACGATCCGCCTGCGGTTCCCCTTCAGAATCGGCCCCGTCGTACAGAGAATCGCCCTCGCGCGCTGGTCGCGCACGCTGTCGTCGCTGATCGCCTCCGGCGTGCCGATCCTGCAGGCGATCGAGATCACGGGCAAGACGGCCGGCAACTCGGTCGTCGAGAGAGCGATGGCCGAGGTGACGGCGTCGGTGAAGTCGGGCGGCACGATCGCCGCGCCGCTGCGCGAGGCGTCGGTGTTCCCGGCGATGGTCTGTCAGATGGTCGGCGTCGGCGAGGAGACGGGTGCGCTCGACACGATGCTCGCGAAGATCGCCGACTTCTACGAGGACGAGGTCGCCGCCGCGATCAAGGGCCTGACCTCGCTGCTCGAGCCGCTGATGATCATCGTCGTCGGCGCGATCGTCGGCTTCATCGTGATCTCGATGTACATGCCGCTGTTCAAGGTCTACGACGCGATCAGATGATGATGTCTTCGCGCATCGCCTGAAGCCGGATTCACATCGGCTAGACTCACCTGTCCGGTCGGTCACCGGGGGAGCGCCCGTCAGCGCGGGCGAGATGTCGACAAAGGGCGGTGCGATGCTCGATCCTCAGCGGATTCCTGCGGTCCAGCGGACCTCGCTTCTGACGACGATGGCCATCATGAAGGCCAATTACGACGTCAACCGCGACTTCTTGGCCAACTTCGAGCCTTTCGCGCTCGATTGCGTCAAGCATTGGCCGCTCGGCGAGTCTGTGAAGCCGGAGCGGCTTCGCGAGCAGCTGTGCCGGCGCTTCGCGCTGCCTGAGATCCCGATCAACACCGCGCAGATCTTGCGCAACCGCCTGCATCGCGACGGCTATCTCGTCGCGCGTGAGGGCGCGGGTGCGAAGGTCTCATACGAGCCACAATCCGAGCGCCTGCGCGAGGTCCCCGACCTGGAGGCCAGCCGCGAGGCGGCCCTGATGCGGATGAACGCGCTTCAGAAGGCGCTCACGTCATACGCGAACGCCGCCAGGGCGCCGTGGACGGATGCGCGGAGCGAGCGGGCACTCGAAGGCTATGTGCAGGAGTTCAGCGCCGAGCTCGCGCTCAGCAGGCGCTCGAGAGCGCTTGCGATCGACGCGCGCGCGATGCGCGCCGACGTAGCCGTCGTCCACGCCTTCGTCCGCACCGTAGTCCGCAAGGGCGGTCGCCTGCTCGACTTCCTCGAGGACATGGTGAAGGGCTCGATGCTCGTCAACGTCCTCTACTTCCAGGGACTCGGCGAGTGGAAGACGCGCCTTCCGGCGCTCGAGGTCTACCTCGACACGGGCGTGCTGTTGCGGGCGCTTGGCCTGGCGCCCGCCGAGCAGTCGACCGCCGCGGCCGAGCTCGTGAGTCTCGCGCGTTCGTTCGACGTCGCCCTGCGCGTCTTCCGCCACACGGTCGAGGAGATGGAAGGGATTCTCGACGGCGTCGCGGAGCGCATCGGCCGGGCAGGAGAGCCGCGCGTGCGTGCGACGGAGTTGATCCACGTCAACCGCGAGGTGCTGGATCATCTGATCGCGGAGCGATGGAGCGCAGCCGACGTCCACGCGTTCGCCGCGGACCTGCCCTCGAAGCTGCGGGAGATCGGCGTCCAGATGGTCGAGGCGCCTACCCGCCCGGCACGGCCCGACATCGACGAGGACGTGTTGGAGCGGACATTGGAGGATGTCGTCACGGGGCAGTCGAACGCGGCGCGGCGAAAGGACGTCGAGTCGCTCGTCGGCGTGCACAACCTGCGCCGCGGCCGTGACTGCAGGACGCTCGAGGCGACGCCCGCGATGTTCGTGACGTCGAACGCCGCGGTCGTGCGCGCGAGCGCGGCCTGTTTCGAGCGCCACGGGCTCGAGCGGCGGATCCGCCACTGCGTCAGCGACGTCTCGTTCACGACCCAGTTGTGGGTTCGCAAGCCCGAGCGCAGCCCGGGCATCGCGCGCAAGCTGCTGATCGCCGAGAGCTGTGCAGCATTGACGCTCGGCCCGCCCGAGCTGTACGACCGCTACCTGGAGGCGATCGAGAAGCAGCAGGACGCCGGGGCGCTCACGGACGCGCAAGTCAAGCTGCTCGTCCTGCGGATGGAGACACGCGAGCCGCTGCTCGACGTCACTCACGGCGACGCCGACGCAGTCACCCATGAGACGCCCGGGGAGGTGCTCGAGCGGTTCGAAGAGGCGCTGCTGAGACCATCGCACCGCCGCGTTGACGCGGCGCTCGAGTCGCTGCGCACCAGCGAGGACGAAAATCGCGTGCTCGGGCACCGGCTGCAGAAGCAGCGGCAGGCGACGGAGGAGACGGCGATCCAGCGGGACCGGACGATCGAAAGGCTTCTCAAGGTGCTCGTGCCCGGCGTGCTCGTCGGTGCCGCGGCGATCGCGGCGCTTGTCGGCATCGTCGTCCTCGCGGTGATGCGCGGCGTGCACGGCGTCATCCCGATCGGCACGCTGTCGGCCGGCGATGCGCTGCTCGCGTACTGCGCCGCGCTGCTCTGCCTCGGGCATCGTCCGCGCCTCCATTCGCGTCGCTGGCACCTCGCACTGTTCCTCGTGGTCGTGCCGGTCGGCTGCGGCGTGCTGGCGTGGGCCGGTGACGAGAGCACCGGATGGCTGGGCGCGGCGGTGGCCCTGGGGGCCACGGTGTTCGGCGTCGTCTACGCCATCTACGCCTATCGCGGGCCCGTCGCCGCGACGGAGTGACGCGCTGGCCTCGCGGCGTGGTCGGCGTCGACGCCAAGGGAGGAGCGCGGCCGTATCCTCCGTCTGATGGTCGGGACCGCCCTGCTCATCAGAACGCTGCCTTCGTCTGCGCCCGGTCGGCGGGCAGGCGCATGATGGCGGCCGAGTCGCTCAGCCGCCCGTCCGAGGCGATCGAGGACTACGCGAAGGCGATCTACGCGCTGCAGCGGCGTGCCGCCGGGGAGGACGGGGTCTCGACGAACGACCTCGCCGAACGGCTCGGCGTGACGCCGGCGTCGGTCTCGGCGATGCTGAAGAAGCTCGCCGAGCGGGGGTTCGTGGTGCACGAGCGCTACCGCGGCGTCCTGCTGACGCCCGAAGGCGAGCGCGTCGCGCTCGAGGTGCTGCGCCACCATCGCCTGCTCGAGCTGTACCTGTCCGAGCACCTCGACGTCCCATGGGACCGCGTCCACGAAGAGGCAGAGGCGCTCGAGCACGTCATCTCGGAGGATCTCGAGGCGCGCATCGCGGCGAAGCTCGGCCACCCGACGCACGACCCGCACGGCGACCCGATCCCCGACGCCGACCTCGTGATGGAGGAGGGCGTGACGCGCAGCCTCGCCGAGCTGGCGCCGGGCGCGTGCGGGCGGTTCGTGCGGATCTCCGACTCGGATCCCGCGATGCTGCGTTACCTCGACGAGCGCGGCGTGCGGCTCGGGGACGCGCTGGAGGTCGTCGAGCGCCAGCCGTTCGGCGGGCCCCTGACGGTCCGCTTCGGCGCACGGCGCCACGTGCTCGGCGGCGGCCTCGCGGCCGCGATGCGCGTCGAGCTCGACGACTGAGCCGGCCGCGGCGCTACACTGGGTCGCAAGACTTTCCCAAACAGGGAAAGATCTCGGACCTGGAGGTCCCGCGATGTCCGCCCTGGCTGAGCCCCTGACCACCGACGAGGCACTGCGCGATCATGCCCACGCGCTCGGACGCGAGCTGGACGACGCGCTCGCGCCGGAGCGCCCGAGCGTGACCGCCGTCGGCGCGGAGACGCTTGCCCGGGCCTCGGCGCGCAAGCGGCGCGTCGCACAGCGCCGGCGCCAGTTCGAGGAGCTGCGCGACGACGTCGTGCAGCTCGCGAAGAGCCCCCTGTGGCGCGCTCACGACCTCGCGCGCGAGCTGCTGCTGACGCTCGAGGACCTGCGCGCGGCGATCGAGGCCGATCCCGACGCGCTCGATCCCGAGTGGCGCGAGCGCGAGGCGATGATGCGGATGCGCGTCGTGACGCAGGCGATGGTGCGCCAGCTCGACCACGGCGCGATCGACAGCCCGGCGGTGGCCGCGAAGCTCGTCGCCGAGACGCTCGCCGACGTCGAGCTGGGCGAGGTCGCGCGGCTGCTCGGCGCCACCACGAAGTCGGTCGACAACTGGCGCAGAGGCCGCGTCGAGCAGATCAAGCGCAACCCGAGCCGGATCGCGCTGATCGGCGCGCTCGTCTACGAGCTGCGCGCCTCGATGACGCCGCGCGGGATCCTGCTGTGGTTCGACGCCCCGCGCGAGCAGTTCGACGGCAGGACCCCGCGCGAGCTGCTCGACGCCGACCTGGCGGACGCCGCCGGCAAGCTGCTGCCGTTGGCGCGAGGCGGGCGTGGTCAGCTGGACGTCTGAGCCGGCGCGCCTCGCCGGCAGCTGGATCGGCTACCGACACACCGCACTCGGCGTCCCGCCCCTGTGGTATGGCGCGGGCGCCACGACACTGCGCCAGGAGTCGGGCCGCTGGCACCGTGAGGGCACGTCACTCGTGCAGTACCTCGCACTCTCCAGCGACGGGGCGTGGGCCGAGCGGGTCCGCTACGAGTCGATCCGCACGGAGGAGCGGCGGCTCGCAGAGCGCCGCTGCCTGTGGCAGCTGCTCGTCGAGGAGAGCGAGATCGCCGACCTCTCTACGTTCGACGCGTGGGAGGCCTGCGGGCTGGACCCGGCGAGCGCCGTCGGCGACCACGCGGCGTGCCGGACGCTGGCCGACGAGCTGCGTGCCGCCGGCTGCCGCGGCGTGCTCGCCCCGAGCGCCGCGCTCGACGTCGCCGGCGCCGTGAACCTCACGCTCTTCGGCGAGCGGATCGAGCACCGCATCAGCGGCGGCCCGCTGCCCGAGCGGCCGGTCGTTGCGGGCGGCCTCTGGCTCCCCGCGATCCTGCTGACGGACAGCGGCGCGCCGACGACGTTCGCGATGGAGCACGCCTGCTATCGGTCCCACCCACCGGCGCACCGGGGGCTTGCCGAGTGGCAGGCGGAGCGAGGGCGGCGGCGTCCGGGCCGCCGCCCCGCGTCGTCTCCCCTCAGGTGACCGTCAACGTCCCCGCCATGCCCTGGGCCCTGTGGCCGCTCACCGGGCAGTAGAAGGTGTATCTGCCGGGCTTGAGTCTCAGCGTCACGCTCGAGGTGCCGCCGGGCTGGACGACCTTGCCGTCCTTGTCGACGCCCATGCCCTCGATCGCGATGCCGTGAGGGAACGAGTCGCCGCTGCCGTTGGCGAGTCTGATCGTGACCGTGCCGGCTCTGGCGGTCAGCGCTCTGCTCGAGAAGCCGAGGCTGCCGCTGCCCTCGACGGCGCTGATGTCGAGCGCCGAGCCGCCGCCGGCGCTGCTCGTGGTCGACGCGGCGCTGCCGGATGAGCTGGTGGACGGTGCAGCCGTGCTGCTGCTGCCCGTGCTGCCGCCGCCGGACGTCGAGCTGCCGGACGAGCTGGTGGACGATGCGGCCGCGCTGCCGCCGCCGGACGTCGAGCTGGTGGTGCTCGATCCGCCGCCGCACGCGGCGAGCGTGCCGCTGACGAGCAGGAGCGCTCCAGCGAGCGCGCTCCGCCGGCGGAGCGTCGTGAGGGATACGGCCATGGCGCCTCCTGAGGTTCGGGTTCACCTGCGCAGGACGCCGGGTGGCGCGGATCCTTCCCGTCAGTCGCGCAGCGACCGGAAGCGGCGCAGCCGCAGCGCGTTCAGCACGACGGACACGCTCGAGAACGCCATCGCCGCGCCGGCGACCAGCGGGTTGAGCAGCCCGGCGGCGGCGAGCGGGATCGCGGCGACGTTGTAGCCGAACGCCCACGCGAGGTTCTGCTCGATCGTGCGCAGCGTCGCGCGCGACAGGCGGATCGCGTCGGCGGCGGCGCGCAGGTCGCCCGCGACGAGCGTCAGGTCCGAGGCCTCGATCGCCACGTCCGTGCCGGTGCTGATCGCGAGCCCGAGGTCGGCCTGCGCGAGCGCGGGGGCGTCGTTGACGCCGTCGCCGACCATCGCGACGACGTGGCCCTCAGCTTGCAGGCGCGCGACGACCTGCACCTTGTCGGCCGGCAGCACCTCGGCGATCACGTCCTCGGCGTCGATCCCGACCTCGGCGGCGACGGCGGCCGCCGTCGCGGCGTTGTCGCCGGTCAGCAGGACGGGGCGCAGCCCGAGCGCGCGCAGGTCGGCGATCGCCTCGCGGGACGTCGGCTTGACGGTGTCCGCTACGACGAGCAGCGCCCGCACGGCACCGTCCCACGCGGCGAGGACGGCGGTGCGGCCGGCCTGCTCGGCCTCGCGCCGAGCCGCCTCCAGCGCGGCGGGCATCGCCAGCGACCACTCGGCCATCAGCGCCGGGCGCCCGGCGAGCACCGCGCGGCCGTCGACGACGCCCTCGACGCCCAGGCCCTCGCGGCTCGCAAAGCCCTCGACCGCCGGCAGCGCGCCGAGCTGCTCGTGCGCGGCACGGGCGATCGCGGTGGCGACCGGATGCTCGGACGCGTCCTCGAGCGCGCCCGCGAGCCGCAGCGCCTCCTCGCGCTCCACGCCCGCGACGGGCACGACGTCGAGCAGGCCCATGCGCCCGCTCGTCACCGTGCCGGTCTTGTCGAGCACGATCGTGTCGACCCGGCGCGTGGACTCGAGGATCTGCGGGCCCTTGATCAGCAGGCCGAGCTGGGCGCCGCGCCCGGTGCCGACGAGCAGCGCGGTCGGCGTGGCCAGCCCGAGCGCGCAGGGGCAGGCGATGATCAGGACGGCGACGGCGGCGGTGAACGCGAACGCCGCGCTCTCGCCCGCGATCAGCCAGCCCGCGAGCGTCGCCAGCGCGATCGCGATCACGATCGGCACGAAGATCCCCGCGACGCGGTCGGCGAGGCGCTGCACGGGCGCCTTGCCGGACTGGGCGTCGGTCACGAGCCGCGCGATCTGCGCGAGCGCCGTGTCGGCGCCGACGCGCGTCGCGCGCACGACGAGGCGACCGGCGGCGTTGACGGTCGCGCCCGCGACCGCGTCCCCGACGCGCTTCTCGACCGGCAGCGACTCGCCCGTCAGCAGCGACTCGTCGACGGCCGAGGCGCCGTCCTCGACGACGCCGTCGGTCGCGATCTTCTCGCCGGGGCGCACGACGAAGCGGTCGCCGGGGGAGAGCCGCTCGACCGGCACGCGGCGCTCGGCACCGTCCGCGCCGAGCAGCGCGACGTCCTTCGCGCCGAGCGCCAGCAGCGCGTGCAGCGCGGCGCCGGCGCGCTGCTTCGCGCGCGCCTCAAACCACCGTCCCGCGAGGATGAAGACGGTCACGCCGGCGCCGACCTCGAGGTAGATCTCGTCGGCGCCCCCGCCGCGCGCGGGGACGAGGTCGAACGACATGCGCATCCCGGGCATGCCGGCGTCGCCGATGAAGAGCGCGTAGAGCGACCACAGGAAGGCGGCGAGCACGCCGAGCGAGACGAGCGTGTCCATCGTCGCGACGCCGTGCTTGAGGTTCGCCCAGGCAGCCTGGTGGAACGGCCACGCGCCCCACACGACGACCGGCGTCGCGAGCTGCAGCGCGAGCCACTGCCAGTTGTCGAACTGCAGCGGCGGGATCATCGACAGCAGCAGGACGGGGAGCGTCAGCGCGACGGAGATCAGCAGACGCAGGCGCAGCGCGTCGGGATCGTCGTCGTGCATGTGCGCGTGGGGATCGGCGCCGTCACGGGAGGCCGCAGCGTGCTCGCCGGCAGCCGCTGCCGGCAGCGCCGTGCGGTAGCCGGCCGCCTCGACAGCCGACACGAGCTGCTGCGGCGCGACGGCCGCGGCGTCGAAGTCGACGGTCGCGCGCTCGGTCGCGTAGTTGACCGTGGCGGCCACGCCGTCGAGCTCGTTGAGCCGCCGCTCGACGCGAGTGGCGCACGACGCACACGTCATGCCCTTGATCGGCAGCTCGACGCGCTCGCTGGGCCGCGGTGCGGCAGGGACGGGCATGGGTACCTCCGTAATACAGGGTGGGGGTATGCGGGGCGAAGCCTAGCAGATACCCGCCTGGGGTATGTTAGACTCGTCTGCATGCCGACCACGAAGGAGCGTGACATGGCCGCGACGGAGCCCCGAGAGCCGCCGACGCCGACGCGCGGCTACACGGCCACGAAGGACCAGCTGCAGAAGCGCCTGCGCCGGATCGAGGGGCAGGTCCGCGGCGTGCAGGGGATGGTCGACGAGGACCGCTGGTGCATCGACGTGCTCACGCAGATCTCGGCGATCCAGGCGGCGCTCGACAAGGTCGCGCTCGGCCTGCTCGACGAGCACGCCCGCCACTGCGTGATGGGCGCGCAGGACGGAGAGCGCGCCGAGCGGACCGACGAGCTGATGGCCGCCGTCGGACGCCTCATGCGCCGCGGCTGAGCGCGACGCCGCGCCTCACCTTCCGCCCCCACGGGCCGAGCGCGCGACGCGTGGCGCCGCCGGACCCGCTACCCTCGCGCGCCGAGCCATGGCCGCCCGTGACGACAAGCGCGACGAGACGATCTGCCACCCGTGCCGCGGGACGGGCACGGTGATCTCCGGCCTCGACGGCGAGCGGACACAGGTCACCTGCCCGTGGTGCGGCGGCAGCGGCGTGCGGGACCCCGCGCGCGATGCGCAGGAGGCCGGTCAGGCCGCCCGCGCGCCCGGCGGCTGACGTCGCGAACGCCGGCAGGCGATCGCGCCGACGCCACCGCCACGACCCCACGTGGTGCACGTCCACCAAACGTCCAGCGGGCTCAACCCCGGAATACGGGGTGCCGATAGCTGCCATGCCAGAGCCGAGTGGTCCGAGCGGCCCCCGTCCAGGGATCTGGCGGTGAACGAACGAGCCCATCGGTTCCAAGGAGGAAGCATGCTGCACACCATCCGCAGACGCATGAACGACGAGAGAGGCTTCACGCTCATCGAGCTCCTCGTCGTGATCCTGATCATCGGCATCCTCGCCGCGATCGCGATCCCGTCGTTCCTGTCGCAGAAGGACAAGGCAGGCGACGCCAGCGCCAAGTCCTTCGCCCGCAACATGCAGACGGCGCAGGAGACGTACTTCACTGACAACAACGCCTATGCCGACTCGCTCGCGAGACTCCAGGCGATCGAGCAGGCGCTGAACGAGGTGCCCAACAGAGCCAGCCTGCCCACGGCGACGAACACGCCGGCCAGCGGCTTCACCGTCACCGCGACGTCGCCGAAGGGCGTCACCTACACGATCAGCCGCGACGCCACCGGGCAGATCACCCGCACCTGCGACAGAACGAACGTCGGCGGGTGCAACAGCGGCGGCAGCTGGTAGAGCCACCGCAAGCTTCACTTACCCGCAGCAAGCACACCAAGCCAGGTACAGCGACGGGGCGGGCCTTCGGGCCCGCCCCGTCGTGTTCGCGGGCGGGGGGTGCCCGCCGCGAGGGGTGCGCGGGGACGAGATGCGCTTCCGGCACCGGATCTGGGATGGCGGAGGGCAGTTGCGGCACGACACCGTTCGAGGATAGAGCGAAGTTCGGGACACCATGAGTCCGTTCGAGCTGGCGGTGCTCGAGCTGCTGTGGATGGCTCCGCAGCCGCTCTATTCGATGTACTGCGTCGTCACCGAGCGCATGAGGGGGAGCGAGTGCGGATCAAGGGCACGTTCGTGCGGGTCCTGAACCACGAACCGCCCGAGATCCCGTGACGACCGACGCGCTGAATCGACTCCGTTCAGCTGCGCAGCAGCACGACCCGCACGACGGCGGCGGAGTCCGTGCCGGCGGCGAGCGAGCCGCGGATCGTGACGCGCAGCGCGCGGGGCTTGACACGGCGCAGCGCGCGGGCGGCGCCGGGAGTCAGCTTGATCGTCGGCTTGGCGGTCCGCCCGGCGCGCAGTGCGAGCCGCAGCGTGCCGATCGCGACGGGGCGGCGGCCACGGCGACCGGGGAGGTGCAGCGTGCGCGCGTCGCCGGCGGAGACGGTCATCGTGAGCTTGCCCGTCGCGGCGCGGTTCGCGACCGCCAGCAGGCCGATGCCGCGCCGCAGCGCGGCCGTCAGCTTCTGGATCGCGGCGCCGCTGAGGCCGACGGCGAAGCGGTCGTGCGTGCCGCCGCCGCCCGCGGAGCCTCCGGAGCCGCCGCTCCCACCCGCGCCCGCGGAGCCGCCGGCACGGGAGCCCGAACCGGAGCCGCCGCTCCCCGGCGGCGCCACGACCGTCACGGTGACGCTCTTGACGCTTGACCCGCCGCTGTCGTCGATCACCTTCACGCTCAGCGTCAGCAGGCCCGGGTTGGGGAAGCCGCCGGCCGTCGCGGTGGGGGTCGTGCCGGTCGAGGTCTCGAACGAGCCGTTCGCGTCGAGGTCCCAGCGGTACTCGACGATGCTCCCGTCGGGGTCGCTCGAGCCGCTCGCGTCGAGTCTCACCTGCTGGCCCACCTGTACCGTCGACGGGGTCGCCACCAGCGTCACGAGGGGCAGCTCGTTGAACACCGTCACGGAGGCGCTCGTCGTGCCGCTGACGCCGAGGTCGTCGTAGACGGTCACCGTCACTCTGGGGGTGGCGTCACTCGCGAACGTGTGCTGCGCTCTCGGGCCGCCGTTCGAGGTCGTGGTGCCGTCGCCCCAGTCCCAGTCGTATCTGACGATGCTGCCTCTGAGCGCCGCGTCGGGCGTGCTCGACCCGCTCGCGTCGAAGCCGTACGCGACGCCTGGGCGCAGCGTCCCTGACGGCGCGCTCAGCGCCGCGACGGGCGGATCGTCCGCGAACAGGCCGACCGCCGTCGTGGCGAGCACGGCGTTCGTTCTGTCGACGATCGTCAGTCTCGCGGTGTAGGCCCCGCGCGCGTACGTGTGCGTCACGCTCGCGGTCGGCGGAGCGGTCTGGTCGGTCGTCCCGTCGCCGAAGTCCCACTGGTAGCCGGCGATCGGGTTGCCCACGTCGGCGCCGACCGACTGGCTGCCGTCGAGCGTCACGAGCGCGTTCGGGGCGGCGGGGTTGGGCGAGACGTTCAGCACCGCCGCCGCGCACGTCGTCGCCAGCGGCGCGTCGCCGGCGAACAGCGGCTCGGCCGCCGGCCGGTCGGGCGCCGGGCCGCCGACCGCCGTGGTGCACGTCTCGGACGCGGCGGCGACGGCGGGCGACAGCGCGGCGACCAGCGCAAGCAGCGCGCACAGCGCGGCGGGCAGCGCGAGACGGCGAGCGAGCCTCATCGCGATCTCATCGGCTGCGGCGGCCCGCAGGTCGAGCCGCTCCGGCGGCGACCGGCCGAACGTCCAGGCGCGTTGGACGACGGCGCGGCGCACCGGACGGATGTCCGACCCCGCGGTCCGCGCTCAATCCCCCTCGCGCGCGCGCCGATGCGTGTCCGGTGGGACCATCCAGCCGCCGCATGTCCGCCGCCCTGCAGCACGACGAGTCGGGCTTCGGCCTGATCGAGGTCGTCGTCTCGGCGATGCTGCTGGTGCTGGTGGCCTCCGGCGTGTACCTCGGCCTCGACGGCGCCTCGGCGACCTCGGGCATCAACAAGCACCGCTCGCAGGCGACCGAGATCGCCCAGCAGGACCAGGACCGCATGCGGGCGATGGCGGTCACGGAGCTGTCGAACTACCGCGCGACGGCGACCACGACGGTCGGGCCGCTCACGTACACCGTCGCGTCGAGCGCGAGCTGGATCACCGACGACACCGGCACGGCCAGCTGCACAAGCGGGCAGGCGAAGGCCCACTACCTGCGCATCGCCTCCTCGGTGACGTGGCCGAGCATGCGCGTCAAGCCGGTCACCGTCGAGAGCGTCGTCGCACCGCCGGCCGGCTCGTTCGGCACGAACCTCGGCTCGCTCGCGGTCCAGGTGCGCGACCGCAACGGCAACGGCGTGCAGGGCGTGAGCGTCTCGCTCTCCGGCGCCCAGAGCTACGCCGACCAGACGAACGGGATCGGCTGCGTCCTGTGGGGCTACCTCCCGGTCGGCAACTACACGGTCGGCGTCTCGAAGCAGGGCTACGTCGACCCGAGCGGCGCGGCGGCGCCGTCGAGAGCCGCCGGCGTCGTCGGCGCGGCGACGTCCACGACCGCGTTCGACTACGACCTCGGCGGCCAGATCAAAGCGACCTACGAGACGCTCGACAGAAGCGGCGGCACGCCGGTCGCGGCGAACGGCACCGCCTTCACGGCCGTCACCTCGCACCTGACGGTCCCGCTGGCGCCGTTCGGCGACGGCCAGCCGCATGCCACCTACACGTCCGGCCTCGTCTACCCCTACACCGATCCCTACGGGGCCTACGCCGGCTCCTGCGCGGGCGCAGACCCGACGCTCTACGGCGCCCCGGCGCAGCTCGCGCTGGTGCAGCCAGGCGGGATCACGGCGGTGACGCTGCGCGAGCCGCCGGTCGACCTGCTCGTGACGCAGGGCGGCAGACCGGTGCAGGGGGCGACGGTGAAGCTCACCGGCACCGGGTCCGGCTGCGGGCCGCTGCCGGCCCGCACGACCGGCGCCGACGGCTACGTGACCGATCGCGCGCTGCCGTTCGGCCCCTATTCCGTGTGCGTGCAGGCGACGATCGTGGCGACGACCTACAAGGCGACCGGCACGATCGCGAACACGGTGCCGACGGGCGTCCCCGTCGGCAGCGCGACGTTCAACCTGGCGACGGCGGGGACGTGCCCGTGACGCGGCTGGTGCGCACGCTGCGCGGCGGGGAGCGCGGCTTCACGCTCGTCGAGCTGCTCGTCGCGACGACGATCGGCGCAGGCGTGCTGCTCACCGCCGGCACGCTCGCGACCGCCTTCATGCACGCGCAGACGCGCATCTCGGACCGCAGCGAGTCGATCGCGCGCGGCCGCACCGCGATGGAGCAGATCGTCCAGCAGCTGCGCTCGCAGGTCTGCCTCGGCCCCGGCTACCCGTCGATCACGTACGGCGACGACAGAGAGGTCACGTTCTACGCCGATCTGGCGAACAGATCGTTCGTGCCGCAGAAGCGCGACCTGACGTTCACGAACGGCGCGCTGACGGAGCGCGACTACGCGGGGACCGCGTCCGGCGCCCAGCCGCCGTTCACGTTCTCGAGCACGCCCTCGCGCACGCGCGTGATCCTCGACAAGCTCCAGCTGCAGAGCGCGGGCGGCGTCCCCGTGCCGCTCTTCCGCTACTACTCGTTCGACGGGAACAACCCGATCCGCCCGTCGAGACTGCTCGCCACGCCGCTCAGCGCCACCGACGCGCAGCGCGTCGTGCAGATCTCCGTCAGCTTCCAGGCGCTGCCGAGCCGCGGCGGCTCCGGCACGACCGCGGAGCCGTTCACCGCCAACGTCTACGTCCGCACCGCGGACCCCACCGACCCCGACCACTCGCCGCTGTGCATCTGATCGGCGCCATCCGACGGCGGCTCGCTCGCGAGGACGGCTTCACGATCGTCGCCGTGCTCGGCGTGATGCTCGCCGGGACGGCGCTGAGCGTCGCCGCCTTCGCGGCGGCCGGCGGCGACACGCATCTGAGCCGCAACGACGAGGACCAGAAGCGCGCCTACGCCGCCGCCGAGGCGGGCGTGCAGGACTACTTCTTCCACCTCACTCAGGACAACGCCTACTGGGCCAAGTGCACGAGCCAGTCGCCGCCGCACCCGGCGCTCAACCAGCTCGGCGCCTCGCCGCTGAGAACCCGGCTGGTGCCCGGCTCGAACGCGAGCTACGCGATCGAGCTGATCCCCGCCAACGGCTACACGCAGTGCGACCCCAACAACGCGACCGCCTCGCTGATCGTCGCCGCGGGCGGCCCGATGTCCGGCACGTTCAGCATCCGCTCGGACGGCTTCTCCAACGGCGTCGAGCGCAAGATCGTCGCGACCTTCCGCCGCCGCAGCTTCCTCGACTACCTGTACTTCACCGACATGGAGACGTCGGACCCGGCGTGGTACGTGCTGAACGCGAGCGGCAAGCCGACGCGCAGCGGCACGCTCTCGGGCGGCGGCAACCCCACGTTCACGCCGTCGAGAGCGCCGAACTTGCTGTCGTGGGCGGCCTCGAGCTGCCCGCGCTACTGGCGCAACGGCCGCAGCGGCCAGGGCTATCCCGTCTCGCCCGACAACGCCTGGCAAGAGCAGAACCCCGACGGCACCTGGGGCAGCACGTCGCAGAGCATCGTCCACTGCACGGAGATCCAGTTCGTCGGCGGGGACCACATCCAGGGCCCCTTCCACACGAACGACGACATCCTCGTGTGCGGCTCGCCGACGTTCGGGCGCACCTCGCAGGACTCGATCGAGGTCTCCGGCAGCGGCTGGCGCCAGAACTGCTCGGGCACGCCGAACATCCTGGGGACGTGGAAGCCGTTCTCGCCGGTGCTGACGCCGCCCCCCTCCAGCACGGGCCTGAAGCAGATCGCCGATTCGAGATACGTCCTCAGCGGGACCACGACGATCGTCCTGCAGGACAGCCAGATGACCGTCACCAACGCGAACCTCAGCCCGACGACGCAGACGTGGCCGCTGCCGACCAACGGAGTCATGTACGTCGACAACGACGCGAGAACCGGCTGCGCCGTCACCGCCTACCAGCCGCTGGCGCCCTACAACGACCCGGTCGGCTGCGCGGACGCGTATGTGAGCGGCAGCTACGCGAGCGACCTGACGATCGCGAGCGCCAAGGACATCGTCGTCAAGGGGAACATCACCCGCAACGGGGACCGCATGCTCGGGCTGATCGCCGACAACTTCGTGCGCGTCTACCACCCGACGAGACCGGATCCCAACGCCCCGACCGACCCGACGCGGTGCGTCGAGAACGGCGGGCCGACGAACATCTCGATCGCCGCGGCGGTCCTCGCACTCAACCACTCGTTCACCGTCGACGGCTACTTCTGCGGCTCGCCGCTCGGCACGCTCACGGTGAGCGGGACGATCGCGCAGAAGTTCCGCGGGCCGGTCGGGCGCGGCTCCGGCTCGACGATCACTTCCGGCTACCTGAAGGCCTATCAGTACGACGACCGCCTGCGGCTGCGCGAGCCGCCGCACTTCCTCGACCCGGTGCAGGCGTCGTGGCGCATCCAGCGCTACGCCGAGCAGGTGGGGTAGAGGAGCGTCCGGGCGATGGTCGAAGCAGCCCCGCAGATGCTCGCGCTCGCGTTGACCGCCGCGGTCGGCGGCCTGCTCGCCGGGTCGTTCCTGAACGTCGTCGCCTGGCGCATGCCGCGCGGCGAGTCGCTGCTGCTGCCCGGCTCGCACTGCCCCGGCTGCGACCGCCCCGTGCGCCCCTACGACAACGTGCCGCTGCTGTCGTGGCTCGTGCTGCGCGGGCGCTGTCGCGACTGCCGCGCGCCGATCTCCGCGCGCTACCCGCTCGTCGAGGGGCTGACGGCGGCGCTCGCGGCGGGCGTGGTGCTGACGAACGACGGCCTGCACGACGTGCTGCTCGGCCTCGTACTCGTCGCGCTGCTCGTGCCGATCGCGCTGATCGACCTCGACCACCGCATCATCCCCAATCGCCTGACCGGGCTGGGCGCCGTCGCGGCGCTCGCGATCGGCGCTGCGACCGACCTGGGCGGCGTGCCGCAGCAGCTGATCGCGGGCGCCGCGGCCGGCGGCTTCCTGCTGCTGGCGGCGCTCGCGCGGCCGGGCGGGATGGGCATGGGCGACGTGAAGCTGGCCGGAATGCTGGGCCTGTTCCTCGGCCGCGACGTCGCGGTTGCGCTGCTGGTCGCGCTGCTCGCGGGGACCGTCGTGGGAATCGCGATCGTTGCGCGCAAGGGAGCGGGGGAGGGCCGCAGGACGGCGATCCCGTTCGGCCCGTTCCTCGCGCTCGGCGGTGTCCTCGCGCTGCTCGACGGGCCCGCGATCGTCGACGCGTACCTGTCGACGCTCGCCTGAGACGCGGCGGCGCCGCCGGAGACGCCTCGCAGACGGCCGCCGGCGCTGACACGTCGGCGCTCAAGCACGAGCGCGCACGCGCCGATGCCGCCACTGGCCATGCACCGGCTCCGCCGTCCCTCAGCGCTGCTCGTGTCCGCGCTCGTGATGCTCGCCGCATCCGCCGGCTTGAGCGCCCTGCGCCACCCGACAGGGGCTCGCCTGAGCCACGACGCCGCGCTGCGTGCCGTGCTCGACACGCCGCGCGACGCGCGGGTGCTCGCGCACGGCGAGCGCTGGACAAGCGTGCGCGTGACGCCGGTCGACCGCGCGGTGACGCGCGTGAGCTTCTTCGCCGGGCCGCGGCTGCTCGCCGAGGCCGCCGTCACGCCGCGCGGCCGGATCGAGCGCTTCGCCGACTACCGCGGGCTCGCGGTCCCCTACGGCGCGCCGCTCAGCCAGCGCCCGTGGCTGATCGCGCTCGGCTGCGTCGCGTTCCTGCTCGCGACGGCGGTCGTGCCGCTGCGCCGCCTGCGCAACCTCGACGTGCTCGCGCTGCTGGCGTTCGTCGTCCCGCTCGCGCTGCTCGACGCCGGCCTCGTCGTCGCGAGCACGCTGACGGCCGTGCCGCCGCTGCTGTGGCTCGCCGGGCGCTGCGCGTGGCGCGCGCTCGCACCCGAAAGCGGCGGATGGGGCGCTCCGGCCGTCGCGGGCGAGCGACCTGCGGGCGACGTCACCGCGCCGGCATCGCGCCCGCTGCTCGACGCGCTGACGCCGGCGTGGGACGACGAGCAGCGCATGCGGGTGCTGCGCGTCGCGGTCGTCGCGGCGGCCTCCGCGGTCACGATGATCACGCTCAGCGCGCCCTCGACGGTCGACGTCGGGCAGGCCGTGATGGAGGGCGGGACGCTGCTGCTGCACGGGACGCTGCCGTACGGGCACCTGCCGGGGGACGTCTTCCACGGCGACACCTACCCGCTGCTGAGCTACCTCGCCTATGCGCCGCTCGCCGCGCTGATGCCGGTGCGCGACAACTGGGACGTCGCCAACGGCGCGCTGGTCGTCGCCGCCGGCGCGGCGCTGCTCGTCGGGTGGCTGCTCGCGCGCGGCGCGGCGGCGTGGGCGCACACGGGCGGGCCGGTCGCGGGCGAGCGCTCGGATCCCGCCGCGCGCGCCGCCGGCCTGCGCGCGGCGCTCGCCTGGCTCGCCTGCCCGCCGCTCGTCGTCGCGGTTTCGAGCGGCACCTCCGACGTGCTGCTGGCCGCGCTGCTGGCCGCCGCGCTCGTGCTCGCGCGGCGCCGGGTCGCCTCCGCCGCGCTCGTGCTCGCCGCCGGCTGGCTCAAGCTCGTCCCGTTCGCGCTGCTGCCGATCTGGCTCGCGCGGCTGCGCGGCCGCCGGCTTGCGGCGGCGCTCGCGCTGCTCGCCGCCTCGGCCGCCGGCACCTGGGCGCTGCTCGTCGCACTCGGGGGCGCCGGCGCGCCCGCGCGCATGCTGCACGCGATCGCGTTCCAACTCGACCGCCGCACGCTCCACTCGCCCTGGTCGCTGCTGGGGATCGAGCGGCTGCAGCCGCTCGCGCAGGCGGCGGTCCTCGGGCTCGTCGCCGGGGCGACGGTGCGCACGTGGCGCGATCCGGCGTTCGGACGGGACGCGGTGCGGCTCGCCGCGCTCGCCGGCGCGGTGCTGCTCGGGATCCAGCTGTGCGGCAACTACTGGACGTACCTCTACCTCGCGTGGGCCGTCCCGCCGATCGTGCTGTCGCTGCTGGCGGAGGTGCCCGCGCCGGCCCCGGTGCGCGCGGCCACGCCGGCGCGCGCACGGGCCGCGGCGCTCGTCTGACGAGTCGCGGCGGCAGCGCTCAACCCCGCGGCGCGATCGGCCGATGTAGACGGATGGACGGTTTCCGCGACCGCCGTCCCACCATCCCGCTGCCATGCCACGCGCACGTACAGCCGGCCGCTCCGTGGTCGGCCTCGACATCGAGCCGGGCTTCGTCGCCGCCGTCGAGGTCCGTGGCGGAGGCGACGGCTTCGGCATCGACCGCGCGGCTGCGCTGCCGCTCGGCCCCGGGATCGTGCGCGACGGCGAGGTCGCCGACCCCGAGGCGCTCGCGGAGGCGCTGCGGGAGCTGTTCCGCCAGCACAAGCTCGGCAAGCGGGTGCGGATCGGCGTCGCGAACCAGCGGATCGTCGTGCGCACGGTCGACCTGCCGCCGCTGACCGACGCGAAGGAGATCGCAGCCGCCGTCCGCTTCAACGCGCAGGACCACATCCCGATGCCGCTCGACCAGGCCGTGCTCGAGCACCAGTCGCTCGGCCTCGTCGACACCCCCGACGGGCAGCGCACGCGCGTCGTGCTCGTTGCCGCACGGCGCGACATGGTCGAGCGCCTGCACGCGGCGGCCCGGCAGGCCGGCCTGCGCCCCGCCGGGATCGACCTCGCCGCGTTCGCGATGATCCGGGCGCTCCACCGCGGCGAGGAGGGCGCCGCGCTCTACGTCTCGATCGGCGGCGTCACGAACCTCGCGCTCGCGGAGGGCGCGACGTGCGTCTTCACGCGCGTCGCCCCGGGCGGCGTCGAGGCGCTCGCGGCGGAGCTCGCCGAGCGGCGCGGGCTCACGCTCGAGCACGCGCGCCAGTGGCTCGTGCACGTCGGGCTGCTCACGCCCGTGGAGGCGGTCGCCGGCGACCGCGAGATCGTCGAGGAGGCGCGCAGCGTCCTCGACGAGGGCGTGCGGCGGATCGCCGACGAGGTCCGCAACTCGCTCGACTTCTACCGCGCCCAGGCGGGCGCGCTTGCGGCCGAGCGGGCCGTCGTGACCGGCCCCGCCGTCGCGATCCCCGGCTTCTGCGACCAGCTCGGCGGAGCGATCGGGCTGCCGGTCGAGGTCGGCACCGTCGACGAGGCGCGTCCGGGCGCCTACGGCGGGATCGACGGCGGCCGGCTCGCGGTCGCCGCGGGCCTCGCGGTCGAGGCCGCGCCGGCGGCGGGAGCGGCCGCGTGAGAGCCGTCAACCTGATCCCGGCCGACGCCGGCCCCGGCGGGCGCGGCGGCACGGGCATCGGCCCGTACGTCGTGCTCGGCGTGCTCGGCCTGCTGCTCGCGGGCGTCGTCGCGTACGTGCTGACGAACAACCAGGTGGTCGACCGCCGCGCGCAGCTCGCCGGCCTGCAGACGCAGGCGCACGCCGCGCAGGCGCAGGCGGATGCGACGCGCCCCTACCGCGAGTTCGCCGCGCTCGCGCAGGCGCGCGTCGAAACCGTCCGCCAGCTCGGCCGCACGCGCTTCGACTGGCACCGCGCGCTCGGCGACCTCTCGCGCGTGATCCCCGGCGACGTCTGGCTGACCTCGCTGCTCGGCACCGTCACGACCGGCGTCAGCGTCAGCGGCGCCGGCTCGGGCGACACGGGCACGCTGCGCGCCGCGCTGCCGAACCCCGCGATCGAGCTGACCGGCTGCACGACGGGCCACGACGAGGTCGCGCGGCTGCTCTCGCGCCTGCGCCTGATGACCGGCGTCGTGCGCGTGGCGCTGTCGGACTCGACGAAGCAGGACGCCGGCGGCGGAGGCGGGGGCGGCGGCGCGTCGGGCGACTGCCGCTACGGCCACGCGCGCTTCCCGCAGTTCGGGATCGTCGTCTTCTTCGCGCCGCTGCCGACGGCGCCCGCGCCGGGCGCCGCGGCGGGCGCGACGCCTGCTGCCGCCACGGCCCCGGCCGCGCCGGCGAGCGCGACGCCGGCGGCCAGCACGACGCCCGCGCCCAGCGGCGGTGGCGCGGCTGCGAGCGGCAACGGCAACGGGAGCAGCACGCGATGACGATGCGCGACCGCGCGATGGTGCTCGTGCTCGCGATCGCGGCGCTCGTCGCGGCCGGCTGGTTCCTCGTGCTGTCCCCGATGCGCGACGAGGCCGGCAGCCTCGGCGCGCAGATCGACACGCAGCGGCAGGCGCGCGACAGCGCGCTGTCCGAGCTCGCCGCGGGCGTGCAGGCGCGCCAGCGCTACGCGCGCGACTATGCGACCGTCGCGCGGCTCGGCGCGGCCATCCCGGACGACGACAACGTCGCCTCGCTGCTCGTCCAGGTGCAGAACGCGGCTAGCGCCAGCGGGATCGACTTCCGCTCACTGAAGACCGGCCAGGGCTCCGGCGCCGCCGCTCCGGCTCCGCCTCCGCCGGCCGCCGCCGGCGCCCCGGCCGCGGCGACGCAGGCGACGACCGCCATTCTGCCGCCCGGCGCGGCCGTCGGCACGGCCGGCTTCCCGACGATGCCGTTTGCGTTCGCCTTCACCGGCGACTTCTTCCGCATGTCGGACTTCATCGGGCGGCTCGAGCGCTTCCTCGTCGTGCGCGACAGCGCGCTGTCCGTCTCCGGCCGCTTCATGACGATCGACGGGATCGCGCTGACCGCCGCGCCGCAGGGCTTCCCGCGGATCCAGGCGTCTGTCGCGGCGACGACCTACCTGCTGCCTGCGAGCCAGGGCCTTACGAACGGCGCGGGCGCCGGCGGCCCCGCCGCGACGCCCGCGAGCAACGTGGGCGCGATCAGCCCGAACGGCGCGCCGAGCAGCGTCCCGGCGGCGACCGTCACCCCGGTGGTGCGATGAGAGCGCTGCGCGACGTGTGGGACGAGCTGGTCGAGCGGCGCCTGTGGCCGGTCGCGCTGCTGCTCGTCGTCGCGCTCGTCGCGGTCCCGGTCGCGCTGACGAAGCAGCCGCCGCCGGACGGCGCCGCCGCAGGCACGGACGCGCCGCCCGCCACGGCTGCCGCAGCCGACCTGCGCTCGTCCGGCGGGCCGGTCGTCAGCCTCGCCCAGGGCGCCGGCCCCGACGCGCCGCTGCGCGGCCGCGCGAAGGACCCGTTCCACCAGCAGTTCGTCCCGCCGAGAGCCGCGAGCGCAGGCGGCACGGCTCCCACCCGCGGGGCGACGAGCGGCGGGGCGACGAGCGGCGGCGGCCAGGGTGGCGGTGCGAACAGAGGCTCCGGCAGAGGCGGCGCCCCCAAGCCGCAGCGGAAGACGTACGTCTACGCCTCGGTGAACGTCCGCTTCGGCCGCGCCGGGAGCCCGCTGCGCGAGATCGACGACGTGCCGCGGCTGACGCCGCTGCCGAGCGCCGCGAGCCCGGTCGTGATCTTCATCGGGATGCGCGCCGATCACGAGACGGCCGTCTTCATGGTCTCCACCGACGTGCACGCGCAGGGCGACGGCAGATGCGCCCCCTCGACGAAGGTGTGCGAGGCGATCGAGCTGAGAAGAGGCGGGATCGCGCTGCTCGACCTCAGAGCGGCCGACGGTTCGGTGACGCAGTACGAGCTCGACCTGCTCGACGTCGCGCTCCACCAGACGACGTCGAAGGCGACGGCGCAGGCGTCGCGCGTCGGCGCGCACGACGCATGGCTGCAGCGGGACGGCGCGGGCGCGGTGGGGTCGACCGTGCGCGCCGTCACCGGCGCCGTCCCGCGCGCGCCTGTGCTGACGCCGCTCCCGTGAGCGGCGCGCACGCGCGCAGCGTGCGCGCCGACGCGCACGTAACCTGTACGGCCCCATGACGCTCCGTCTCATCACCGCCGGCGAGTCGCACGGTCCCGGCCTCACCTGCATCGTCGAAGGCCTGCCCGCGGGCCTCGAGCTCGACCGCGACGCGATCAACGGCGACATGGCGCGTCGCCAGCTCGGCCACGGCCGCGGCGGGCGGATGAAGATCGAGCGAGATCGCGCGGACGTCACCGCCGGCGTCCGCCACGGCCGCACGCTCGGCGGGCCGGTCGCGCTGCAGATCCCCAACAGAGACTTCTCCAACTGGGAGGAGCGGATGAGCCCGTGGCCGGTCGAGGCCGACGTGCCCGAGGTCCACCTGCCGCGTCCCGGACATGCCGATCTCGTCGGCACGTGGAAGTACCGCACGGGCGACGTGCGCAACATCCTCGAGCGCGCGTCCGCCCGCGAGACGGCCGCGCGCGTCGCCGGCGGCGCGCTCGCGAAGGCGTTCCTGCGGGCGGTCGGCGTGGAGGTCCGCTCGCACGTCACGCGCATCACCACCGTCGTCGCGCCGGCGCCCGAGCGCCAGCTCACGGTGGAGGACTTCGCCCACGTCGACGAGTCGCCCGTCCGCTGCCTCGACGCCGACGCGAGCGCGGCGATGGTGCAGGAGATCAACACGCTGCGCAAGGCGAACGAGTCGCTCGGCGGGACGTTCGAGGTGATCGCCTTCGGGCTCGTCCCGGGCCTCGGCTCGCACGTCTCGTGGGAGGAGCGCCTCGACGGCCGGATCGCGATGGCGATGATGTCGATCCAGGCGATGAAGGCCGTCGGCATCGGCGACGGCTTCGAGCTCGCGGGCGTGCCCGGCTCGCAGGCGCACGACGAGATCTTCTACAGAGACGACGGCGGCTTCTACCGCGAGACGAACCACGCCGGCGGGCTCGAGGGCGGCATGACGACCGGGACGCCGCTCGTCGTGAGAGTCGCGATGAAGCCGATCCCGACGCTGACGAAGCCGCTGCGCTCGGTCGACATCGAGACGAAGGAGCCGGCCGAGGCGCTGCGCGAGCGCACCGACTCGTGCACCGTGCCCGCCGCTGGCGTCGTCGGCGAGGCGATGCTCGCGCACGTGCTCGCCGACGCCTATCGCCGCAAGTTCGGCGGCGACCACATCGACGACGTCCGCGAGGCCGTCCGCGCCTACGAGGAGCGGATCGGGTGGCGCCGCCCCTGAGCGAGGACGCAGTGCTGCGCCCGCCCGTCGGCCGCGCGCTCGTGTTCGTCGGCTTCATGGGGGCCGGCAAGACGACGGCTGCGCGCCGTCTCGCGAGACGCTTCGGGTTGGAGGTCGTCGACGCCGACGCGACGATCGCCGAGCACATCGGCATGCCGATCGACCGCTGCTTCGCCGAGCAGGGAGAGGATGCCTTCCGCGCGATCGAGGCCGAGCTGGTGGGGGAGCTGCTCGAGCGCGCCGACGGCGGCGTCTACTCGCTCGGCGGCGGCGCGCTGCACTCGGAGCGGATCCGCGCCGCGCTCAGACGCCACATCACGGTCCTGCTCGACGTCGACGTCAACGTCGCGTGGGAGCGCGCCGCCGGCCGCGGCCGGCCGCTCGCGCGTGACCCGGAGGACTTCCGCACGCTGTACCTGCGCCGCCGCCCGCTCTACATGTCGGCCGCCGACGTCGTGCTGCCGGCCGACCGCCGCGAGCGGATCGACGACGCGCTGCCGTCGATCCTCGCGCTGGCGCAGGCGCCGATGCGGTCCCGCCCGCCCGCGGGGGGCGGGGACCGGATCCGTCTGCTGTGGGCCAGCTCCGACTCCGGCGACTACCCGGTGTTCGTCGGGCGCGGGATCCTCGGCGCGCCGCTGTCGCCGGTCCCGGGCCAGGGCTTCCTGGTGACCGACGACCAGGTCGGACCGCGCTACGCGGCGCGGCTCGGCGAGCTGGCGGCGACGATCGAGATCCCGGCGGGCGAGCAGCACAAGTCGCTCGCGACGGCCGAACGCGTGTGGATCGCGCTCGGCGACGGCGGGATGACGCAGAGCGACCATCTCGTCGCGCTCGGCGGCGGCGTCGTCGGCGACCTCGCCGGCTTCGTCGCCGCGACCTATCAGCGCGGCGTGCCGATCGTGCAGGTGCCGACGACGCTCGTCGCGCAGGTCGACTCCGCCTACGGCGGCAAGACCGGCGTCGACCTGCCGAACGGCAAGAACTACGTCGGCGCCTACCACCAGCCGTCCGCGGTCGTGGCGGACGTCGAGACGCTCGCGACGCTGCCGCCCGAGGAGGCCGCCGCCGGCTACGCGGAGGTGCTCAAGACGGCGCTGATCGCAGGCGGGGACCTGTGGGAGCGCGTGCGCCGTGGCGACGATCCCGATCCCGACGTGATCTTCGCGTGCGCCCGCACGAAGCTCGCGGTCGTCGCGATGGACGAGCGCGACGCCGGCCTGCGGCAGGTGCTCAACCTCGGCCACACCGTCGGCCACGCGATCGAGACGGTCACCGGCTACGCGCGCTACCGCCACGGCGAGGCCGTCGGGCTGGGGCTGCTCGCGACGCTGCGGCTGTCCGGCCAGGACGCGCTGCGCTCGGAGGTCGCGGCGCTGCTCGCCGCGCGCGGGCTGCCGACGCAGCTCGACGAGGGCGTCGACCCGGATGCGGTGCTCGTCGCGACGACGCGCGACAAGAAGCGCCGCAGCGGCGAGTCGGTTCCCTTCGTGCTGCTCGACGCGCCCGGCGCGGCGCGGCCCGGCTGCCAGATCGAGGACGGCGAGCTGCGCGCCGCCGTGCGGGAGCTGAGCGCCGCGTGAGCGCCCAGCCGCCGAGCCGCAACCGCGTCGGCGTCATGCACGGCGTCAACCTCGACCAGCTCGGCCGGCGCCCCGCGACCCACTACGGCACGCTGACGCTCGGCCAGCTCGAGCAGCGCATCTCCGCCTGGGCCGCCGAGCTCGAGCTGCAAATCCAGTTCTTCCAGACGAACCACGAGGGCGCGTTCGTCGAGGAGCTGCACCGGTTCGAGGACACGGTCGACGGCCTGATCCTCAACCCGGGCGCGTGGACGCACTACTCGTTCGCGATCCGCGACGCGCTCGAGATCGCCGGCCTTCCAGCGGTCGAGGTGCATCTGTCCGACGTGCACGCGCGCGAGCAGTGGCGCAGCGTGTCGGTGATCCGCGACCTGTGCGTTGCGACGGTCGCCGGCAAGGGCCCCGACGGCTACCGCGACGCGCTCGTGCGCCTGCGCGGCGAGCTGGGGTCGGGCGCGTGAGCGTCGCGCCGGCGACCCGCGCGGATCGCCTCGTCGCGCTGCTCGACGAGCGCGAGGTCGACGCGCTGCTCGTCACGAATCTCGTCAACGTGCGCTACCTCACGGGGTACACCGGCTCGAACGGCGTCGCACTCGTGGGCGTGCGCGACCTGCGCTGCTTCGTGACCGACTTCCGCTACGTCGCGCAGGCCGAGCAGCAGGTGCACGGCTTCGAGCGGCGCGTCGGCGAGCAGGACCTGCTCGACGAGGCGGTCGCGGCGCTGCCGTCCGGCGACGTGCGCCTGGGGATCGAGGACCAGCACATGTCGGTGCGCATGTTCGACCGCCTGCGCGAGGCGCTGCCGTCGAGCGTGGAGCTCGTGCCGGCGGGAGGCGGCGTCGAGCAGCTGCGGACGGTGAAGGACGCCGCCGAGGTCGCGGCCATCCGCGCCGCCGCGGAGCTGAGCGACGCGGCGCTGGAGCGAACGCTCGAGGACGGGCTCGCCGGCCGCAGCGAGCGCGCCGTCGCGCTCGCGCTCGAGCAGGAGATGCGCCGGCTCGGCGCCGAGCGGCCCAGCTTCGACACGATCGTCGCGCACGGCGCGCACGGCGCGCTCCCGCACGCGGTCCCGCGCGACCGCGAGATCGAGCCCGGATGCCTGGTGACGATCGACTGGGGCGCCCAGCTCGACGGCTACTGCTCGGACTGCACGCGCACGTTCGCCGTCAACGAGCCGGGTGAGCGCGCACGCGCGGTCTACGAGCTCGTGCAGCGCGCGCAGCAGGCAGGCCTGGACGCGGTCCGGCCCGGCGTGAGCGGCCGCGACGCCGACGCGGCCGCGCGCACGGTGATCGACGACGGCGGGCATGGCGACCACTTCGGCCACGGGCTCGGCCACGGCGTCGGGCTGGAGATCCACGAGGCGCCGCGCCTCTCGAAGGCGTCCGACGCGACGCTCGCGGCGGGCCACGTCGTGACCGTCGAGCCGGGCGTCTACCTGCCCGGCGAGCTCGGCGTGCGGATCGAGGATCTCGTGGTCGTGACCGAGCACGGCCACGAGCGGCTCAACGGGCTGCCGAAGGACCTGACGGTCGTCTGAGCCGGGCTGAGAACCTGCTTCAAGATGACTGCCGGCCGGCTGGCACCGTCTCGCGGCGCCGGTTCGCCACCCGCGATGCTCGACGCAGCATTGCTGCGCCTTCACATCGCGTGCGGCGAGGGCGGGCGGGATCGATCACGATCCGGCGCCATCCGCCTCGACCTCATCTTGAAACGGGTTCAAGGCGCTCAGGGGACGACGTCGCCCGATGTGCCCGGCGTGAGCCCGGAGTGCAGCGGCGGGGTCGGCGCATCCGCGACCCGTCTCAGCCGGCGCGTCTCACGCGGCAGCAACGCCAGCAGGATCGTCAACGCGCCGAGCGCTCCGGCGACGCCCATCACCTCGGTCGCGCCGAGGTCGTCCGCCAGCACGCCGATCAGGACGTAGCCGAGCGGCAGCAGCGCGAGCGAGCCCATCCAGTCGTAGGACGCCACGCGCGAGAGCGCGCCCGGCGGGATGTGCTGGGCGAGCGCCGTCTCCCACCAGACGCCGAACAGCGCCAGCCCGACGCCCGACGACGCCGCCGCCGGCAGCACGAGCGCGAGGGGCGCGCCGAGCGCGAGCGCGAGCAGCACGCACCCGAACGGGATGCAGAGGCCGATCCCGAGCAGCAGCGGGCGGCGCGGGCGCCAGCGCAGCGCGAGCAGCCCGCCGCCGGCGGTGCCCGCCCCGACGCTGGCGACGATCCAGCCCCACGACGTGGCGCTGCCGTAGTGGTCGGCCGCGACGCTCGGGCCGAGCACGACGTAGGGGGCATAGCAGAGCACGAGGTTCAGCGAGAAGACCGCGATCGTGACCCACACCCAGGCGCGTGAGCGCACCTCGCACCAGCCCTCGCGCAGCTCGGCGACGATCGAGCTGCGCACGGCGGGCTCGCCGCGTGGCCGCGGCCGCACGAGCGCGAGCAGCGCCGCGCTCACGAGGAAGGTGGCCGCATCGACGGCGAACGCGGCGCCGGTGCCGAGCGTCAGCACGAGCACGGTCGCGATCGCCGGGCCGGCGAACTCGGCGAGCGTCTGCGTCAGGCCGTTGGCCGCGTTCGCCTCCTGGATCAGCTCCTCCGGCACGGTCTGCGGTACGAGCCCGCTGTAGGCGGGACGGAAGAACGCCTCCGCCGCGCCGAAGCAGACCTCGATCGCGACGAGCTGCCACAGCGCCAGCGCGTCGACGAAGATCAGCAGCGCGAGCAGTCCGTGCAGCGCGGCGCGCACGAGGTCGGTCGAGACCATGATGCGATGGCGGGGGAGGCGGTCCGCCCACACGCCGCCCAGCAGCAGGAAGGTCACGAGCGCCGCCGTCTGCGCCGCGACGACGATGCCGAGGTCGGTCGTCGACCCGGTCCGCTGGGTCACGAGCAGCGCGAGCGCGACGAGGACGATGCGGTCGCCAGTCGTCGAGATCGTCTGGCTGAGGAAGAGCCAGCGGAAGTCCGTTTCGCGCCAGAGCCGGGGGAGTGCGTGCACGTCGTCGCGCAGGCTACGGCTCTTGACCATTCAAGGAGCCACCGCCGAAAGGCGGTCTGCACCGCTCGGCGGGGAGATCCCCGCTTTGGCGGGGGTGACCCACGGCGGGGAAGGGTGGCCACCGCGACCGCCGTTGCGGTTCTAGGATCGTGCCCGTGCGCTCGGCCGACGCGAACGAGGCGATGCGCGCCGTCGTGCACGGCGCGGTGCAGGGCGTCGGCTTTCGCGACGCGACGGTTGGCCGGGCACGGGCGCTCGGCGTGACGGGCTGGGTCCGCAACGGCGAGGACGGCGGCGTGCTCGTGCACGCGGAGGGGCCGCCGGCGGCGCTCGAGCAGCTCGCGGCCTTCCTGCGCGAGGGACCGCCGCCGGCACGCGTCGTCGAGGTCGCGATCGATTCGGCTGCGGTCGAGGGACACGAGCAGTTCGCGATCCGCGGCGTCAGCGCCGGGGCGTTCGTCGTCCAGGAGCACGCGGCGACTGCGCACCACTTCGACCTGCGCCTGGCGGTCGACGGGGCGTTGCGCTCGTGGGCGATCCCGAAGGGACCGTCCATGGACCCCGCGGTCAAGCGCCTCGCCGTCGAGGTCGCGGACCACGACGCCGGGCATGACGCGTTCGAGGGGACGCTCGGAGCAGGCCGCGTGATCGTGTGGGATCGCGGGACCTACGAGCAGGGCGGTCGCGTCGCCTGGCCGGAGGCGCTCGTCCGCGGCCACGCCGTCTTCGTCCTGCACGGCGAGAAGCTCAGCGGTGGCTTCGCCCTGCAGCGGACGCGTCCCGGCGCCAAGCCTCAATGGCTCCTGATCAAGCGCCGCGACGAGCACGCCCGGCCCGGCTCGGACGTCGTCGCCGAGCAGCCGCGCTCGGTCCTCAGCGGCCGCACGCTCGCCGAGATCGGCGGCTGACGCAGCTGCCGCTACCCCGCCACGGCGCGATCGCGCGCGCCCGCGCCCCGCGCAACGAACGTCGAGATCCGGGGCGCCGGCTCAAGGCGCTGCATCGCGACGGCGATGCAGACAGGACACTCAGAGCAGCCTTCTGACACAGGCACCCTCGTCGCGAGGCGGGTCCGCAAAGCCGCGGGACTCCACCGGAGTTCGCCGGGCTACCGAAGGAGCGCCACCACGCCGATCGCTCGCATCAGCGGTCCGTGGAGACCAGGAACGTCCTCGGGACTGCTCGTCCATCAGGGAGGACGTCCATGTCCAAGCCCACCCAGCGCAGGCGCGCCCGACGTGCCGCGATCATCCTCGTCGCGGGCTTCGTGCTCGCAGCCCTCCCGCTTGCCGCGCAGGCCGCTCCGGTGCACCTCGCCACCGCCAGTCCCTTCGTGGTCTTGGGCGGTGCAACCGTCACGAACACCGGTCCGTCGGTGCTCGATGGCGCTCTCGGAGTCGCACCGGGGACAGCGCTCGTGGGCTTCGGGCTCCCGGCGGTGGTCCACGGAGCGACGCATGCCAACGACGCCGTCGCCAAGCAGGCGCAGTCCGACCTCACCACCGCCTACGTCGTCGCGGCCGGACAGCCGGTCGCGCCCGCCAACGACCTGACGGGCACGAACCTCGGCAACAGGACGCTGAGGGCCGGTGCCTACCGCTTCACGTCTTCTGCCCAGCTCACGGGCGCGCTCACGCTCGACGGCCAGGGCGACCCCGGCGCGCAGTTCGTCTTCGAGATCGGCTCGGCGCTGACGACCGCATCGGCCAGCTCGGTCGTGCTGATCAACGGCGCATCCCCGTGCGACGTCTTCTGGCAGGTCGGCAGCTCCGCGACGCTCGGCACCACCACGGCGTTCCAGGGCAACCTGATGGCGCTCACGAGCATCTCGCTGAACAACGGTGCCACGGTGATCGGGCGGATGCTCGCGCGCAACGGCCAAGTCAGCCTGATCGACAACGTCCTCAGCGCCCCCCAGTGCGGCACCGGATCGCCGGCCCCGGGCGCCGGACGCACCTCGCCGGGCAGCGGCTCCACGTCGCCAGGCTCCGGAAACAGATCGCCGACAGGCGCCGACCAGCGCCGGCTCGCCGGTCGCAACGGCACGGCCACGCTCCGGCGCGCGCGACTCAGCGCAACGCTGCGGCGCACGCCCGGTCTGGCATGCACCGAGGGGTTCCGCGCGACGGTTCGCGGCCACCTGATCAGACGCGTCGTCTTCAGCCTGGACGGCAGGTACGTCAGCAGCCGCGGCAGCTCGCCGTTCCGGGTGTCCGTGCGGGCCGCGCCCGGCAGGCACACGCTCCGCGCACGCATCACGTTCAAGGACGCCACCCGCGCCAAGACGCGGACGCTCCGCTACCGCGCCTGTGCCGCCGCGGTGCTTCAGCCGCACCCGGGTCCGTCGCGCTTCACCGGATGAGCCGCACCATCGCCCACGCCGTCCCGCGACGCTCCGGCGCACGCCGGAGCGTCGCGGCGTTGGCGGTGGGGCTCCTCTCCGTGACCGCCGCCGGCTCCGTCCTCGTCGCTCCGGCGCGAGCTGCCGGTTCCCGGGTGCCGGCGAACCAGTCGCTCGTGGTGTTGCTGCACGACCACGTGGTCCAGATCAGGCCGAGCACGCACGCGCGGCGGATCGAGTCCGTCGGCGCACTGCGACCGCTGACGGGCGCACGGACCGTCCTTCCCGTGCTCGGCCGTGCGACGAGCCGTGGCGGGAAGCACTGGGTCCACGTCCGGCTTCCCGGCCGGCCGAACGGGCACGCGGGCTGGATCGCCGCCAGCCAGACCCGACGCGCCTCGACTGAGTGGCGACTGTCGATAAAGCTCTCCGCCCGCCTGCTCGTCGTCTTCCATCACGGTCGCGTCGAACGCCGGTTCCCGGCGGTGGTGGGCAAGCCCTCGACCCCGACGCCGAGCGGCCATTTCTTCGTCGAGGAGTCCCTCGCGCTGTCCTCCCAGGTCGGCGGCCCATACGCGCTGGCCACCAGCGCCCGCTCCGACGTGCTGCAGGAGTTCGAGGGCGGTCCAGGCCAGATCGCCATCCACGGGACGAACTACCTCTCGGGCGCGCTCGGGACTGCGGCCTCCCATGGCTGCATCCGACTCAGCACCTCCGCGATCACATGGCTCGCGCACCGGATCGGCAGCGGAGTGTCGCTGACCATCGTGCGGTGAGCGCACCTCCAGCGGGAGAGCGTTCCGACCTCGGTCAGGCCTCGAGCGTCATCCCGGCCAAGACGCCCCGATTCGCCAAGAACGAGGCAGACAAGGTCCGCTTCAGTAGTCAAAATCGCGCGTTATGCCGTATCGAGAGCCACCACGCGCGTGGGCTCGAGGACACGCAGCAGCGCGTCGAGCACGGGAGGGTCGAATTGCGTCCCGCGACCGTTCTCCATGATCTCGAGCGCCTTGTCGCGGGAGAACCGCGGACGATAGACACGGTCGCGCGTGAGCGCGTCGAAGACGTCGGCGACGGCGGCGATCCGTCCTTCGAGCGGGATCGCCGAGCCCGCGATCCCGCGTGGATAGCCGGCGCCGTCGAACCACTCGTGGTGCGTCCACGCGATCTGCGCGGCGAGCTGGAGCAGCTCGCCGCGGGAGCCGACGAGGATGCGGTAGCCGAGCTCGGCATGGTGCTCGATGATCGTGCGCTCCTCGAGGCTCAGCGGGCCCGGCTTGAGCAGGATGCGGTCGGGGATCCCGAGCTTGCCGATGTCGTGCATCGCGCTCGCGGTGCGGATGAGGTCACAGCGTGCGGCGGGAAGGCCGAGCTCGAGCGCGATCTCGCGGCAGTACTCGCTCATCTGGTTGATGTGGGCGGCCGTGCTGGGATCGCGGGCCTCGACGGCAATGCAGAGTCGCTGGATCGTCTCTTCCTGTGATGCCGTGAGGTCGTCCTCGGCGTCGCGGTCGTGTCGGCGACGACTGGCCGCGCTCAGCACGCTGCGCAGCACGTCGTTGGCGCTGAAGGGCTTGACGAGGTAGCCGTAGGCGCCGATCTCGAGCGCACGGTCGGCGAGCGCGACGTCGTCCAGTCCGCTCACCATCCAAGCCGCGATGTGGGGATGGCGCACGAGCACGTGCTCGACGAGGTCGAGGCCCGATCCACCTGGCAGCAGGACGTCGCAGAGCATCACGTCGAACGGCGCCTCGGCGAGGCGCGCACGCGCGCTCTCGGTGTCGCTCGCCAGCGTGCAGAGGTAACCGGCGTCGGTCAGGATGCGGCCGAGCAGCATGAGGCACGGCTCGTCGTCGTCGATGATGAGCACGCGCTCCCTCGCGTCCATCGCTTCAGGCGTCGCCTCAGGCACCGGCGTGCACCTCCGTCGGTTTGGGCGCGTCGAGCGCCTCGCGCACCGCAGCGAGCAGCGTCTGCGCCGTGAATGGCTTCTCGATGAACGCGACGTCGCTCTCGGCAACCTGTCGCCGGGCGATTGCCTGGTGCGTGTAGCCCGACATGTAGAGGATCCTGAGCGCCGGCCGCAGCGCGATCGCGCGCTCGACGAGATCGGGGCCGAGCATCTCCGGCATGATCACGTCGGTCAGCAGCAGGTCGACCGCGGCGCCGTCGGCGCACAGTCTGAGCGCGGCGCCGGCCGTCGACGCCGCCGTGACGCGATAGCCGGCGCTCTCCAGGATCCGCTCCGTCAAGCGCCGCACGGCGTCCTCGTCCTCCACGACGAGCACCGTCTCCCCGCGGGCCGAAGGATGCGCGTCCCTCGGGATCTCTTGGAGGCGGGGATCGCCGGCGCTCGCGGGAAGGTAGACCTTCACGCTCGTGCCGGCGCCGGGCTCCGAGTAGAGCTTGATGATCCCGCCCGCATCCGTGACGATGCCGTAGACGGTCGCGAGCCCGAGCCCGGTGCCCTCGCCTTTGGCCTTCGTCGTGAAGAAGGGCTCGAAGGCGTGCGCGACGACGTCGCGCTCCATGCCCGCACCGCTGTCGCTGACGACGAGCTTCACGTGGCGTCCGGGTGCGCGGAGGCCATGCAGCTCGCAGAACTCCTTGTCGAGCGTCGCGTTCGCCGTCTCGATGATGAGATCGCCACCGCCGGGCATCGCGTCGCGCGCGTTCACCGCGAGGTTCACGAGCACCTGCTCGAGCTGTCCCGGATCGGCCTCCACGGGCCACAGGCCTTCGGCGGGCTGTGTCTCGAGCTTGACGTGCTCGCCGAGCGACCGGTGGAGCAGCTTCTCCACCTCTGCGAGCAGCTGGTTGAGGTCGAGCACCTTCCGTCGCACGACGTCGCGCCGGCTGAAGATCAGCAGCTGCCGCGTGAGCGCAGCTCCGCGCTGGGCCGCGCGGCAGATCTCCCCGACGTCCTCGTACGCAGGCGAGCCCTCGCCGATCTCCTCGGCGACGAAGTCGGCGTAGTTGATGATCACGGCGAGCAGGTTGTTGAAGTCGTGGGCGATGCCGCCGGCGAGCTGACCGACGCTCTCGAGTCGACGCATCTGGTCGAGCTGCTCCTCCAAGCCGCGCTTCTCGCCCTCGACCTTGACCCGTCGTGCCTGGTGCAGCTCGGCCTCGAGCTCCGTCTTGTCGCGCGCCGCCCCGACCCGGTCGCTGATGTCGCGGATCGAGGCGACGGCAAGCGGACCCTGCTCGGTCTCGATGTTCGAGAGGCTGATCTCCGCGGGGAACTCGCTCCCGTCCCGGCGGCGCCCGAACAGCTCGCGATCGGCGCCGATCGGCCGGGTCCGCGGATCGGCCGGGTAAGCGGCGCGGTTGGAGGGATCGGCGGCGCGGAATCGCTCCGGCACGAGCAGCTCGACGGGCTGGCCGATGAGCGCCTCGCGTGGGCGGTCGAAGAGCGCCTCCGTCTGCGCGTTGACGAGCACGATCCGGCCGTCGCGATCGACGCCGACGATCGCATCGGGCGCGAGCTCGACGAACTCCTCGAACTTGCGCTTCGCCTGCTCGCGCTCGGTGATGTCGTGGATTGCCGCGAGCATGAGCGGGCCCTGCTCCGTCTCGATGGTGGAGAAGCCGATCTCCACCGGGAACTCGGTGCCGTCCTTGCAGCGCCCGAGCAGCTCCAGCTTCGCTCCCGCCGGGTGCATGCGCGGATCGGCGACGGAGTCGTCGTACTGCCACGGGCGGACCGCTCCGGAGCCTTTCGGCACGAGCGCTTCGACCGGCAAGCCCAGCAGCTCGTCCCGCGCATAGCCGAAGAGCGCCTCCGCCTGCCCGTTGCGCAGGACGATCAGCCCGTCGCGAGCGACCCCCAGGATCGCGCCCGGAAGCACCTGCACGAACTGCTCGAAGTGCCGCATTGCGTCCAGCGGCGGTGCCGTGTCATCCATGAGCCGAGGGGCCTCTGGCCCCCCGGTACACCTCCTCACGCCAGTATCGGCATTGTTGAGCAATCAGTAAACCTTCAGCATCTTGATGGCGTCCTGACGCTCCTCCCGTAGAAGCTGAGCGAGCGCCGCTCCGCGGTCGCGCTCGAGGCGCTGGAAGACCTGCGCGTGGTGCGCTGCCCCGTGATGGAGATGGCCGACACGGTGTGGGACCTGCGCGCCGGACTGACGGCCTGCGGCGCCGCCTGCCTGGCGCTCGCGCGCCGTCTCGACGTGAGACTGATCACGCTCGACAAGGGACGCGGACTGCGAGAGGCGTTCCGTTCTTCGTATGGGGGCTGGCCATCGCTCGATGTCGCGTATGGCGCGGTCGGAAGCATGTGGACACGACCTACGACGGCACGAGCTCGAACGCGATGACATGCGCCGGGCGCACCACGCTGAAGTGCCGTCGGTCGACCGTCGCGATCTCGGTGACACCGAGGCGTTCGGCGGCAGCAATGACCGACGCGTCGACCGTGCCCAGCGGCAGGTCGTGGTACTGGGCGACGAGCTTGACCATGCGGAGCGGGTCTGCCGGATGGAGGGGCTCCAGGACGAAGGCGCCTGTGCCGAGGTCGCCGAGAAAGCGGGCCTCTGCTTTCCATCCGAGTCGCGTGGCGAGCAGGTATGCGACCTCGGTGATGACGAGCGTGGGGACGATGAGCGGCCCGGGGTGGGTCTCGAGCAGTTCGAGGCAGGCAGCGTGGTGCGCGTCGTCGGCGTCGACGTACGCGTAGAGCGGACCGGCGTCGACGATCAGCGAGATGGGGCGGACTCCGCGCGGATGATCTCCTCGACCCGCTCGGAGATGTCGCTGCGTCCACTTCGGCCAGCGGCTGCTGCACTAAGTGTGCGGCGCGCCCCACCGCTGCCGAGATGAGCCTCCAGCGCCGTACGTGTGATCTCGGCGATGGTCGTGCCGCGCCGCTGCGCCTCGTGACGGAGGCGGGCGTCGAGGTCGTCGGAGAGCTTTACGGTCGTACGCTGCATGGGGATGCCAGCATACCACTGTGCCGGACGGCTGGGCGATCGGCGAATCTCGCAACGAGCGAAGTACACTCCCGGCGCATCCGGCTGTCGGGGCTCTTGGGACCGAGGCAAGGACTGATCATTCGAAAACCAATTATTTGCAGGTAGAATACGTGATTTCTACGAATCAGTTCTGTTTGTGGGGAAAGTGATCATCGACGGAGTGCTCGACGCGTGGGGAGCTGAACGCGCATGCGCTCCACCATCGGGCTCAGGCCTTCTTTCAGCTGACCGAGCGCGTCGTCTTCGTCAGCATTGATTGCGAGACGTCGGATCTGGTGGTTGACGACGGTTGTGCCGCCGTAGGCGCCGAGGAACACCTGGCAGGCTTCGTCGGGTCGTCCGTTGGCTTGCGCCATGCGACGGTAATGCTGTGCCGTGATCGGCTCGTATCTGTCGAGGTGGAGCATCCCAAGCGCAAGTGCGGTCTTGATCGTCCACCCCGCGAGGGTTTCTTGTCCGCCGCGGTAGAACGTCCGGCGGTGTCCACGGAGCATCGTCGTCAGCAGCGGTTGCGCCGCCGTCTCCAGTCGACTCATCCACGTCTCGGACCTTCATGCCATGGGAACGGATGTTCGACGCTGGGCCGGACGGAAGGGCGGTGGTGAACGACGCGTCGAGCGACCGGACCGGGAAGTACACTCCCGGCTCAGGCTTTCAGCACCCACATCGGCTTTTTACCTGCAAAAGGGACTGATTCGTACGATCTCTACGAACCAATTCAAGAACGGCAACCACATCGACGTCGAGGGGACGATCTTCAAGATCCTCGAGTTCCAGCACGTGAAGCCCGGCAAGGGCGGGGCGTTCGTGCGGACGAAGCTGCGGCGGACGAGCGACGGAAACGTGATCGACCGCACGTTCCGCGCCGGCGAGAAGTTCCGTGCCGTGCGGACCGAGGTGCGCAAGATGCAGTTCCTCTACGGCGACGGGACCGATGCGCACTTCATGGACAGCGAGTCGTTCGAGCAGATCGCGATCCCGGAGGCGACGCTGGCCGACGCGCTGCGCTGGACGCGGCCGAACGACGAGGTCGAGCTGCTGTCGATCGACGGCCAGCCGGCCGATCTGCAGATCCCGAGCGCGGTCGACCTCGAGGTCACCGAGACCGAACCGGGCCTGCGTGGCGACACCGCCTCCGGCGGCGGCACGAAGCCCGCGACGCTCGAGACCGGCGCTCAGGTCAACGTCCCGCTGTTCGTGAACATCGGCGACAAGGTGCGCGTCGACACCCGCAGCGGCGACTACGTCTCGCGGGCGTAGGGCCGGGCGAGGCGGAAACGGTTCCGGTGGCCCGTCGCAGCGAGCAGCGCCGCAGAGCCGTGTTCGCGCTCTACCAGCACGACCTCACGGGGCGATCGCTCGACGAGACGCTGCCACGCGACGCGGCGCCGTTCACGCGCGCGCTGGCAGAGGCCGCGATCGGCCGCCAATCCGAGCTCGACGCGCTGATCGCGCACCACGCCGAGGGCTGGGCGCTGGAGCGGATCGCCCCGCTCGAGCGCTCGATCCTGCGCGTCGGCCTGCTGGAGATGCTCCATCCGGGCGATGTCCCCGCTGAGCAGCCGATCCCGCCCGAGGGGGCGATCGACGAAGCGATCGAAACCGCGAAGGCCTACTGCGGCTCCGAGGCGCCCGGCTTCGTCAACGGGATCCTCGCCGCGGTGCTGCGCGCGCACCAGGCTGAGGCCGGCGCGGCGGGCCGGGAGGCCTCCGCATGAGCGGCGTGGAGCCCCTGCAGCACCTCACCGACCAGCTGGAGCAGGCCGCCTCCCAGCTGCGAAGCGGCGAGCTGGAGCCGCAGCAGGCGGCGCAACTCGTGGAGGAGTGCGCGCGCCTCGCCGGCGACGCCGCGACCGAGTTGGATCGCCGCGTGCGAGCCGCTGCAGACGCGCCGGCCGCTCCCATGGCAGCCCCGCCCGCTCCGGGCCCGCCGCCGGTTCCATGAGCGAGTATCCCGACGACCTGCGCAAGCAGGTCGAGGACTACCTCGCCGCGCTGCGCTTCGTCGAACCTGAGGCGGAGGGTGTGGCCGGGCTGGAGGAGGCGATGCGCTACTCGCTGCTCGCCGGCGGCAAGCGCATCCGCCCGGTCCTGACGCTTGCGACCGCACGCGCGGCCGGTGAGGACCCGGCGCGCCTGCTGCCGCTCGCCGCCGCGGTCGAGCTGATCCACACCTACTCGCTGATCCACGACGACCTGCCGGCGATGGACGACGACGACCTGCGCCGTGGTCGCCCGACGTGCCACAGGGCGTTCGGCGAGAACGTCGCGATCCTCGCCGGGGACGGGCTGTACGCCGAGGCGTTCCGGCACGTCTTGACCCGGCAGGAGGGCGATCCGGCGGCGATTCTCGCGACGGTCGGCGAGCTTGCGGCGGCGACGGGCGTCAACGGGATGGTCGGGGGGCAGTATCTCGACGTGACCGAACGCGCGGCGGACGGCCCCGCAGGCCTTCGCACGATCCACGTGCTCAAGACCGGCAGGCTGATCGCTGCCTCGATCCTCTGCCCGCTGCGCCTCGTGCTCGCGGGCGAACCTGCGAGAATCGAGCTGTTCCGCAGCTTCGCGAGCGAGCTTGGCGTCTTGTTCCAGATCGTCGACGACATACTCGACGTCACCGGGAGCGACGACGCCCTGGGCAAGACCCGCGGCAGCGACGAGCGGCTCGGCAAGCGCACGTACGTGAGCGAGTTCGGGCTCGACCGGGCGCGCGAGCTGGCTGCGGCGTCCCACCGCAACGCACGCGCGGCACTCGCGCAGGCGGCTCCCGGCGGGGCGACCGAGCTCGAGCAGATCGCGGACTTCATCGCCACCCGCACCTCATGAGCAGCGACCCGAGCATCCTCTCCAACATCGACCGCCCGCAGGACCTCCACGGCCTCGGCGACGCCGAGCTGACGCAGCTCGCGCAGGAGGTGCGCGAGCACATCATCGACACGGTGGGGGAGATCGGCGGCCACTTCGGCGCGAACCTCGGCACGTGCGAGCTGGCGGTTGCGCTGCACTCGCTGCTCGACTCGCCGACCGACAAGATCCTCTGGGACGTCGGCCACCAGGCCTACCCGCACAAGGTCCTCACCGGCCGCCGCGACCGGCTCGCGACGATTCGCAAGTACGGAGGCCTGACGCCGTTCTGCTGCATCGAGGAGTCCGAGCACGACGTCATGGGCGCGGGACACGCCTCGACCTCGATCGGCTACGCAGTCGGCCTGAAGGAGGCGATGCGCCACGGCGTCGGCCCCGACGGCAAGGTCGTCGCCGTGATCGGCGACGGCGCGATGACCGGCGGCGTCGCGTTCGAGGCGATCCACCAGGCGGGCGGGCTCGGCACGCCGATCGTCGTCGTCCTGAACGACAACGGCATGTCGATCGCGCCGAACGTCGGCGCGCTGTCGCGCTACTTCAACCGCGTGCGCCTCAACCCGAAGCTGTGGCACGCGCGCGAGGGCGTCGAGGGGGGCCTCACGAAGCTGCCGGCGGGTCTCGGCGCGCGCTTCGAGCGGCTCGGGCCGCAGCTGAAGGAGTCGATCAAGGCGTTCTGGGCGCCGGGCCTCTTCTGGGAGGAGCTCGACTGGGCCTACATGGGCGTCGTCGACGGCCACGACGTCCCGCACCTGCGCGAGGCGCTGCGCGAGGCGTTGGCTGCCGAGCGGCCGGTCGTCGTCCACATCTCGACCGTCAAGGGGAAGGGCTTCGCGCCCGCCGAGGAGGGCGGCCTCGAGGGGATGGAGAAGTGGCACGCTGCGAAGCCGAAGTCGATCGCGAACGGCGCGCCCGCGCCCGTCGCGAAGCCGCCCGCCGACGCCGCCGCGAAGCCCGCGCCGCCGCAGTACACGAAGGTGTTCGGGCAGGCGCTCGTGCGCGAGTGCGAGCGTGACGAGCGGATCGTCGGCATCACCGCCGCGATGAACACCGGCACCGGCCTCGACATCCTCCAGGCGGCGCTGCCCGAGCGCTACTTCGACGTCGGGATCGCCGAGCAGCAGGCGCTGCTGTTCGCCTCCGGGCTCGCGCTCCAGGGGGCGAAGCCGGTCGCCGCGATCTACTCGACGTTCCTCCAGCGCGCGTTCGACCAGATCGTCCACGACGTCTGCCTGCAGAGGCTCAACGTCGTGCTCGCGATGGACCGCGCCGGGCTCGTCGGCGACGACGGCCCGACCCACCACGGCGCGTTCGACATCGCCTACCTGCGGCCGCTGCCGAACATCGTGCTGATGGCGCCGCGCGACGAGGCGCTGCTCGTGCACATGCTGCACACGGCGCTGACGTACGACGACGGGCCGGTCGCGCTGCGCTACCCGCGCGGCGAGGCGCTCGGCGTCCCGCTGCCGGACGCCCCGCGGGCGATCCCGATCGGCACCGGCGAGCTGCTGCGCGAGGGAAGCGACAGCAGGGTCGCGCTGCTCGGCTACGGCAGCGGCGTCGCGAAGGCGCTCGAGGCGGCCGACCTGCTGCACGCCCACGGGATCGAGGCGACCGTCGCCGACGCGCGCTTCGCGAAGCCGCTCGACGCCGGTCTGGTCGCCCAGCTGATGGCCGAGCACGAGCTGCTCGTGACCGTCGAGGAGGGCGTCCTCGCGGGCGGCTTCGGCTCAGCGGTGTGGGAGACGCTGTCCGACGCCGGCCTGCCCTCGCGCATCCTCCGCGTCGGCCTGCCCGACCGCTTCGTCACGCACGGCGCGCCCGCGCTGCTGCACGACGAGGTCGGCTTCACCGGCGAGCGGATCGCCGAGCGCATCCTCGCCGCCGTGCGCGACCCGCACACCGTCTCGGCCGCCTGAGCCGAGCGCGCGTCAGCGGATCCGGTAGTCGGCGTTGCGGATCAGCATCAGCGCGTAGCCGAGGAAGAACGAGCCCGTCGGCGGGTCGCCGATGCCGCAGGTGCCGCCGGAGCGGCCTGGGTTGCCGATCCAGAAGAAGCCGTCGAGGTTGCGGTAGCGGGCGGGGACGGTTCCCGTCGGCTGCGGCCCGAGCCCGCGGCCGCGCGGGTTGCAGAGGACCTCGTTGCCCTGGGCGACGCGGTCGTGCGGCACGAGCGGCCCGCGGCCGTTGACGGCCGTGTTGACGACGAAGTGGGCGTGGGCGCCGAGCCGCCGCACGATCGCCTCTCCGTAGCGGATCTCGCTGCTTGTCCAGTCGAAGTGCGTGGCGTTGACGAAGAAGCCCTGGAGCTTGTCGACGCCGACCTGGCGCAGCAGGCGGGCCGTGCGTGCCGGACCAGCGGCATCGGCTGCGCCCGCGTCGACGTAGACGACCGCGTGCGGCAGCGCCGCGAGCGATGCGATCGCCGTGCGCATCTCGTCGGTGCGCACCTGGAGGCCGCGGCGTGAGAGGCAGGGAGTCGTGATCAACGCGTCGATCTCGTAGAAGACGACTGCGCGGGCGTTCCCGATGCCTTGGGCGAACTGCTCGTACCACCGCTTGTACGCCGCGGCGTCGGACCGCGAGTCACTCACGCCGCCGCAGCTCAGGTGCTTGAGGCGATAGGTCTCGACGAGCGGCACGGCGCCGGGGTCGGCGGCGTGCGCGCGCGCGAGGTAGGCGCCGACCGCGTACCGCGGATCCGGATCCCACCTGCCGAAGCGGTGCGCCTCGGGCTGGCTCGCGATCGCGTCGAGCAGGTGCGAGACGCCCGGCTGGGCCCGGCTCACCTGGTGCGCCACGACGCTCGCCAGGCCCCACTGCCGATCGACGAAGAAGCGCGCGCCGCGAAGCGGGTTGCCGCTCGTCGGAGGTGGGAAGAGGGCCAGCGGGTTGAGCAGGTTGCGAGCGCCCGTCGCCGGGACTGCGTCGCTGATCGTGAGGATCGCCTGGCTCGGATCGCCGAGCGACTCCGGGTAGGGGCCGTAAAGGCCGAGGCGAACCGTCACCGGTCCCTTGGCGAAGCCGTCGTTCACGATCGGCACCGTGAAGGTCCCCTGCGCCTGGCCGTCGGACAGGTCGATGCGTCCGCCGACCGGCCGATAGTCGATGTCGGGCTGGGCGGTGACGTGCCAGGCGCCGTAGCGCACCTGAGCCGCGCCGCGCGGGTCGCTGCGCACCACCGTGATGACCGCATCGCCCTGGCCCTTCTGGACGGAGTAGCTGCTCGAGGAGAAGGAGATCGTGCCGTGGGCGGCCGCGACGGCGGCCGACGTCAGCAGCGCGAGGGTCGCGAGCAGGGGCAGGAGGAGGAGGCGGAGAGCGGTTGACGACATGGAGCGAGGCTCCCAACACGCATCGACCGCCATCCGATCGCCCCTGAGCGGCCGCGTCGGAGATCCGACCGTGCGTCCAGTCGGCGTCCAGGCCGACCCGTCAAAGAGAAACGGCCCGCCGAAGCGAGCCGTTTCTCAGGGAGGAGAGATGTGTCTATGTGGTGTTGCTTGATCGGTGGGGGAAGCTTTAGGAGGCCCGCGCGGAGTAGCGCGTCGCGGCATCGAGCCCGAGCTGGGCGAGCCCGAGGGCGCCGAGGAAGAGCGCCGCGGCGGCGTCGCCGACGAGCGCGAGCGGGACGGCGACGAGCACGGCCGCGAGTGCGAGCCCGTAGTCGAACGCCTGGTGGGCGGAGACCCGAGCGGGCTGGTGCGCGGCGTCGAGCGCGAGGCCGACGACGCACACGCCGATCAGGACCGAGACGACCGCGCCCGCCAGCCCGAAGCCCAGCGCGAACGGCGCGACCAGCGCAAGCACGCCGATCAGCAGCTCGAAGGCGCCGTGGACGGGGAGGGAGATGGGCCGAAGTGCGGTCATCACGTCAACCATGGTGGGGGCTTGTGCGGACTTTGTGTGTGAGCTGCCTCACAGAGGACCGTGAGGGCCTGCGTGCACGGGGATTTGGCGCCGGCCGGTAGCGTTCCCCGCGCGATGACGACGAAGCTGCGACTCGACACGCTGCTTGCGGAGCGGGGCGTCTTCGCCTCGCGCTCGCGCGCGGCTGCGTCCGTGCTGGCGGGCGAGGTGCTGCTCGGCGACGAGCGGCGACGAGCTGACAAGCCCGGTCAGCTCGTGCCCGACGACGTCGTCGTGGCCGTGACGGCCGAGTCGGAGTTCGTCTCGCGCGGCGGGCGCAAGCTCGCGAACGCGCTCGAGGCCTTCGACCTCGACGTCACGGACCGCCGCGCGCTCGACGTCGGAGCCTCGACCGGCGGCTTCACCGATTGCCTGCTGCAGCGCGGCGCGGCCCACGTCGTCGCGCTCGACGTCGCCTACGGCGAGCTGCACTGGCGGATCCGCAACGACGAGCGGGTCACCGTGCTCGAGCGTCGGAATGCCCGCGCGCTCGATCCGACCGAGCTGCCGTATCGCCCGGACCTGGTGGTGGTCGACGTCTCCTTCATCTCGCTCGCGAAGGTGCTGCCGGCCGTGCTGGCTGCGACCGCCGAGCGCTACGACGGCATCGCGCTCGTCAAGCCGCAGTTCGAGGTCGGGCGCGAGCGGGTCGGCAAGGGGGGCGTCGTGCGCGACGCGAACGACCGTCGCGACGCGCTCGTCGCCGCGGGCACGGCCGCTCGCGAGCTGGGCGCCGCCGTGCTCGGCTACGCGTCGTCCGGCCTGCCTGGCCCGAAGGGCAACCGCGAGAGCTTCGTGTGGCTGGCCGAGGCCGGCCACACGGGCGCGGTCACGGACCTCGACGCGGCGGCGCGCGCGGCCGAGCCGTCCGGCGCCGTGGAGGACTGACGCATGGCCAGCGTCGCAACCGTCTTCACGCACCGCCGCCCCGACGAGACGCGCGGCGCGCTCGCGCAGCTCATCACGCTCGCGCGCGCTGCCGGCTGGACGCTCTGCTTCACGCCGGAGGAGACGCGCAAGCACGCGCTCGCGCCGAGCGAGGGGCTGATCCTCGACGCACCCGTCCCGCGCGACGCCGACCTCTGCATCGCGCTCGGCGGCGACGGCACGATCCTCCACGGCCTGCGCGCGTACGCAGACACGGGCGTGCCGGTCTTCGGCGTGAACTTCGGCGAGGTCGGCTTCCTCGCGACGATCGACCCCGACGGCATCGCGGCCGGCATCGAGCGGGCGCTGCGCGGGGAGTTCGACGTGCTGACGCTGCCGGGGATCGAGGTGACAGCCGGCGAGCAGTCGTGGCTCGCGATGAACGACGTCTCCTTCCATCGCAAGCAGGGCCTGCGCGTCGCCGACCTCGCGTTCGCCGTCGCCGACGAGGAGGTCGGGCGCGTACGCTGCGACGGGCTCGTGATCGCCACCCCGGCCGGCTCGACGGGCTACAACCTCGCGAACGGCGGACCCGTGATGGCGTGGGGGGTCGAGGGCCTCGCCGTCTCGTTCATCGCGCCGCACTCGCTCACCGCGCGCGCGCTCGTCGTCGCGCCGCAAGACGGGATCGCCGTCCGCAACGGCTCGAAGGAGGAGCCGGTCGACGTGAGCGTGGACGGCCGCCCGATGTGCGAGCTGGCGGTCGGGGGCCGCGTCAGCGCACGCTTCCGGGATGGCGTCGGGGCGCTCGCCCAGACGCCGGGCGCAAGCTTCTACCACCGCCTGCGCGAGAAGTTCGGGCGCCTCGCGAGCGGCGTCTGAGCGGGTTGTGCGCGCGAGCGCGCGACCCGTGTGACAACTCGCCGCGGACGGCGCCGCGGACCGCCTCGATCCGTCGGCCCGGCTTGCGACACTCGACCGCATGCTCCACGAGCTGCGCGTCGAGAACCTGCTGCTGATCGAGCGGGCCGAGCTGCGGCTCGGCGCCGGGCTCAACGTGCTCACGGGCGAGACGGGCGCGGGCAAGACGATGCTCGCCCACGCGCTCGACCTGCTGCTCGGCGGCAGAGCGCGCAGCGGGATCGTGCGGCCGGGCGCGCAGGAGGCGTACGTCGAGGGGATCTTCGCGCTCGACGCTCCGGTTCGCTCGCTGCTCGGCGAGCGACTGCCGGCGGACGCCGAGGAGCTCGTGCTCGCGCGGCGCGTGTGGGCCGACGGCCGCACGCGGGCGTATCTCGGCGGGCGCGCCACGACGGTCGGCGACCTGCGCGAGATCGGCGGCGAGCTGCTCGCCTTCTACGGCCAGCACGAGCACCGCCGCCTGATGCTCGCCTCCGCGCAGCTGGAGGTGCTCGACGGCTTCTGCGGCCCCGAGCAGCGCGCGCGCCGTGCAGCCGCGGCCGCCGCGCACGCTGCAGTCCGCGCCTGCCTGCGGCGCGCCGAGGAGCTGGGGGCGGTCGACGGCGCCCGCGAGCGCGAGCTCGACCTGCTCGAGTTCGAGCTGCGCGAGATCGAGGAGGTCGCCCCGAGCGAGGCCGAGCAGGCGGAGCTGAGCGCGGAGCGCGAGCGGCTGCGCCACCTGGCGGCGCTGCGCGGCGCCGCGCAGGCCGGGGCGGAGGCGATCGCGCCGGACAGCGGGGAGGGCGGTGCGGGCACGCTGCTCGCCACCGCCGGCAGGGAGTTCGACCCGCTCGCCGGCGTCGATCCGCAGCTCGACGCGCTCGCGGAGCGCCTGCGCGCGCTCGCGATCGAGGCTGACGATCTCGCGGTCGAGCTCAACCGATACGTCGACGGTGCCGACGTCGAGGGCGAGCCGGGCCGGTTGGAGCAGGTCGAGCAGCGGCTGGAGGCGCTCGCGCGCCTGGAGCGCAAGCACGGTGGCACGATCGCGGCCGTGCTCGCGCACGCCGAGCGCTGCCGCGCCCGCCGCGACGAGCTGGCCGGTGCCGAGGCTGCGCTGCTGGAGACGACCGCCGCGCTCGGCGCCGCGCGCGAGCGGCTCGCGGCGGCCGCCGCCGAGCTGCACGACGCGCGCACGGCAGCCGCTCCGGCGCTCGCCGAGGCGGTGCGCGCACGGCTCGCCGAGCTGGCGATGCCCGACGCGCGCTTCGAGGTCGAGATCGGCCCGCGCGAGGAGCCCGGCCCGACCGGCGACGACGCGGTCGAGCTGCGCATCGCGGCGAACCCCGGCGTGCCGGCGGGCCCGCTGCGCGAGGTCGCATCCGGCGGAGAGCTGTCGCGCGTGATGCTCGCGCTGCTCGGCGTCGCGAACGAACCGAACCCCGCGCATCCCGCCCCGCACCGGCATGCCACCGCCCGCCTGCTCGTGTTCGACGAGGTCGACGCCGGCATCGGGGGCCGCACCGCCAACGCCGTCGGCGCTCAGTTGCACGCGCTCGCCGCCGAGCGCCAGGTGCTCTGCATCACGCACCTCCCGCAGGTCGCCGCCTACGCCGACCGCCACTTCCGCATCGCGAAGGACGGCGGCGGCGAGACGGCGACCACGACCGTCGCGCACCTGGAGCGAGACGCCGTCGTCGCCGAGCTCGTCCGCATGCTCGGCGCCGAGGAGACGGACAGAGCGGCTCGGCGCCATGCGAGAGAGCTGCTCAAAGCGGCTTGACGGCCACCGCGGTCCGTAGACTGGGCTGCCTCCGTGGCAGCGTCTCCCTCACCTACGGCCACGCCAGTCCCCTTCGCCGTGCGCGAGGTGGCGGGGATCGCGCGGCTCGGGAAGCGCACGAAGCAGCTCGTCAAGCGGCTGCGGCCGGGCGACGTCGCGATCATCGATCATCGTGACCTCGACCGCGTCTCGGGTGAAGATCTCGTTGCCTGCGGGGTCGCCGGGGTCGTCAACTGCTCGCCGTCGTCGACCGGCAGCTATCCGAACATGGGTCCGCTGCTCGTCGCGCAGGCGGGGATCGCGCTCATCGACGTGCCCGGCGACGGCCTGTTCGAGCGCCTCCACGACGGCGACCCGGTCGTGCTGCGCGGCGGCGAGGTGTGGTGCCGCGGCGAGCGCGTGGCGACGGGCGAGCTGCTCGAAGCCGCGCGCGTGCAGGCGGACACCGACCAGCGCCGCACCGAGATCGGCGAGGCGTTGGAGGCGTTCGCGCGGAACACCCTCCAGTACATGCTGGAGGAGCGCGACCTGCTCGCCGGGCGGATCGCGCTGCCGAGATTCGACACCGACTTCCGCGACCGCCCGGCGCTGATCGTCGTGCGCGGCGTCGACCACAAGCACGACATCAAGGCGCTGCGGCCCTACATCCGCGACCTGAAGCCGGTCCTCGTGGGGGTCGACGGCGGAGCCGACGCGCTGCTGCAGGAAGGCTTCAAGCCGGACATGATCGTCGGCGACATGGACTCGGCGGGGGAGGCGACGCTGCGTTGCGGCGCCGAGCTCGTCGTCCACGCCTATCCCGACGGGCGCGCGCCGGGGCGCGCCTACCTGGAGCAGCTCGGGCTCGCATACAAGGTCGTCCCCGCACCGGGCACGAGCCAGGACATCGCGATGCTGATCGCCGCCGAGAAGGGCGCGGAGCTGCTCGTGTCGGTCGGCTCGCACTTCAACCTCGTCGAGTTCCTCGACAAGAACCGCCGCGGCATGGCCTCGACGTTCCTCACGCGCCTGCGCATCGGGGAGATCCTCGTCGACGCGAAGGGCGTGAGCCGGCTGTACCGCCCGCGACCGGGCGTGGCGCCGATCGTGCTGCTCGCGCTGACCGGCGTGCTCGTGCTGCTCGCGGTGATCCTGCTGACGCCGGGCCTCCACGACGTCGCCGACCTGCTGTGGCTCAAGCTGCAGGTGCTGCTCGGCATCGCCGCTTGAGGCACTGCTGGAATCCTCCCCGATGCTGAACTTCCGCTACCACGCCCTGTCGCTCGTCGCCGTCTTCCTGTCGCTCGTGATCGGGCTGCTGCTGGGCGTCGCGATCGGTGACCGGGGCCTCGTCTCGAGCGCCGAGCAGGACGTGCGCGCTTCGCTGCGCGACGACGTGCGCGCGGCGCAGGCCCAGCGCGACGATGCGCGCGCCGCGCTGCAGGAGCGCCAGCGCTTCGAGCAGGAGGCCTATCCGGCGCTGGTCGCCGGGCGGCTCGCGGGCCGGCGGATCGCGCTGATCGAGCTCGGCAGCCCGTCGGACCGCATGTGGACGCTCACGCAGAACGCCCTGCAGGGGTCCGGCGCGAAGCTCGTCTCCGTGTCGGTGATCCGCGAGCCGCTCAAGCTGCCCGATCTGGCCGCGGCCTCGCACGGCACGCGCTACGAGCAGCTCGTTGCGAGCCCGGACCTGCTCCACCCGTTCGCGACGCGCATCGGGATCCAGTTCACGCACGGCGGGCAACTGCTCGCCGCCGTGCGCCGCGATTTGCTGCTGCAGGGCAGCGGCGCGCTGGACGGCGTCGACGGGGTCGTGGTCGTGCGCAGCAGCCCGACGCTCGGCGGCCCCGACGGGGATGCGGTGCAGACGTTCGAGGACGGCCTCATGCGCGGCCTGCGGGCGAACGACGTCCCGGTCGTCGGCGTCGAGACGAGCGCCGCCGAGTCGTCGCAGATCGAGTGGTTCAAGGGCCACGAACTGTCGAGCGTCGACGACCTCGACGACCCGATCGGCCGTGCCGCGCTCGTCTTCGCGCTCGCCGGCCAGCGCGGCAGCTTCGGCGTGAAGGCGACCGCCGACGGCGGCCGGCTCCCACCGCTGCTCCAGTGACGGCGGGGCAGGCCGCCGCCGTCCGCGCTCACGGCTACGGTGCCGGGGTGCACGCCCTTCCGACGCTCGTCGCGCTCGCCGCGGCGCTCCTGCTGACGCCGGCGGTCCTGCGGCACCTGCGGGCGGAGGGGCTCGTGCGTGAGAACTACCGCGGCGCGTCGTTGCCGTTTCCCGGCGGTATCGCGATCCTCGCGTCTGGGCTCGTCGCGCTCGTGCCATTGGCGGCGCTCGCGCAGCTCGCAAGCGCCGACGTGCTCGAGCCCGGGGCCGGCATGGTGCTCACCTACGGCGTCGGCGTCGCGCTGCTCGGGCTCGTCGACGACCTCGCGTCGGGCCCGCCCGCCCGCTCGCGCGGCTGGCGGGGCCACGGCCGGGCGGTGCTCGGCGGCGGCTTCAGCACCGGAGCGCTGAAGGCCGTGGGCTCGCTCGGGCTCGCGCTGTTCGTGCTCGGCGGCCAGGGCTATGGCGACGGCGAGTATCTGCTCGCGGTCGCACTGCTCGTGCTGACGACGAACCTCTTCAACCTGCTCGACCTCCGACCGGGGCGCGCCGTGAAGGCGTTCGCGCTGCTCGGCACCGGGCTGACGCTCGGCACGTGGGACGCCGGCCCGCTGTGGACGCTCGGCGTGCTCGCCGCTCCGGCACTGGTCGCGGGCCTGTACGACCTGCGCGAGCGCGCCATGCTGGGCGACACGGGCGCGAACGTGATCGGCGGCCTGGCGGGGCTGTGGCTCGTGCTCGGTCTCGGCACGACGGGCCAGGCGATCGCGCTCGCCGTGGTGCTCGCGCTCACCGTCTACGGCGAGTTCCGCTCGCTCTCGGCAGTGATAGAACGGACGCCGCTGCTGCGGCAGATAGACTCGATCGGAAGGAATGTCCCGCATGCCTGACGCCCCCTCGAACGGCACGACCCGCTTCATCTTCGTGACGGGGGGCGTCGTGTCCTCGCTGGGGAAGGGCATCGCGGCCGCCTCGATCGGGAGGCTGCTCGTCGCGCGCGGGCTGACGGTCCAGCTGCAGAAGCTCGACCCGTACATCAACGTCGACCCCGGCACGATGTCGCCCTACCAGCACGGCGAGGTGTTCGTGACGGAGGACGGCGCGGAGACGGACCTCGACCTCGGCCACTACGAGCGCTTCACGTCCGCCAACACGCGCCGTGGCTCCAACGTCACGGCAGGCGGGATCTACGACGCCGTGATCCGCCGCGAGCGCCGCGGCGACTATCTGGGCGGCACCGTGCAGGTCGTGCCGCACATCACCGACGAGATCAAGCACCGCATCAAGCTCGTCGCCGACGCGAGCGACGTCGACGTCGTCATCACGGAGATCGGCGGCACGGTCGGCGACATCGAGTCGCTGCCGTTCCTCGAGGCGATCCGCCAGTTCCCGGTCGACGTCGGCCGCCGCAACTGCATGTACATCCACCTGACGCTCGTGCCGTACATCGGCCACGCGGGCGAGCTGAAGACGAAGCCGACGCAGCACTCCGTCAACGAGCTGCGCCGCATCGGCATCGCGCCCGACATGCTGATGTGCCGCTCCGAGGAGCGCCTCTCGACGGACATCCGCAAGAAGATCGCGCTGTTCGCCTCGCTGCCGGTCGAGGCGATCGTCTCCGCATCCGACGTGGACGACATCTACAAGGTCCCGCTCAACTACCGCGACCAGCAGGTCGACGACTTCGTGCTCGACCACTTCCGCATGGAAGCGCCGGCGCCGGACCTGAGCGAGTGGGAGGCGATAACGGAGCGCGCCGCGGAGGCGACCCAGCCGGTGAGAATCGCGCTCGTCGGCAAGTACGTGAAGCTCGAAGACGCGTACCTGTCGGTCGTCGAGTCGCTGCGCCACGCCGCCATCGAGCACGGCGGCAAGGTCGAGGTCGACTGGATCGACTCAGAGCAGCTCGAAGGCGAGCGCGCGGCCGAGCGGCTCGCGGGCGCCGACGGGATCCTGATCCCGGGCGGCTTCGGCGGGCGCGGGATCGAGGGCAAGATCGCGGCGGCGCGCGTCGCGCGCGAGCAGGCGATCCCGTACCTGGGGATCTGCCTCGGGATGCAGGTCGCGGTCGCCGAGTTCGCGCGCCACGTCGTCGGCATGGACGGCGCGAACTCGACCGAGTTCGACCCCGAGACGCCCTACCCGGTGATCGACCTGCTGCCCGAGCAGAAGGAGATCTCCGACCTCGGCGGCACGATGCGGCTCGGCGCCGACCCGGTGAAGCTGCACGAGGACACGCGCGTGCGCGACCTCTACGGCGAGGCCGTCATCTACGAGCGCCACCGCCATCGCTACGAGGTCAACAACCATCTGCGCCGCCGCATCGAGGCGGCCGGGCTGATCTGCTCCGGCACGTCGCCCGACGACCAGCTCGTGGAGGCGATCGAGCTGGCGCCGAGCGAGCACCCGTTCTTCGTCGCCTCCCAGTACCACCCCGAGTTCAAGTCGCGCCCCGACCGCCCGGCGCCGCTCTTCCGCGGCTTCGTGCGTGCGGCGCTCGACCACGCCGGCGCCGAGTCCGGCTCCGGCGAGCGCGACGGCGCGCGCGCGACGACGGCGTGAGACGGGCCGACGCGGGCGAGCGCCGGGCGCTCGGCGAGCTGTTCTCGGAGCTGTGCTCGATCGAGAGCCCGTCCGGGCGGGAGCGGGCGTGCGGGGACCGGGTCGCGTCTGAGCTGCGCAGCTTGGGGCTCGCGGTCGAGGAGGACGGCGCGGGCCCGCTTGCGCGCTCGGACAGCGGCAACCTCCTGGCTCGCCTGCCGTCGGCTGCCGGCGGCCATGCGGGCGGTGTCCTCTTGTGCGCGCACCTCGACACCGTTCCCCTCAGCGGCCCGGTCGATCCGATCTGCGAGGACGGCGTGTGGCGCAACCGCCACGCCGCGATCCTCGGCGCCGACAACAAGGCCGCCGTCGCGGTGATGCTGGCGGCCGCGCGCCGCTGGGTCGCCGAGCCTCCGCCGCTGCCCGTCGAGCTGCTGTTCACCGTCTGCGAGGAGGACGCGCTTGGGGGTGCGAAGGCGTTCGACGCCTCGCGCCTGCGCAGCCGCTTCGGCTACGTCTTCGACCACGCCTCGCCGATCGGCGAGATCGTGCTGGCCTCGCCGCACTACCACCGCATCGTCGCCGAGCTGCACGGCGTCGCCGCGCACGCCGGCATCCGGCCCGAGGCCGGCCGCAGCGCGATCGTCGCGGCGGCGCGCGCGATCGCCGCGATGCCGCTCGGCCGCCTCGACGCGGAGACGACCGCGAACGTCGGCACGATCGCGGGCGGCTCGGGCATCAACGTCGTGCCCGAGCGCTGCGTCGTCGAGGCCGAGGTGCGCAGCCTCGACGAGGCGAAGGTCGAGGCGGTCGTCGGCGAGGTCGTCGACCACCTGACCGACGGCGCCAACGCGGCCGAGTGCGACCTCGACGTGACGGTGTCGCGGCTCTTCCACGGCTACCGCACGAGATCGAGCGCGCCGCAGGTGCAGGCCGCGGAGGCCGCCGTGCGCGCCTGCGGCTACGCGCCGCGCCACATCGTCACCGGCGGCGGCTCGGACGCGAACGCGCTCGAGCGCGCCGGCTTCCCCTGCACGAACCTCGCCAACGGGACCGAGCGCAACCACCAGCCCGACGAGTCCGTCTCCGTCGCCGCGCTGGAGGGGATGCTCGACGTCACGTTCGCGCTGCTCGACGAGGCCGCTGCGTGCTGAGGCTGCGCCGCGGGACCGTGGTCGCCGTCGAGGCCCCGGAGCCGTGGCAGCGGCTCGAGGTCGAGATCGCCGGCGAGCGCCGCCCCGCCCAGGCGGACACGGCGCTCGTCGGCGAGAGCCGGCCCGGCGACCAGGTGATCGTCAACGTCGAGGCGCGCGAGCTGAGACTCGGATCGGGCGGCTTCGACGTCGTGCACGTCAACCTCACGCGCGGCCTCGACGGTCGCGGGATGCCGGGCGCGCACGTGATGAAGCTCAACTACAGCTCACTGCAACACGCCGTGCTGCCCGTCGAGGGTCGCGAGCTGCGCACGCCGCTCCGCCGACCCGTCGGCGTGTTCCAGCTCCACGGACAGCTCGCGGCGGTCGCATGGGCGCTCGCCCAGGCGCGGGCCGGCCTGCGCGTCGGCTATGTGCAGACGGCCGGCGGCGCGCTCCCGGGCGGGATGTCGGACACGGTCCGCCAGCTCCTTCACCGCGGCCTGCTCGCCGGTCACACGACCGCCGCACCCGCGTACGGCGGCGCGCAGGAGGCGATCACGACCGTGGGCGCGCTCCACGACGGCATCGCCGAGGAGCGCTGGGACGTCGCGCTCGTCGGTCCCGGACCCGGGATCCTCGGCTCGGCCTCGGCGCTCGGCCACGGCGGGCTCGTCGCGCTCGACTCCGCACACGCCGCGCTCGCGCTCGGCTGCCCGACCGTGCTGACCGCGCGCATGTCCTCCGGCGATCCCCGCGAGCGCCACCGCGGCCTCTCGCACCACACGTGCACCGTGCTCGAGCTGCTGCTGAGACCCGTGACGCTGGCCGTCCCGCCGGGCGTCGCGCTGTTCAGCGAGCTGGACGGGATCGGCCCGGCGCTCGACGCGGCGCGCGCGGCGGGGCACGAGCTGGTCGAGGCGCCGGTCGACGTCGAGGGCTACCGCGCGAGCGGGCTGCCCACGCGCACGATGGGCCGCACGCTCGACGAGGACCGTCTGTTCTTCGCCGCTGCGCTCGCGGCCGGCGGCGTGCTCGCGAAGCTGACGCGAGCAGGGAGCGCATGAGCGCGTTCGAGCAGATCGGCAGCGAGACCGTCTGGTCCGGCCACATCGGGACCGTGCGCGTCGAGCGCTACCGCCACGCGGACGGGGAGGAGGTGGTGCGCGAGAACGTCGCCCACCCCGGCGCCGTCGCGATCGTCGCGCACGACGACGAGCACGTGTGGCTCGTGCGCCAGCCGCGCGAGATCTGCGGTGAGCAGGCGCTGCTCGAGATCCCGGCCGGCAAGCTCGACGTCGAGGGCGAGGACCCGCGCGCGGCGGCCGAGCGCGAGCTGGCCGAGGAGATCGGCAAGGCGGCGCAGCGCTGGGAGCACCTGAAGACGATCTACACGAGCCCCGGCTTCACCGACGAGCGCATCGACGTCTACCTCGCGACCGACCTGCGCGACGTCCCGCGGCCCGCGGTCGACGAGGACGAGCGGATCGAGATCGTCGCCTGGCCGCTGCACCGCCTCGACGACGCGATCGCCGAATGCAGCGACGCGAAGTCGCTTGTCGGGCTGCTGCTCCTGCGCTTGCGCACCGACCGCGCCTGACAGCGCGCATGCGTCCGGCAGGAGCCGAGCGCCGCGGGACGAATCAGGCGTGCGAACATGACGATGACGACGACCGCCGCCGAGCTGCCGCTGCGCACCGGGTCCTACGAGGACCTCGTGCTCGACTTCATCGCCTACCTCGAGCTCGAGCGGGGGCTGAGCCGCAACACGCTCGAGGCCTATCGCTCCGACCTGCTCCAGTACGGCGCCTGGCTGGCCGCCCACGGCAAGGACGCGCTGACCGTCGAGCACACCGACCTCGCCGCGTTCGTCGGCAACCTCGCCGAGGGCGGCGACGGGCGCCCGCCGGCCGCCTCCACGACGATCCAGCGCAAGGTCGCGTGCCTGCGCTCGTTCTACCGCCACCTGCGCCGCGAGGAGATCATCGACCGCGACCCGACCGCCGAGCTGAAGGGTCCGCCACGCGGGAAGAGACTGCCGAAGGTGCTCACGCGCGACGAAGTCGCGCTGCTGCTCTCCCAGCCGAGAGGGGGGAGCCCGGCCGCGCTGCGCGACCGCGCCCTCCTGGAGCTGATGTACGCCTGCGGCCTGCGCGCCTCCGAGGCCGTCGGCATCCGCCTCGACGAGCTCGATCTCGACGCGGGCGTCCTGCGCGCGAACGGCAAGGGCTCGAAGGAGCGCCTCGTCCCGATCGGCAGCAAGGCCGTCGCCGCGCTGCTCGCCTACCTGACGCTCGGGCGCCCGCAGCTCGTCGGCGTGGGCGACGAGACGCACGTGCTCGTCAACCAGCGGGGACGCGGCCTCACGCGCCAGGGCCTCTACAAGATCGTCCAGCGCCACGCGCGCACGGCCGGGCTCGCCGACAAGATGAGCCCGCACACGCTGCGCCACACGTTCGCGACGCACCTGCTCGCGGGCGGCTGCGACCTGCGCTCGCTGCAGGAGATGCTCGGCCACGCCGACATCGCGACGACGCAGATCTACACGCACCTCTCCGCCGACCGCCTGCGCGAGGTGTACTTCGCCGCGCACCCGCGCGCGTCGGCCGAGCGGCCCGTCTGACCGGGCGGGCGGGATTGGCTCGCCGCGCCCTCGTCGTCGTGCTCGACGCCTGCGGCGTCGGTGCGCTCCCCGACGCCGCCGACTACGGCGACGCCGGCACGAACACGCTCGGCCACCTCGCGCGGGCGACCGGCGGCCTCGACCTGCCGGCGATCGAGCAGCTCGGGCTCGGCTCGATCCTGCCGCTGGAGGGCGTCGCCCCGTCCGCCTCGCCCGTCCTGCACGGTCGCCTCCACCCGCTCGGCCCGGGGAAGGACTCGACGACCGGCCACTGGGAGCTGATGGGCGTCGTCGCCGCGACGCCGCCGCCGACCTATCCGCACGGCTTCCCGCCGCAGATCGTGGAGGCGATCGAGCTGATCGCCGGCCGGACCGTGCTGTGCAACGCACCGAGCGACGGGCTCGCGGCGATCGAGGAATTCGGCGAGCGCGCGCTCGCAGACGGCGCGCTCGTCGTCTACACCTCGCAGGACTCGGTCCTGCAGATCGCCGCGCACGAGGCGGCGGTGGGGATCGAGGAGCTGTACGCGACCTGCACGCGCGTGCGCGAGCTGATGACCGGCGAGCATGCCGTCTCGCGCGTGATCGCGCGGCCGTTCGACGGGCCGGCAGGCGCATTCGAGCGCACGCCGCGCCGCCGCGACTTCGCGCTCGCGCCGTCGGCGCGCAGCTACCTCGACGCGCTGCGGGACGCCGGCGTCCCCGTCCATGCGGTCGGCAAGGTCGCGCAGCTGTTCGCCGGCGCGGGAATCGACGCGACGCATCCCGGCGCGACGAACGCCGAGGCGATCGCGTCGACGAATGCGCTGTTGGAGGACCTGGAGGCCGGCTTCGTCTTCACGAACCTGATCGAGACGGACCAGGTCTACGGCCACCGCAAGGACGTCGCCGGCTTCCACACGGCGCTGCGCGGGATCGACGCGGCGGTCGCCTGCTGGCAGACCTTGCTCGGCCCCGACGACCTGCTCGTGCTGACGGCCGACCACGGCTGCGATCCGTTCCACCCCGGCACCGACCACACGCGCGAGCACGCGCCGCTGCTCGCGGCATTCGCCGGGCACGGCGGCCGGCGGCACGACGGCCCGCTCGCCGACGTCGGCGCGAGCGTCCTGCGCTGGCTCGCCGGCCGCGACGCGCCCGCCCTGCCGGGGACGTCCTTCGTAAGCTGAGCGCATGCCCGAGCTGCCCGAGGTCGAGACGGTCCGCCGCCAGCTCGCGCCGCGGCTGGAGGGCCGGATGCTCGTCGTCTACCGCGTGAGCGACGCGCGCTGGACCGCGCCACGCTCGCCGAACGAGGTCCTCGGCCCGCTCGTGGGGCGCCGCGTCGTCGCGCTGCGCCGCCGCGGCAAGTACCTGATCGGCGAGTTCGAGGACGAGCTGTTCCTGCTGATGCACCTGCGCATGACCGGCAACCTGCTCTACGACGCCGAGCCGTCGGCCCCGTACACGCGGGCGATCTTGGGCTTCGACGACGAGCACACCGTCAGCTTCGTCGACCCGCGCCGCTTCGGCACCGGCTGGCTGCTCGCCGGGCAGCCCGAGCTCGATGCGTACCTCGACACGCGGCTCGGGGTCGAGCCGTTCTCCGACGACTTCACGGCCGAGCACCTGCGCGCGCTCGCGCGCGGCTCGCGCGCCCCGGTGAAGGCGTTCCTGCTCGACCAGCGACGGATCGCGGGCGTGGGGAACATCTACGCCGACGAGGCGCTGTTCCGCGCGCGCGTCCACCCGCTGCGCGAGGCGGGGAGACTGACGCGCGCCCAGTGGGCGCTGCTGCGCGACACCGTACGCCAGGCGCTTCAGGAGGGGATCGACGCGAACGGCGCGACGATCGACGACTTCCGCGACCTCGACGGCGCGCGCGGCTCGTTCCAAGACCGCTTCCTCGTGCACCGCCGCGCCGGCGAGAGGTGCCCGGTGTGCGGCGGGCCGGTCCGCAAGCTGCTCGCCGCCGGGCGCGGGACGTACGTCTGCGAGCACTGCCAGCCGCGCCCGCGCGGCGCGCGCAGGTGACGTCGCCTGCAGCTCGGCGCTTGCGACGAGCGGAGGGCGAAAGCCGGCTCTGCGCTGAGCGCCGCCCGCCCTCAGCGCAGCGCCCCGCGCCGCTCCTCCGCCAGCGCGGCCGCCTCCTGGAACGCCTGGAGCCACACGCTCGCGTTGCGCTCGAGCGTCTGGTCCTTCGCCCACCGCTGGCCGCGCTTCGCGAGCTTGCGCTGCCCGCGCCCGTCGCACAGCAAGGCGTGCAGCTCGTCGAACCAGGCGTCGTCGGCGACGAGCCGCCCGCCCTGCTCCTCGCCGTAGCCGACGTAGGGACCGTAGGCGGAGGCCAGCCATGGCACGCCTGCGATCGCGTACTCCTTCAGCTTGATGTCCGAGCGGGTGGCGTTGCCGGGCTTGTCTATGAGCGGCGCGATCGCGAGGTCGAAGCCGGCGATCGCCAGCGGCAGCTGGTCGAACGTCAGCGCGCCGTAGCCGTGGTAGCGCTCGGCGGGAAGTCTGAGGTCGATCGGCCCGACGCTCTCGACCCGCAGGTCCGGATGCACGTCGAGCAGGTCTTCGACGACCTCCTGCAGGCCGAGCTGGTCCCAGTCGTCCTGGTGGTCGACCCAGCCTATGTAGCCGAGCACCGTGCCGTCGTGGCGCCGTCTCGGCGCCGCCAGCGAGGGCCGCGTGAGGAAGTTCGGGATCGGGTGCACGGTGCGCGCGCCGAGCTCGCGATAGCGGGCGACGAGCGCGTCGTTGGTCGTCGTGATCACGTCCACGGCGCCCGCCATCCCGTCGAAGCCGGCGCGCCGATCGACTCTCACGACGTCGTCGTCGTAGTCCCACACGACGCCCATCCCGCCGTCGGACAGGCGCCGCGCGAGCTGGACCGCCTCCGGCTGCGTGTAGCGGCCGATGAACGCGACGTCGAAGTCGGAGAGGATCACCGCCAGCTCGCCGTCGCTCGGCGTCAGGTCTTCCTCCTCGGTGTACGTCGCGACGAGGTTCCCGCGGCGTGCGAGCTCCGTGAGCGGGTGAAAGGCGCGGTAGCTGGAGCTCGGATGTATGCCCCAGACGAATGCGGCGATGTTCATCGACTCCCCCTTTTCCCCCGAGGTACGGCCGCCGGCCTACGCTAGCCGACCCGTGCGCAGCCGCGCAAGCCCGAAGCACCGCTCCCGAGTCGGTCGAGGCGAGGCGTCAGATGCCGAGCAGCTCGGCGAGCCGGCCGTCGCGGTCGGCGGCGGCGAGCGCCTCGAAGCCGCCGAGCGTCTGATCGCCGACGAGCACCTGGGGGAAGGTGAGCATCCCGGTACGCTGGACGAGCGCCGCGCGTCCGTCGGGATCGCGTGAGAGATTGACCTCCTCGAACGGCATCGCCCGCTGCGTCAGCAGCGCCTTTGCGCGGAGGCACGAGGAGCACTTGTCGGTGGTGTAGAGCGTGATCTTGTTCGCCATTACTTCATTTAGTATAGCGCGCCTGCGCGCTCATTCCTGATGGCCGGCTCGCTGCGCACCGAGGCCATCGTGCTGCGCTCGATCCGCTACGGCGAGGCGGATCGCATCCTCCACATCTATAGCCCAGACCACGGCCGCATGAGCGCGATCGCGAAGGGCGCGCGCCGCACGCGCAGCCGCTTCGGCGCGCGCCTGGAGCCGTTCTTCCATCTGCGCATGCTGCTGTATCAGTCCCACCCGCCCCGCTCCGACCTCCATACCGTCACGAGCGCCGAGACGGTCGACGCGCACGGCCCGCTGCGCGAGCGCGCCGCCTCGCTCGACGCGGCCGCACGCGCCTGCGACGCCGTCGCGCGCCTGTTCGAGAGCGGCGACCCGAGCCCGCCCGTCTTCCACCTGCTGGCGAACGAGCTGCGCCTGCTCGACGACGTCGAGCGCGCCGCCGCTCCGGCGCACCAGCTCGCGTTCCGGCTCAAGCTGCTCGTCGCCGGCGGCTTCACGCCGCAGCTCGCGACGTGCGCCTCCTGCGGCGAGGCGGACCACCTCAGCGGCTTCTCCGGCGCGGCCGGCGGCGTCGTCTGCAGCGCCTGCGAGGCGTCCGCGTTCCCGCTGGCGGAGGAGGCCCACGCCTTCCTCGTCGCCGCGCTCGGGCGCCCGCTCGCGGAGTCCCCCGACGCCGGCCCGCGCGCGCTGCGCCAGGCCGAGCGGGCGATCACCGAGACGGCGGAGCATCACGCGCACGTGCATCTGCGGCCGCTCCCGCGAGCGGCCTGAGCGTCGTTGCTTTCGGAACGACCGTTCCAGGGAAGGCCCACCTAGACTCCCGGCATGCCCGAGACTTCCGCCGCCACCAAGTACGTCTACGACTTCGCCGAGGGCTCGCGCGAGCTGCGCGACCTGCTCGGTGGAAAGGGCGCCAACGTCGCCGAGATGACGCGGATCCTCGGCGCCGAGCGAGTACCGGCCGGCTTCACGATCACGACCGAGGCCTGCGTCGCCTACATGGACGCCGGTCGCACGGAGCCAGAGGGCCTCGCCGACCACGTCGCCGAGGCCCTCGCCCGTCTGGAGGAGGCGACCGGCAAGGCGCTCGGCGACGCCGAGGACCCGCTGCTCGTCTCGGTCCGCTCGGGCGCGCGCGAGTCGATGCCGGGGATGATGGACACGGTCCTCAACCTGGGCCTGAACGACGCCTCCGTCGAGGGGCTCGCGCGCAAGACCGCCAACCCGCGCTTCGCGTGGGACTCCTACCGCCGCTTCGTGCAGATGTTCGGCAACGTCGTGCGCGACGTGCCGGGCGAGCGACTGGAGGACGCCATCAAGCGGCTGAAGCGGGAGCGCGGCGTCACGCTGGACACCGAGCTCGACGTCGACGCGCTGCGCGAGCTGACGGCGCGCTTCGCCCGGCTCTTCCGCGACTGCACGGGCGAGGACTTCCCGCAGGACCCGCACGAGCAGCTGCGCCAGTCGATCCGCGCGGTGTTCGACTCGTGGATGGGCGAGCGCGCGATCCACTACCGCCGCATCAACCGCATCCCGGACGACTGGGGCACGGCCGTCAACGTCCAGCAGATGGTGTTCGGCAACAAGGGGGAGACCTCAGGCTCCGGCGTCGCGTTCAGCCGCGACGAGGTCACCGGCGCGCCCGAGCCGTCGGGCGACTTCCTCCAGAACGCGCAGGGCGAGGACGTCGTCTCGGGCACCCGGAACACCCGGGACGTCGCCGAGCTCGCCGACGTGATGCCGGCCGCGCACGCCGAGCTGATGGAGATCCTCAGAACGCTCGAGCGCCACTACGGCGACATGCAGGACACCGAGTTCACGATCGAGGAGGGGCGTCTGTACATGCTGCAGACGCGCAACGCGAAGCGCCCGGCGCAGGCCGCGGTGCGCTTCGCGGCCGACGCGGTCGCGGAGGGCCTGTTGACCCGCGAGCGGGCGCTGATGACGATCGACGCCGGCAAGCTCGACGCGCTGCTGCACCCGACGTTCGATCCGCAGGCCGACATAGCGGTGCTCGCGCGCGGCGTGCCGGCCTCGCCGGGCGCCGCCAAGGGCGAGGTCGTCTTCACGGCGCCGGAGGCGGTCGAGGCGGCCGCAGCCGGGCGCGACGTGATCCTCGTGCGGCCGTTCACCGAGGCCGACGACGTCGCCGGCTTCGACGCCGCGCGCGGGATCCTCACGAGCGAGGGCGGCAAGGCCTCGCACGCCGCGCTCGTCGCGCGCGGGATGGGGCGGCCGTGCGTCTGCGGTGCGACCGAGCTGGAGATCGACCTGGCATCCGAGACCGTGACGATCGGAGAGACCGTCATCCGCCGCGGTGACCGCGTCGCGATCGACGGCTCGGCGGGCATCGTCACGCTCGACGACGTTCCCCTCGTCGAGGCCCGCTGGAGTCAGCAGTTCGAGACGGTGCTGGCGTGGTGCGACGAGCTGCGCCGCCTCGGCGTGCGCGCGAACGCCGACGCGCCCGAGGACGCCCGCCGCGCCCGCGAGTACGGCGCCGAGGGGATCGGCCTCTGTCGCACCGAGCACATGTTCATGGCCGTCGATCGCCAGCCGAAGATGCGCGCGATGATCATGGCCGAGGACGAGCCGGCCCGTCGCGCTGCCCTCGGCGAGCTGCTGCCGCTCCAGCAGGAGGACTTCGAGGGCCTGTTCGAGGCGATGGAGGGCGAGCCGGTCACGATCCGGCTGCTCGATCCGCCGCTGCACGAGTTCCTGCCGCACCGGCTGGAGGTCGAGCACGCGATCGAGCGCGGGCAGGCGGCGGGCGAGGACGTCACTGAGCTGCAGCGCACGCTCGAGCGCGTGCAGGCGCTGGAGGAGACGAACCCGATGCTCGGCACGCGCGGCTGCCGGCTCGGGATCCTCTACCCCGAAATCTACGAGATGCAGGCCGTCGCGATCGTGCAAGCGGCGCTCGCCGTGCGCGAGCGGACCGGCAAGGCGCCGCTGCTCGAGGTGATGATCCCGCTCGTCGACTACGAGATGGAGCTCGAGCTGATGCGCAAGCTCGTCTGCGACGTCGCGCACGAGCGCGGGTTGGAGGTCGGGCGCGACTTCCTCGTCGGCACGATGATCGAGCTGCCGCGCGCGTGCTTCCTGGCGGACTCGATCGCCCAGCAAGCCGACTTCTTCTCGTTCGGCACGAACGACCTCACGCAGACCGGCCTCGGCTTCTCGCGCGACGACGTCGAGAGCAAGTTCCTCGCCACCTACCTGGAGCGCAAGATCGTCGACCGCTCCCCGTTCGAGACGATCGACGCGCCCGGCGTCGGCCAGATGGTGCGGATGGGCGCGTGGCTCGGGCGCAAGACGAAGCAGGATCTCAAGCTCGGCGTCTGCGGCGAGCATGGAGGCGATCCCGACTCGATCGACTTCTTCCACCACTCGGGCATCGACTACGTCTCCTGCTCGCCCTTCCGCGTCCCGGTCGCGCGCGTCGCGGCGGCGCAGGCGGCGGTCGCAGAGCGACTGGCGGGCGCCGACTGAGAAGGATCTCGCCCTTCGACGACCGTGAGCCGTCGCCTGCGGGCGACGTCACCCGCGCGGCCGCCCCCGACGGTGCGAGAATCGCAAGGAGTGTCCCCCCGCACGCTCGCCCATCCCTCCGGCCCCGTCGCCGACGCGTTCGCCGCGCGCGTGCGTGAACAAGAGGCGCAGGCGCTCTCCCCGCTCGCGACGCCGTCGTACCCGGCCGAGCGCGAGCGCCCGGAGGACGAGTGCGGCCTGCGCACGCCGTTCCAGCGCGACCGCGACCGGATCGTGCACAGCAAGGCGTTCCGGCGCCTGAAGCACAAGACGCAGGTGTTCGTGGCGCCGGAGGGCGATCACTACCGCACGCGCCTCACGCACACGCTCGAGGTGACGCAGGTGAGTCGCACCGTCGCGCGGGCGCTGCGCCTCAACGAGGACCTGACGGAGGCGATCGGGCTCGGCCACGACCTCGGCCACCCGCCGTTCGGGCACATCGGCGAGGCCGCGTTGGACGACTGCCTGAGAGAGCGCTTCGGCCGGCGCTTCAAGCACCACGAGCATTCGCTGCGCGTCGTCGAGCAGCTCGAGCGCGACGGCGAGGGGCTCAACCTGACCGCCGCGGTGCGCGACGGGATCCTCGGCCACTCCGGCCGCGCGCCGCTCCCGGCGACGCTCGAGGGGCGGATCGTGCGGCTGCTCGACCGCGTCGCCTACATCAACCACGACATCGACGACGCGCTGCGCGCAGGCGTGCTGGACGAAGCCGACCTGCCGCGCGAGCCCCTCGGCGTGCTCGGCGCGACGGGCTCGCAGCGGATCGACGCGTTGGTGCACGACGTCGTCGAGCAGTCCGAGTGCGCCGGCGACATCGTCCAGAGTCCGGAGGCCGGGGAGGCGATGAGCACGCTGCGCGACTTCATGTTCGCGCGCGTCTACCTGGCGGAGGCGGCGCGCCGCGAGCACGTCAAGATCGAGCACGTCGTGCGCACGCTGTTCGACCACTGGTGCGAGCATCCGCAGGAGATCCCGCCGCTCGACGCCGACGCCGACCTCGCCACGCGCGTGACCGACTACCTCGCCGGCATGACCGACCGCTTCTGCATCCGCCGCTTCGAGGCGCTCACGGTCCCGCGCGCGTTCCCGTCCTAGGACCCCACCCGCCCGCCCCCCGCCACCATGCCGCGCTACACCGACGACTCGAAGGAGAAGGTGCGCGACGCGGTCGACATGATCGCGCTCGTCTCCGCCCGCACGGAGCTGCGCCGCGCCGGCGTCAACTCCTACTTCGGCCGCTGCCCGTTCCACGAGGAGCGCACCGGCTCGTTCCACGTGCGCCCGGAGGAGAAGCACTACCACTGCTTCGGCTGCCAGATGTCGGGCGATCCGTTCCGCTTCGTGATGGAGACGGAGGGGCTCGACTTCGTCGGCGCGATGGAGTCGCTCGCCGAGCGCTTCGGCGTGCAGCTCGAAGTTGCCGACGAGGACCCGCTCGCGAAGGCCCGCCGCGAGCGGCGCGAGCGCCTCTGCAAGCTGCTCGACCGCGCGGCCGCCTACTACGCGCGCTGCCTGTGGGAGGCGCCCGAGGCGGAGCAGGCGCGCGCGTATCTCGCCGGCCGTGGCCTGGAGGAGGCGACGCTGAAGGCGTACCGCGTCGGCTATGCGCCGAGCGCGTGGGACAGGCTGCTGCTCGTCGCGCGCCAGGCCGGCTTCAGCGAGGACGAGCTGCTCGCGACCGGCCTCGCGCAGCGCAGCAAGCAGCAGCAAGGGTCGATCTACGACCGCTTCCGCGCACGCATCATGTTCCCGCTCGCCGACGCGCGCGGCCGTGTCGTCGGCTTCGGCGCGCGCGCGATGCGCGACAACCAGCCGCCGAAGTACCTCAACACGAGCGAGGGCGAGGTCTTCCACAAGGGCAGCCAGCTGTTCGGCATCGACCTCGCGCGCAAGGCCGCGGCGCGCGCCGGGACGATCGTGCTCGCCGAGGGCTACACCGACGTGCTCGCGCTCCACCAGGCGGGGCTCGAGAACGCCGTCGGGATCATGGGCACGTCATTCACCGACGAGCAGGCGAGAGAGCTCGAGCGCACCGCGCGCACGCTCGTGCTCGCGCTCGACGCCGACGGCGCCGGCCAGGAGGCGATGCTGCGCGCCGCGCGCGTGGCCGAGGGGCGCAGCATGGAGCTGCGCGTCGTCGCGCTGCCGGTCGGCCTCGATCCCGCGGATCTCGTCCAGCAGGAGGGGGCGGACGCGATGCGCGCGCGGATCGCGAGATCCGTGCCGTTCGTGGCGTTCCACGTCGACCGCATCCTCGACCGCGCCGAGGTGGGGACGGCGGAGGGGAAGGACCGCGCGCTGGCCGAGCTGCGGCCGGTGCTCGGCCCGCTGTCGGCGAGCGTGCTGCGCGACGAGCTCGTGCGGCGCGTCGCCGGCCGGCTCGACCTGTCGGATCAGCTCGCCGCGTCGCTGCTGGCTGAGGGTGCGCCGCCGCCCGCGGCGCACGCAGCCGCCGTGTCGCCGGGTGCCGGTTCGCCGCCGTCGCGCCCCTTCGCCAACGGTGCGTCTGCGCCGCCGGCCGTCCCGCTCGCGCTGGACCGCCGCGAGCGCGGCGAGCGCACGTTCCTCGCGCTCTGCCTCGCGTTCCCGCGCGAGGGGAGAGCGCTGCTCGACGAAGCCGACCTCGATGCGCAGTTCAGCTCCGACCTCGCACGCCGCGCCGCCGCGTACCTGCGCACGCGCCTCGACGCGCCGCTCGAGCAGCTGCCCGCCGACGACCCCGAGCTGGCGACGTTCGTCTCCGAGCTGGACGCGCGCGCAGCGCGTGGCGGCTCCGTCACGGCCGCGAACCTCGAGCACGCGTGGCTCTCGCTCCAGCTCGCCCGTCTCGAACGCGCGATCGACCTCGCCCGCAGCGCCGGCGTCGCCGACGGCTCCGTCAGCCGGCTCAGCACCGAGCGCGAGCAGGTCCGCACCCGCTTGCGGATGCTGAGCGGGACGCTGCAGGGCACGTAGAGCCTGTCGCCGTCGGCGCGCGGCGGGACAGCTCCCCGGGTTGGACTCGAACCAACAACCCTTCGGTTAACAGCCGAATGCTCTGCCAATTGAGCTACCGGGGAAGGCGCAGCGCATACTAGCGGCCCCGGGGGAAGACCGGACGGCGATCGAGCGGCCCCCGCACGGGGCGGAGGCCGCTTCGAGCGATCGCATCGTGGGCGTGAGAGCTAGCCGATTCTCGTCACGACCACGTGGCCGGTGACGTTCGCGCCAGTGGCCTCGCCGGTGCGGACGGCGCCGCGCAACGTCAGCTGCTCGCCGCCCACGCTGCCGTCGTTGCCAGGCGTGACGAGGAACGAGGCAGACGCCTGCGCCGCGTTGTTTCCGTCGTCTGGGATCGACGGCGTCACAAGCGTCGTGTTCATGTCGGCCGTGCCGCCGAACGGGTCCGACGTGACGCCATCGAGCGGCGAGCCGTCGAGAAACAGGCGCCCGACGCCGTACTCAGCCGCGACAGCGTCCGCATTGGGGTCGACGAAGCTGACGAAGACGTCGACCTTGTACTGCTGGCCCGCGGTGAGCGTGATGCCTCCGTTGCTCAGATCGACGCCCTCCGAGTTGCCCGGGCCGGTGCTCGCGAGCGTGAGCGGCGTGCCGGCGTCGATCGGACCGGCGGCCTGGTTGCCCTGCAGCGCCTGTCCGGGCGTGCCCTGGATGCCCTGAGGACCTCTCGGACCTACGACGCCCTGGATGCCCTGCGGACCTGTCGCACCGGTGTTGCCGGTCGGGCCCTTGTCGCCCTGCGGACCGGCCGGTCCAACCAGGCCGCGTGGTCCCTCCGGGCCGGTGCTGCCCTGCGGTCCTTGCGCGCCGACGAAGCCGTCTCGTCCGGCGGGACCACTCGGGCCGACCCGGCCCTTGAGCGACCTCAGCGTACTGGCGGACAGGTTGGCCCGCGTGATCGAGCCGGCCTTGATGTCTGCGCCGGTGATGAGCTTCCGGGCGGCGAACGCCGATCCGGTCATGGCAAGCACCACTGCGACGCAGGCGACGATCATCGCAGGGGACGGGATTCCCTTGATCCGTTTGCGCACCTACTCCTCCTCATTAGGTTGCGGGCGGGAAACACCAGCGTACCGGTTTACTGCTTTTCCGGAGATCAACGATCTGCCGTACGGTGTTACGGGCGCCCGGTGAACGTCGCTGCACCGGCCCGTGCGTTCGGCGGAGCTGAGACGATGGTGCCGTCGGACGACCCGCCTACGACAGGAGAAGCAGATGAAGCTCTACGTGTGCTGGGGAACGTTCCCCACGCCCCGGCCCGGTGGGCATCCCTGCAAGACCGCGTACGACGCGCTGCGCGACGCCGGCCATCGGCCGGAGGTCGTGAAGACCTACGGCTTCGCGCCGCTCCCCGACCTGACCGCGGGACGCAAGGAGGTCAAGCGCCTCACCGGCCAGTCCTGGGTTCCGGTGCTCGTGACGGACGACGGCACCGCGATCCAGGACTCCAAGGCGATCGTCGCCTGGGCGAAGGCGCACCCGGCCAACGGCGCAGGAGCGGTCGTATAGGGGCGCGCGCGGGCTACTCCACCAGCTCGTCCGCCAGCAGGTCCATCAGCAGGCCGTCGCGCCAGCGCCCGTCCGGCGCACGTTCGTATCTGCGCAGCACGCCAACCGGCTTGAATCCGATCGCGGCGTACGCGCGGATCGCGCGCTCGTTCTCGGTCGACGGGTCGATCGTGAAGCGATGGTGGCCACGGGCGGCGTAGTCGCCGATTGCCGCCCGCAGCGCCTCGCGGCCGTAGCCGCCGCCACGCAACCGCGTCGCTACGACGATGTCGAACGCGACGCTCGGGTAGTCGGGCTCGGCCTCCTCGTGCACCTGCAGCCAGCCCGCGACCGCGCCCCCGACGACGATCGCGTAGGTGCCGGGGAGCTCCTCGAGCACGCGTGCAGCGTCATAGCGCCCCCACCACGTCAGCACGTCCGGCTCCGCAAGGATCTCCAGCAGCGCGGCGACGTCGGCCTCGCGGGCCGGCCGCAGCGTCAGACGCGCGCTCTCGACGACGGGCAGCTCGTCCATGCCAGCCAACGCTACCCGGCAGCCGCCAGCCGCTCGACCAGGTCCGCGGCTCGCTCGGCGCCGTCGTGCTGCCGCGCCCACGCCGCCAGCTCGCCGGCGCGGCGCGCCACGGCCGGCTCGGCGAGCGCGCGTCGCACCGCCAGCCGCACGCCGCCTGGCGTTGCGAGGCGCCAGGGCAGCCGCACGCCCGCGCCCGCCCAGTCGAGGCGCGCCGCGTTCTCCGCCATGTCGCCCGCGACCGGGCACCCGACGACCGTCGCGCCCGAGGCGAGCGCGCGCACCATCGTCCCGTGCCCGACGTGGCAGACGACGACCGCGCAGCGCGGCATCGTGCGCGCATAGGAGATCCACTCGACCAGGCGCGCGTTCGCCGGCACGCGCAGGGGCCCGCGGACCGGGCGCCGGTTCCACGTCGCCAGCACGCGCACCGGCTCGCGGTCGAGCCCCGCCAACGCTGAGCGCAGCAGGCGGTGAGAGCGGTCCTGCGCGGTCGACGGCGCGATCAGCACGAGCGGCTCCACGCCGGGCGGCGGCTCGACGTCCGCGAACGGCGGCTCCCACAGCAGTGGGCCGGTGACGTGCGTCCACTCCGGCCAGTCGCGCGGGTACTCGAGCTGCGGGAACGTCCCCACGAGGCACAGCCGCCGGCTGATCCCGCCGTGGACGTGGTCGAGCGGCGGCAGGCCGAGCCGCGCCCGCGCGCCGTTGAGGTCGCGCCGACCGTGCTCCAGGCCCCGCATCACGAGCGGCTCGAGCGCGCCCCAGAGGCGGCGGCCCGGCGCGCTGCGGGCCGGTCGCGCCCCGAACGAGTAGGGCGGGGCGCCCGGCGGCAGCTCGGGATGGACGTGCGGGATCAGCGTCGCGACCGGCACGCCCTCCAGCTCGCCCGCGAGCGCAGGGCCGAGCGTCAGGATGTCCGCGACGACCGCATCCGGCTGCGCCGCCGCGACGTGGGGACGCGTGTCGCGGGCCGCCCGCACGACCGCTTCGTACGGCTTGAGTGGCGCGTCGCGGGTGGGGAAGGCGGGATACTCCGGCGCGGGGACGAACGCCATCCCAGCCGCCTCCGCGTGCGGACGCCAGCGCTGCCACGTCTCGAACGTGACCGTGTGGCCGCGCCGCGCAAGCGCGGATCCGAGCGCGAGCATCGGGAAGGCGTGACCGGGATCGCCGAAGGCGCCGAGGAAGAGGCGCAGGGGCGCGGGCGACCGTGCGCCGGGAGACGGCGTGAGGTCTTGGTAGGTTTGGTGAGCTTTAACCACCTTCGGCATGGATGTCCGATGAGCGCGCAGAGACGGACTGACGACACGCACGGTCGCGACGGGTCGCGAGCATACGGCGATCTGCCGGCGTTCGGCGCCGCCCGTTCACGCGCCCGCACGAGCCTCGCGCTCGGCGCGGCGGCCGTGCTCGTCGCCGCGATCCTCGGTCTGATCGCGCTCGCGGTCGTCGGCGGCGAGGACACGCTCGTCTCGGCGCTCGGCGGCGGCGTCGGCGCGATCGCGCTGCTGGCGGCGGTGACGCTCGCCTGGTCGCTCACCACGCTGCGGCGCGAGCACGAGGCGCTCGTGCGCCGCGAGGCGGACGCGTTGCGGATGGCCGAGCTCGACGACCTCACCGGCCTCGGCAACTACCGCAGGTTCATGCGCCAGCTGACCGCCGAGGTCGCCCGCTCACGGCGCTACGAGGACCCCTTCTCGCTCGTGCTGCTCGACCTCGACGGGTTCAAGGCGATCAACGACGAGCTCGGCCATCTCGCCGGCGACGACGCGCTGCGGCTCGTCGCCGTCGCCCTGCGCGACGCGCTGCGCGAGGAGGACGTGTGCTGCCGGCAGGGCGGCGACGAGTTCGCCGTCATCGCCGTGCGCGCCGGGCAGGAGGAGGCGCAGGAGCTGGCCGAGCGTCTCGTGCGCGCGATCGCCGACATCCCGTTCGGTGCCGGTGGCGAGCGGCGCCTCGGCGCGAGCGTCGGCTGGGCGACGTTCGGCGAGCCGGCGCGCAGCGTCGACGAGCTGATCCTGCGGGCCGACGCCGCGCTGCGACAGACGAAGCGCACCAACGGCGGCCCGTGGCGTGATCTGCCGGCCGCCTCCGCCGCGTCGCGCGGAGAGCGTGCGAGAGCCGGCGTGGGGGTGGCGGTCGGGCCCAGCGCGTCGACCCGCCTCGCACTGCTCGCCGGGCTCGCGCGCGCATTGCCCGGCGCCCGCGACGAGCGCGCGCTCGCGGAGACGACGGTCGCGTTTCTCGCAGGTGCGTTCGACACCGTCGGAGCGGCCGTGGTCGGCCTCGAGGCGGGCGAGGCCGGGAGCGTGCGGATCGCGGCGCTCAGCTCCGGCGACGATCACGCCGACGTCGTCGCCGCGCTTGCGGACCAGCCGATCGCACAGCGGGCGCTCGCGGCCGCGGGCCCGGCGGTCACCGACGACGACGTCGAGCGCCGCTGGGTCGACGGCGCGCGCGTGCGCAGCGAGCTCGCGGTGGCGATCCGCGACGAGACGCGCACATGGGGCTGGCTGACGCTCGTCTCCGACCGCACGCACGCGTACGATCTGTCCGAGCGGGCGCTCGCCGAGGCGATCGCCGAGCAGCTCGGCCGAGCGCTCACCTGCCGCAGCCTGCTGGACCGCCTGAGAGGCACGGGCTTCGGCGAGCTGTACCGCGTCGCAGTCGGGAGCGGCGTCGCAGTCGGGAGCGCCGCGGCGGCTGGGACGGAGTCGTGGCGGATCGCCGAGCTGGCGTGGCAGACGGGCCGCGCGCTGCAGCTCGCCGACGCCGACCTGCGCGCGCTCTACCTGGCGGCGCTGTTCCACGACGTCGGCACGGTCGGGGTTCCCGCGGTGCTGCTGTCGCACCCGGGCGAGCTGCGCGACGAAGAGCGCGCGGTGCTGCGCGAGCACGCGCTGATCGGCGAACGCATGCTGCGCGGCCTGCCGCTGCTGAGCGAGGCGGCGCCGATCGTCCGTCACGAGCACGAGCGCTTCGACGGCACCGGCTATCCCGACCGCCTCGCCGGCGAGCAGATCCCGCTCGCGGCGCGCATCCTGCTCGCATGCGACGCGTTCGTGTCGATGACCTCGCCGCGCCCATGGCGCCCGCCGCGCACGGCGCTCGCCGCGCAGGCGGAGCTGCGGCACGTCGCGGGCACGCAGCTCGATCCGCGCGTCGTCGGCGCGCTGCTCGGCGTGCTCGGCGCCGAGCAGGGCGGCAACCGCGGTCCGCAGGTGCAGGCGGCAGATCCCGCCGCCGCGCAGCTGTAGCTACGCCGCCAGCTCCGCGATCGTGCGCAGCTGCGCGAGGCGCTCCTCGGCGCTCCACGCCATCGGCGTGACCATCAGCGTGCCGACGCCCGCGTCGCGGTAGACGGCGAGCCGCTCGCGCACGTGGTCCTTCGGCCCGCACAGCGTGACGAGGTCGATCAGCTCGTCGGGCAGCGCAGCGCCTGCCTCCTCGCGCCTGCCCTCCAGGTAGAGGTCCTGCACGACCTTCGCCGCGTCGGCGAAGCCGTAGCGGACCGCGAGGCGGTTGTAGAAGTTCTGCTCGCGCGAGCCCATTCCGCCGATGTAGAGCGCGAGGTAGGGGCGCATCGCGTCGCGGCCGCCGGCGAGGTCGTCGGTCACGAGCACGTTGACGGTCGGCGCGATGTCAAAGCCGTCGAGGCTGCGGCCCGCGCGATCGGCGCCCTCCTGCAGATGCGTCCGGAACTCCGCGACGTGCTCCGGCGCGAACAGCGTCGGGATCCAGCCGTCGGCGATCTCGCCCGCCAGCGCCGTGTTCTTCGGGCCGATCGCCGCGAGATAGATCGGGATCCGCTCCTGCACCGGCGCAATCGTCAGCTTCAGCGAGCGGCCGGGCCCGTCCGGCAGCGGCAGCTCGAGCGTCTCGCCGTGGAACTCGACGCGCTCGCGCGCGAGCGCCATCCGCACGACCGCGACGTACTCGCGCGTGCGCTGGAGCATCTTGCCGTAGCGCTGGCCGTGCCAACCCTCGGCGACCTGCGGCCCCGAGGCGCCGATCCCGCAGCGCATCCGGCCGTTCGACAGCTGGTCGATGGTGGCCGCGGTCATCGCCGTCATCGCGGCGCTGCGGGCGGGGATCTGGAAGATCGCCGAGCCGAGCCCGATCGTGCTCGTCCCGGCGGCCAGCCAGGCGAGCACGGTCGCGGTGTCCGACCCGTACGCCTCGGCGGCCCACACCGAGTCGTAGCCGAGCCGCTCCGCCTCCTGCACGATCTCGAGCTGCTGCGCGGCCGTGAGGCCGAGGCCCCAGTAGCCGATGTGGACGCCGAGCTTCACAGTGCATCACCAGGCCTCTCGAAGATGATCTCGGGAATCAGGCAGGCGGGCGACACGCGCAGCAGCAGCCGCACCGACTCGGCGATGTCCTCCGCGCGGATCATCGCCTCCGCGGCGACGCCGCCGGCCTTCGCGAAGTCGGTCATCGGCGTGTCGACGAAGGCGGGGCAGAGCGCACACGACTTGATGCCCTCGGGCGCCAGCTCCTTGTTCATCGCCTCCGTCCAGCCGATGACGCCGGCCTTCGTGGCGGAGTAGACCGACAGCCACGCCTGGCCGCGCTTGCCGGAGATCGAGGAGGTGTTGACGACCTGCGTCGTCCCGTTCTCGGCCGCGCTCGCGCGCAGCAGCTCGACGCACTCGCGGTAGAAGAGGACGATCGTGCGCAGGTTCACGTCGAGCTGCATGTCGAGCCGTCTCGTCTGGATCTCGGCGACCGGCGCGCCGATCCCGACGCCGGCGTTGTTGACGAGCACGTCGAGGCGGCCGTAGCGCTCGCGGTGCGCCGCGACGACCTGCTTGACGGCGTCCTCCTCCGACAGCATCGCGGCCACGTCCTGGACCTCGAAGCCCTCGGCGCGCAGTCCGTCCGCGGCGTCTCTGAGCTTGTCCGGCCGCCGCGCGGCGAGCGTGAGCGCGTAGCCCTCCTCGCCGAGCATCCGGGCGATCGCCAAGCCGATGCCGCTCGATGCCCCCGTCACGATCGCCGCGCGTTGCGCCATGCTGTCCCTCTCTCCGAAGTCCGCCGTTGAAGTGACCATCCAATCACGCATCCCTCGTCCGACTCGCCGGTTTCGCGCGACGCCCCGATGGCCAGGCGCCTGAGCGACCGCACGCCGGAGCTGGTGATCGCACTGCTGACCGCCGTGCTGACGGCGGGCGCGCTGCTGCTCGGCGGCGTGGGTTCCACCCCGGGCGCCGCAGCCCATGCGGGCGCCGCGGCACCGGTGACCCCAGCGCACGTCGCCCTCATCGAGCGGCGCGTCGAGGGACTGCGCGGCCTGCGCTTCAGGCACGCCGTCCCGGTCGCCGTCGTCTCCCCGGCGCAGGCACGCCGCGAGGGGATCGCCGAGTACGACCGCAGCGAGCCGGTCGGCCAGCAGCGCGCGAGCGAGGAGCTGCTGAAGCTGCTCGGGCTCCTCCCGGCAGGCGCCGACCAGCGGCGGATCGAGGCGACCGTCTTCGGCCAGCAGGTCGCCGGCTACTACGACCCGCGCCGCAAGCGGCTCGCGCTCGTACGCGGAGCCGGCCTCGACGACGTGACGCTCGCGCACGAGCTGACGCATGCGCTCGAGGACCAGCACGTGGACCTGTCGCGGCTCGGGAGCGCCGGCGGGGACGACGAGGCGACCGCCCAGCAGGCGCTCGTCGAGGGGACCGCGACGCTCGTGATGGAGCAGTACGCCGCGCGCTGGCCGAGCCAAGCGCCGCTCGGCGACGCGCTCGCAGGCCTGACGCAGGCGACCGGCGGCACGCCGCTGCCGGCCTACACGATGCGCACGCTGATCTTCCCCTACCTGCAGGGGGAGCGGTTCGTGCGGGCGCTGCGCGACGCGGACGGGGGCGGCTGGCGGCTCGTCGACGTCGCGGAGGCGAAGCGCCCGCCTGTGACGACCGCGGAGATCCTCGAGCCCGATCGCTGGTTGCGCGCCGAGCAGCCGCGTCCCGTGTCGCTCGCCGTGGCACCGCCGCGTTCCGCCGGCTGGCGCCGCCTCGCCGATTCGACGCTCGGCGAGGAGGACCTCGCCGCGCTGCTCGCGCCGCAGAGCGGGCCGCTCGTCGCACGCGAGCTGACGAGCGGCTGGCGCGGCGGGCGCTACGCGCTGTGGCGGCGCGGCGCGCTCGTCGACCCGCACTGCGCGGCACCGTGCCGCGCCCGCGACGCGCTGCTGCTCGCCGTGCGGATGGGGAGCCGGGCGGAGGCGGGCGCCCTTGCGGCGGCCGTCGGCGCCTGGCTGCGGACGGGGCTTCACGCGCATCCGGCGGACGGCGGCGCTGCCGGGCTGTGGCTCCTGCCGGGCGGCTCGGCGGCGGTGGTGCGGGCGCGAGGCGGCCAGCTGCGCGTGGCGCTGGCCCCGTCGGCGCCACGCGCGCAGCGACTCGCCGGCAGCGGGTGACGGTCGCGCTCCTCGCTACGACGACGCGGCGGTCGCCGCCGTCTGCTCGCTCGGCGGCGCGGGCGCGTCGCGCACATCGAGCGCGCTCGCCACGAAGCGGCCGATCTCGCGCAGGGCGGTGCGCGCCTCGGGCGTCCCGCTCCACAGCGGCACCACGTGCGGCTGGCGCTCGTAGACCTGCAGCTCGGTGCGCACGCCGGCATCGGCGATGCGTTGGGCGGTGCGGGTCGCGTCGTCGTAGAGGACCTCGGTCGAGCCGACCTGGAGCAGCGTCGGCGGCAGCGCGCGCAGCAGCGCCTCGGGCGCGAAGAGGGGCGAGGAGCGCCAGTCGGCCGGGTCGGCGCCGGCGAGTGCCACGCGCGCGGCGCGGCGCAGCGCGATCGGCGGCAGGAACGGGTCGCGCGCGGCGTTGCGCGTCATCGAGGCGCCGGTCATGCCGAGATCGGTCCAGGGCGACAGCAGCACGAGCGCTGCGGGCGCGGGCAGGCCTGCGTCGACCGCGTGGAGCGCGAGCGTCAGCGCGAGATGGCCGCCTGCCGAGTCGCCGGCGACGACGATCCGCTCCGGCGCATGCCCCTCGTCGAGCAGGTGGCGATAGGCGGCGAGCGCATCCTCGATCGGCGCTGGGAGCGTCGCCACCGGTGGCAGGCGGTAGTCGAGCGAGAGGGCGGGCAGGCCCGTGACGTGCGAGATGCGCGAGACGAGGTTGCGGTGCGTGCGCGGCGAGCCGAACACGTAGCCGCCGCCATGCAGGTACAGCACGACGGCGCGGTCGTCGCGGTGCGCCGTGGCGCCGAGCGCCCTCGGACCGCGTACCCACTCAGCGGGCAGGCCGGCGACGCGCAGGTGCTCGACGACGCTGCCCTTGAGGGCCGGCACGCGGCGCCCCGGCTCGGTCGCGCGCTGCAGCATCCGCACGCCCCGCGGCGTCATCCGCCAGTTGCGCGCGACGGGGACCCACGTCCGTCGCAGCATCTGCTCGAGCGCCACCGTCTGGCGGCTCGCGGGCAGGAACGCGTGCGCGGTGAGGTGAGGGCTGGAGACGGGGAGCGGAGTTCCCACGGTACGTGAGGTCATGGCGCTGACGGTAGTCCCCCGCCGGCCCGCGCCGTCGCGGTTCGCCGTGCACCGGCCTCAGTTCGTTGCCCGCAACCGCAGCGCGCTGCTCTGGTAGCGTCGGACCGGCTACGGCGCAGTAGCTCAGTTGGTTAGAGCAGCGGACTCATAATCCGTTGGTCCTTGGTTCGAGTCCAAGCTGCGCCACTGGGGGGAAGGCCCGACAGGGCTGGCGTTTTGGGAGAGCACCCGTCCAGCCGAATCGGGTTCCGTACTCTCTACGTGTACTCTCTACGTGCCCCGTCGCGCGCCCGAAGCGTCCGGTAGGGGCATCGGACAAGTAGAAGCCCCCGCGAACGCGGGCACGTTCCGGGGGCCGGCACCCGACTGGAGGTCGAGATGCACGGACAGCCTACGACGATCCCACCGGAGTCGCGCGTGACCGGGCACTTGCAGGTGCAGGTGCGCGGCGGCAAGCGGAAGTGGCTTGCGCACGTGACCGACCGCGACAGCGTCAAGCGGACGCGCGTGCTCGGACCGGCGCACGTCAAGGACTCGGGTAAGCGGACGCCGCGTGGCGCGACGGTGTGGCGAGCAGGGAACGGTCCGTGTCCTCCTGGCCACCTGACGCCGAAGGCGGCCGACGACGCGCTCGTGGCATTGCTGGAGGAGATCCGGGCGATGCCTCGGATGCCGCGGGTGGTCGAGGCTGAGGAGCGGCCGACGCTCCCGACGTTCGGCGATGCAGTCGACGCATGGCTGCTCTACCTGAGAGTGGAGAAGCGGCGGAAGCACTCGACGGTGCAGGACGCCAAGAACGTGGCGAACGCCGTCCTGCTTCCTCACTTCGGCAGAGACACGCCGCTCTATGCGATCGAGCGTCGCGAGGTCGCCGTAGCGGCCGGCGCCCGGGAGCGGACGGAGGTGCGCGAGGTGCGCCGTGACACGTTCACGACGGACGACGTAGACGACTTCCGTCGCGATCTGCTCGACTCGCATCGCTCGCCTCGGACCGTGCAGAAGATCCTCGTGCTGCTGCACGGAGTGCTCAAGCTCGCGAAGCGGCGGAAGCTGATCTCCACGAACCCCTCCGAAGACGCCGAGCGCGTGACGGTGGAGGACGCCGGCATTTTCAACGTGCTGGAGCCGGCCGAGTTCGAATTGGTGTACCAGGCGGTTCTCGGCGAGCTGGACGAGCGCGACGACGAGGAGCGGGAAGCCGAGGATGCCATCGACACGCTGACGGAGGACGAGCGCGAGCTGTACGGCGCCGCGCTCAGCACCAGCTTCTACGCGGGGCCGCGCATGGGCGAGGTGCGGGACCTCCCGCGCCGGAACGTCGACTTCGCTCGCTCCATGCTCCGGATCGAGTCTGGCTACACGCACGGCGAGCGCTCGACTCCGAAGGGCAAGCGCGCTCGGTCGACGCCGCTCGTGCGACCGCTGACGCAGCGGCTGGAGGCCGTCTACGGGAACGCCAGGTTCGACGGACCGGACGCCTACATGTTCTGCAACGAAGTCGGCGAGCGCCTGAGCGATGACAAGCTCCGCGCCGTCTTCTATGCCGCGCTCAGGCGGGCTGGGTTGGGCCATCGGCGAGACAGAATCGACCAGCAGGGCAACCCGCAGGCGCCAATGCGGGTTCACGACCTGCGGCATTCGTGGTGTACGTGGGCGGTGAATGCGTGGTCGGTGACGAAGGTGAAGGAGTACGCCGGCCACCGCGACCTCAAGACGACGATGCGGTACGTCCACCATCAGACGAAGGCCGAGGACGCCGAGACGGGAGGGGCGTACCTCGACGGCATCTTGGGCTTCGGCGCCGCTGGCTCCGCGGCTGCGTAACAAGGCGGAGGCGAACGCGCAAGATCGTGCCTGCGCGCAGCCCAGCGCCGCCATGCAACTATCGCGTGCGTGGAGGGACCGAACGTCGCGGTCAAGGGCTGGCGGATGAGGGGCAGCAGATGCATCGAGCCGCCGGCCGCGCGCGCCATCGGGCTTCCGCCGCGGAGATACGCGCTCATGTGGGGATACGGCCCCAACGGTAGGCGAGCCTCTGTCGTGTTTCTGTGGGAGGCGGTGGACATCGTCCAGCGGGAAGGCGAGGACGCTGCGCACCTGCCGGTGGAGTTCGGCGCGGAGCTTGCGCCCTTCACCTGCGACGGTTGGCCCGAGGACTGGGGAGGGGCGTAGGACGCGCGGGTGCGTGCGTGCGAGCCATGGCCTCGCGCGCCGAACGGACGTGGCGAAGGCGCCGCGGCACGAGTGGCAGCGTCCGCCGCGAGGCGTCGGCCGCGAAGGTGAGCGCGCGGTCGCGGCGCGGGCTCCAGCGCAGGCCGAGGTCGTAGCGCAGGCGCGGCGGAAGGAGGCCGATGGTCGGCGCTGCGATGACGGCGAGCAGAGGCGCGGCGAGGCGCGGCAGGCCAAGCGGGTTGAGCGCAATGCTGGCGACGTGGCGGGCGGCGGCGGTGGGCTCCAGCGTGCGTTCCACCCGCTCCGCGAAGTAGGCGGTGAAGTCGGCGTAGCTCGCGGGGCATCCGCCGAGGGGGACGCCGCACGCGTGTGCGAAGCGCTTTTGCTCCTGGTAGTAGCGCTCGATCGTCTCGCGCTCGAGGTGGCCAACGTAGCGCTCGTAGGTGACGAGGGAGGTGTCCACGAGCGTCGCCCACACCCACAGGACGAGCGTGGGGTCGGTGGCGTCGTATGGACTGCCGGCGGCGTTGCCGGCACTCACGACGCCCTGGATTCGGGCGTGCGCTCGACGCATGCGCGCAGCTCCTCGTCGCGCCGTCTCGTCGTCGCCGAAGATGATCTGCCCCATCGTGTCGAGCGTGTGCGTCAGGCGGCCCCAGCGGTCGGTGTTGAACCTGGAGTAATGCTCGACGCCTGCGCCGACTAGTGGGTGCGCGACCTGGAGGATGAGGGCGCGCCCGCCGCCGAGCATGAGCGCTGCCTCGCTGTTGATGCGCCAGGTGGCGGAGCCAGGGCCGAACCACCCGGCATCGGTCCTGCGCATCGCGGCTCCGTTGGGTTGGACGGGACTTGTGCCAAGACTAGCCGCGCGGTCGGCCGTGATTGATACGTCAGTCCTGAGTATTTGCGCATGAACGCTGTCGTGTGGTTTAGGGTGGTCGGATCGTGCCCGGAATGTGGGGGAACGGAGAGCGGACGGGCGCGCTGGTCGCCACGCATCGTCACGGCTGAGTGGGAGGAACGACGTGGCTTTGAAACATGCGGTGCTCGGGTTGCTCGTCCCGCGCCCGAACTACGGACACATGCTGGCCACCCTTCTCGAAGGCCGCCTTGGACCGGGTTTCGTGATCGACTCCGGGACGATCTACGCGTCGCTGCGGAACCTTGAGAACGAGGGACACGTTCGCGTCGTGAGACGCGACCTGCGCGGGCACCAGGTACGGGTGTGGTACGAGATCACGCCCAGCGGCGTCAGACACTTCGAGGAGTGGATCGATGCGCCGTTGTCGCGCGAGCCGCTGCGCGCCGACATGTTCCTTCGGTTTGCGATGACCGAGCTGCCGCGGGTCCCAGCGTTGCGACTCGGGTTCGAGCAGTTGGAGCGGGAGTGCTTGACCGAGATCGCGTCCTGCACCCGCGTTGACCTGGTGGGCACGCTTCCGGACCCCGTGACGTGGGACGCCGCGATGGGGCTGCTGCTGCAATCCGGCGTGCTCGACCGGTTGAACGCCGAGCGCAGCTTCATCCGCCGAGCGCTGTCGGTGCTGCGTTGGGCCGAGGCGGAGGGGGTCTTGCCACGGGATATGCTGCTCAAGGTGGTGGAGGCGTCGACCTGATCGGGGGTTCGGATGACCGCTCTGCTCTCGCTCATCGGTGTCACCCAGCGGTACTCGCGCGGCGTGCGGGAGATCACGGTCCTCGACGACGTGTCTTTCGAGCTGCAAAGCGGCGACTTCGCGTGCGTGCTCGGGCAGAAGGGTGACGGCAAGACGACGCTGCTGGAGGCCGCGGCCGGGATGCGGACGCCGGACGCGGGTCGCGTCCTGTTCCAGGGGCGTGATCTGGCAACGGCGAAGGACCGTGAGCGGACTCTCCTGCTGCGCTCGGAGATCGGGTGCGTTTGGAACCGGTCGGTGCCGATCGTGCTCGCGGAGACCGTGATCGATCACGTTGCGCTGCCATTGAAAAGCGCGCGGGTCCCGCGTAAGCGGGCACGCAGGGAGGCCGCGGCGATGATCGAGCGTGTGGGCGCGGGCGAGTATGCCGATGCGAGGGTGCTCGACCTCTCGCAGTTCCAGCGGATGCGCGTCGCGCTGGCGCAGGCGTGCGTGCGTTCGCCGAGGGTTCTGATCGCCGACGAGCTGACGGACACGCTCGACATGATCGAGCGCACGACGCTCCTCGGCCTGCTCCAGGGATTCGCGCGCGATGGGATCGGCGTGCTGATGACGGCGGCTGACTCGCATGGCGCGGTTGGCTGCACGCGCCTGCTCTCGCTGTCGGGCGGCCGACTGATCGAGGCGGAGGTCGTTGGACGTGGGGCGCCGGCGCCAGCGGATCCGGCTGAGGTGGTGCCGTTCCCCAAGCGGACGCAGGGCGGCGCGAGTGCTTGAGCTGCGCGAGGTCGTCAAGCACTACCGCACGGGGGATGAGATCGTGCGCGCGATCGAGGGCGTCTCGCTCACGATCGAGCGCGGCGAGGTCGTCGCGCTCTACGGGCCGAGCGGGTCGGGCAAGACCACACTGCTGCTGCTCGCGGCGGGTATGGCGCAGCCCGACGCGGGGGAGGTGCTGTTCAACGGGCGGCCGGTAGGGAGACTGAGTGCGCGCGAGGCGACGCGGTACCGGCGCTCGGAGCTGGGCTTCATCTGGCAGCAGTTCCACCTGATCCCGACCATGCCCGCGATCGACAATGCGGGCCTCAAGCTTGTGGCCGCGGGCGCGAGCCGTCGCGCCGCTCGCAAGCGATCCGGGCCGTGGCTGGAGCGCGTCGGGCTCGCGGATCGCGCACAGCACTCGCCGGAACGTCTGTCGACGGGCGAGCGCCAGCGCGTCGCCATCGCACGGGCGCTCGCAAACAGACCCGGCCTCATCCTTGCGGACGAGCCGACGGGCAGTCTGGACACGAGCCGCGCCGAGACCGTCCTCGCGATGCTCGCGGACATCAGCCACCGTGAGGGCGTGGGCGTCCTGCTCGTGACCCACGACCCGGAGGCTGCCGCGTTCGCTGATCGCGTCCATTCGCTGCGCGACGGCAAGCTCGTGGCGGGACACAGCCGCACGGGCGCCGCCGCGGTCGCGAGCGCGAGCGGCGGCGCGAGCTGAGGCGTTAGCGATGCAACCGACTGTCCCGCCCTGGCTGTACTGGCTGCGGCTGCGCAAGTGGCCGATTCAGGAGGCGCTCGCCGGCCTGGGGATCGCGACCGGCGTGGCGCTGCTGTTCGCGGTGCAGGTGGCGAATTCGAGCGTGACCGGCTCGGTCGATCGACTCGTTCACGGCATCACCGGCAGCTCGAAGTACGCGATCGTGGCACGCGACCAACAGGGGTTTCCCGAAGGCGTGCTCAAGAAGGTGCAGGCCGACCCTGACGTGCGCGCGGCAGCTCCGCTGGTCGTTGAGCGTGCGACCGTGGGCGGTCCGAAGGGCAGCACGGCCGTCGAGCTGGTCGGCGTGACGACCGACTTCGCCAACCTCAGCGGAAAGATGGTGAGTAGCTTCGGCGGCCTCTACGGCGTGCGACTGGCGAACGCGCTCCTGCTCCCGGAGGCCACCGCCGCCGCGCTCGGGGTGAGTCCTGGCGACCCGCTGAGAGTCGATGTCTATGGACGCGCGCTCACGGTGCGCGTCGCCGCCGTGGCCGGCAAGGAGCAGATCGGCTCGCTCGCCGACAGCCCGGTGGTCGTCGGGCCGCTGCCGTTCGTGCAGGCGCTCAGCGGTCTTCGCGGTCGCGTGACGCACATCCTCGTGGCGCCTCGTCCCGGCCGCGATGCAGCCGTCCATAGCGCGCTCGAGCGAATCGCCGCCGATCGACTCGACGTCGTTCCGAGCGACAACGAGGCGCGGCTCATCAAGCAGGCGGCTGCACCGAACGAGCAGTCGACCGGCATGTTCGCGGCGATCAGTCTGGTCGTCGGCTTCCTTTTCACCTTCAACGCGATGCTCCTCACCGTTCCGGAGCGTCGACGGTTCATCGCCGAGCTTCGCATTCAGGGTTTCAGCCGGGCCCAGCTGACGGCACTGCTGGTCTTCGAGGCGGTGATGCTCGGCACAGTCGCCTCCCTCGTGGGCCTCGCGCTTGGCGATCAGCTCTCGCGCCACTTCTTCCATGCCGTGCCGGGTTACCTCTCGTTCGCGTTTCCCGTCGGTCATGAGCGGATCGTCGGCTTTCGCGATCTCGCGCTCGCGTTCGCGGGTGGCATCGTCGCAACGCTCCTCGCGACGGTTCGGCCGCTGGCCGACGTGTACACGCGCAACCCGATGGACACGGCCTACCGCTCGACCGAGGAGCCGAGCGAGGGAGTCCCACCGCGAGCACGGCGCTACCTGCTCGTCGCGGCCGTGGTTTTGACCGCGTTCTCGGCTGGTGTGCTCGTGCTGCAGCCGGCTGCGGCGAACGTGGGGATTGTCGCGCTCGGGCTCGCAATGCTCGGTGTGCTGCCGAGCCTGCTCGTCGCCGTCTTGGCGCTCGCCGACCGCGCCTCTTTCGGGGGACGTGGGGGCGGCCTGCTCGGCGTCGCGGTGTCCGAGCTGCGCGGGAGCACGACGCGCGCGATTGCGCTCGCCGCCACGGGCGCGCTCGCTGTCTTCGGCAGCGTCGCGATCGAGGGCGCCCATCGGGACCTCCTGCGCGGGCTCGACGCGAACCAGGCCAGCTACGTCGACACGGCCGGGGTGTGGGTGAGCGCGGGCGGTGACGAGAACAGCCTGACCACCACACCGTTCGCGATGCCGCCGCAGTTGCACGTGCTCGCAGGCAGTGGGACGGTCGCGGCCGTGCGGCCCTACCGGGGAGGCTTCCTCGATCTCGCCGGACGGCGCGTGTGGCTGGTAGCGCGCGATCCCTCCGAGCGCGCGCCGATCCCCGCAGGGCAGATGGTGGACGGCAGCCTGTCGGCCGCGACGCGCGCCCTGCGGACCGGTGGTGCGGTCGTCGCCTCGGACGGCCTCGCGCAGGCCCTCGGCGTTCACGTAGGAGGGACGCTCCGCCTCCCGACGCCCTCGGGCACCGTCCCGCTGCGACTCGCTGCGACCACCACCAACCTGGGATGGTCGCCGGGCACGCTGCTCCTGAACGGCGCCGACTACCGACGCCTGTGGGGGACGCCCGACGTGTCGGCTGCCGAGATCGATCTGAACCCTGGGACGACCGCAGCTCAGGGGCGCAGCCTCGTGCGCGGTGCCCTGGGTCCAGGCTCGGCGCTGACGGTCGAGACAGCCAGCCAGCGCCTCGACCGGCTCAAGCGGCTCTCGCGAGAGGGTCTCGATCGACTGAGCCAGATTTCGACACTCATGTTGGTAGCGGCGGCGATCGCGATGGCCGCCGCGATCATCGCTGCCGTGTTGCAGCAACGGCGTCGCCTGGCAGTGCTGCGGATGAACGGCTTCGGCACCGGACAGGTGTGGCGCCTGCTGCTGCTGCAAAGCGCGCTGGTGCTCGCCGTGGGCGCCGCACTCGGGGCGGGGTTCGGGCTTGGCGGACAAGTCCTCGCGACGCGCTGGACGAGCCTGACGACGGGCTTCCCGGCGATCTTCTCTCCGGCCATTGGCCTCGCGGGCTTGACCTGCGCCGGGGTCGCGCTGATCGCGCTGCTGTTCGTGTCAGGGCCGGGCTACTACGCTGCTCGCGTTCCGCCCGCGATGAGCTTTCAGAACGACTGAGGCCCCGCGCCGCGCCTTCAGCGCGACCGGCGTGGCCAGCTCGCGAATGGGCGCCCCAGCGGTGGCGCTTCGATCTCGCCTGCGTAGCTCTGCGCGAGCTTCGTGGCGTAGGCGATCTGCGCGGCCGTCGTGGCGCCGAATGCTCGGCCAAGGCGGGCGAGCGTGAGAAGGAGCGGAAAGGGAACGGCGCCACGCTCCAAGGATGAGAGGTACCGCTGATTGATGCCCGTCCGGGCAGCAAGCTCGCGCTGCGGCCAGTCGCGCTGTCTCACGCGCAGCTCGCGAAGCGTCGCACCGAGCGCTCCAGCGCCAGCTATCGCGCCGTGGGCCGACAAGTCCCGGTACGTGTCGCCGAACGTCGCGCCTGGGCGGATGATCGCGTGGTGCCATGGCGGCTGGTGCTCGCGCGGCCACGGGAGCGGGTCTTCTCTCGGCCGCGCGAAGCTGGCGACGAAGAGGCCGACGCTGACCTCGCCTGCGCGGGCCAGTAGCGTCACTGTCAAGACGTGGGCGTTCTGCGGTGCGCGTGCACACTCGATTTGCTCCACGAACCTTCTGCGCCGACCGACATGCGCGGCGATCTCGTCCTGAGACAGCCCGCGATCGGCGCGAACGCGCCGCAGCATCTCCGCGAGCCCTTCAAGACCGCCGATGGAGGCGAGCAGCTCCCCGTCGTCGGTCACGCGGGCCGCTCGCTCTCCGCGGTCGCGAGGCGCAGGTGCCCGGCGACAGGTGGCCTAGGCATGTCGAACTCGCGTTGGCAGCTCAGGTCAGCCACGGCCGCTGCGGTCGACGCGAGCTCGGGAGCAACGCGACCGAGAATCGCGTCGATCGCATCCGTGGCGTTCGCGCATGCGACGGCGACGTGGGCGAGCTGGCTGTCGGTGACGTGCGCGAACTCCTGGCGCGTCGCGGTGGCGCGGGCGAGCGCAAGGCGGCCTTGCAGGATGGCGGCGTAAGCGTGAAGTGTCCTGATGCTCAGTTCGGCATCCAGGAGGTTCCGACGTGAAGGACGAGGGCGCACCGTTTTGGCAGGTCGTGGAGTGGGGAGGAGGGCGGTCGCAAGGCGGACCGGGGACGTGGGTCCACCTTGCGATCCCGCTCTCCTCCCCGAGGACCGGCGCTCGGAAGGGACTGAGCACCTGCCCGCCCGCGGACCGTAGCCGCGTTGCGGAACGCTGCGTAGCCTTCATTCCACTTGTTAGTTGAAGGGCCTAGATGCTGGTAGTTGGTGAGATCGGCGCCTCGCTCCAACTACCAGCGTGTGGGGTAGCCGGCAGCGTGACGCCCATTTACGGTGTGCCGCGGCAGACCATCTCCCCCCACGGTCTGCCCACCGCGCGGCAGCGGACGGGGGCGGGGAGCGGCAGCGGCGCCGGCGCCCAGCGCACCTTGTCCCCGTCCGTTCCCCCGCGCGCGGTTGGGTCCACCCTCGAAGGTCGCAGGCATGGATAGAACGATGCACACGACGCACGAAGGCGCCGGCGAGGAGCGGGAGGCGCAGGATGGCTGGCGACTCGTGCAGCTCGCCCAGCTCGTCGCGGATCTTCAATCGCTCGGGGAGCGGCTCAGCGGACTGCTCGAAGACTTCACGCCCGACGAGCTGCACGCTGCGGGAACGGTCGAGCTTGATTCCGAGCGTCGCGCGGCGATGGTCAACGAGGTCTGCGCGCTGCGCGACGCGGCCGAGCAGATCGGGTGGCTGGGCGGTGACTTCGCTCCGCGCGATCACCTACTCAGCGTGAGTCTTTCAGCCGTCGCACGCGCCGCCGCGACGATGCTCTCCGGAGGGAGCGCGAACATCGCGATAGTCCAACTGGCCGCTCGCCTGCTGCTCCGAGAGGACGGCTTTCCGGCGCTCGCGGAAGGCATCGAAGGCGATCCGCGCGCGACCGCAGGCTGGGGCGAAGCGACGATGGCCGACGTGCTCGACGGCTTTCGGGACGGAAGCGGCCCGGCTACTGCCTGGGTGTGCGCCTCGGCGCGCGTCCGCCAGGACACCCGCTGGACGACGCTCGGTGCCGACGACCTGGCACGCCTGGCCTGGGCGCTGCGCAACGCTCCCGCACGGTAGCGCGGCGGCCTCTCAAGCGGCCTCGGCCTCGCAGCATGTCGCCAGCCGGCGGCGAACTTCCAAGGAGTGCTTATCACCGGCTCCGGGCTCAGCGGCTGCTCACCGAACGCGGTCACGGGGTACGGTGCGGCGACCGCCGAGGTCCGGCTGACCAGCGGCGAGATCATCCCGAGACGGGACGCTCACGATCCTGTCCGGACCGCGGGAGAACGGCACGGTGGCCTCGTCGTTTACCGCGGGCGCGGCGGATGCCGGTGTCCGTCACGATCCGGGTGGGAACCGGGTCGAGCTGGTCGCGTCCGACGCGCTGTAGGTCCCGCCGCGTTGCAAGATGAAGCGCGCCGGCTGCTTGGAGCCCTGGGTGCGCGGCTGCCTCGACGGTCGAGGTGGGTGCGGCGGACGGTCGCCCCCGAGCGCGTGGTGCTGGGGGCGCCGCCGCTGGTCGGCGTCCGTGTTCGGGATGGGGATCGGGGACGCGGGCGCCGTGCTGTTGGGTCGGAAGCGGGGGATGGAAACCGCGATCCGATCCGGCGCCGACGCTAACAGCGGCCTCGCCCCACGTGCGCTGGTTCGGGTCCGGGGATCTGGCGCGCGGCTTGCGGGTCGGGCCACACACGGCCGGCTCGGGCTGCGGCTCGACATCGGCCGCGAGGTGGAGGTCGACGGCGAGCAGTTCGGCTCCGTCCGGCTCGCCTACGCGAGTCACGTCACGCGCGAGCAGGGCACAACCGTCACCCGCGGCGTCGCGCTCACGGGCGGCTGGCAGACCGCACGCGCGACCCCGGCGACCAACACGGCCGAGAGCGCATCGACCGCTTACCGGCCACCACGCCCGCGCGCCCGGAGCCCGGCCCGGGGCGCGCCCCGGACATCGGCGTCGTGAGCCCGGGGCAGCCGGCTCCCGGACGCGCCCGGGAGCGACTCGGGGGACGCGCCGCCTCGGGGATCCCGGACGGCGACCGCGTCGCCCCCGGGCGCGCCCCGGAGAACCCCGGCGGCCCCCGGGGCGCCCCGGGGCGTGCGCCCGCGATCTCCCGGACCGTTCCGGGCGCCCCCAGGGACGTGACTGCTCGCCCCGGCCCTCCCCGGGGCTCTCCCGGGCGGGCGTCGCTTCCCTCACGGGAGGTCCGGGACGGCGTCGTGCTCCGGGACAAGCCCAGGGTCGCCCGGGAAGCCTCGACAACCCCCGGGCCACCCCGGACTCGCACTCGCGTTCCCGGGCGCACGCCGAAGATAACCCGCTCTGTGCCCGTCCAATCCGAACGCATTTGGGGATCTGTTCCCAGGCGTTATCGCTGCTCCTGCGACGAGACCGACGCCAAGCACGGCGATCCCGACGCCTCCCGCGACCGGCGCGCGGCCCGCAGCACGCCGCACACAACGGCATCTCGATCACCCGAAACGACCATGCCAGTCAGTCCAGGTGATGTCGGCACGTAGATGTCTAAAACCACTTGCTCACACTGTTGAACGGGGATCGGGTACGGCGCGCGTGCGTTCTGACACCGCGCTCTGCGCGCATATGCCGCGACGACCGCTGGTAGCATCCTGCGCCGAATGCGTAAGTGGCTCCTCGGCTCGCGGGACTGCGCGTATCCGTGGATGCGCTGGCTCGACCTGCCGTTGACAAGGGCAGGTCTCCTGCTCAGCAGTGGCTCCATCTTGGCCACAGGCCACTCGACCACCGTGACCTTAGTTGGCGTCGTCTTGGTGGCCGTCTCGGCCGTCGTAGATCTCGGCAATCTCGTGGCACATCGCTCACGACGACGCCGCGAGACCACTGCCAGCTGACCTCGACCAGGCCCCAGCCGACCCCGCCCGCGCTCGTTGGCGCGATAGGCCGGCCGCCTCGCCTCGCCGGATTGTCGGCGCGATGGCGCCCGGCGCGCCGACATCAGGCCAGACCGCTGCGCGCGGTGGGCCTCGAAGAGATCGATCAGCTCCGACAACGGCACGCCCAATCCGCGTTCGAGCTTGAGCAGGACCCGAAACGTCGGGTTGACCTCGCCGCGCTCGACCGCCGACGTAGTTGCAGTGCAGCTCCCGGCGCCACCCGAGCGCCTCCTGCCATAGCGGCCGCCGCGCGCGTAGCACCGCGCTGCCCAACGCGACCAGCTCGGCCGGGTCGAGATCAGCGGCATGTCCGACCGCCGGCCCAGGTCTGGAACCCTGGCCGAAGCTCGGGAACAATCCAAACCGCATCGGAGATCGTCCCTTCGGTGTCAGGCCCCGGGGTGCGCCAACGCCGCCGTGGCCACCCATGCCTGACGCCGACGCACGCTACGAGGACCACTCCCCCACGGCAACGGGCAAGGCCAGCAACCCAGACCTCGCGGCCCCCGAAAGCACGCCGAAACGTGCAGAACCGGGCGCCCGGGGCGCACGGGTGGCCCCCGGGTGCCACCCCTCCCGGGGTCGCCCCGGTCACCTCCCCCCATCCCTCAAAGGCGTGATCTGCTGGGGCCATGAACGCCCCGGCGAGACCCAGCTTCGCTCCCGGCGAGCGCGACACGCTCGCGCGCATGCGCGGCGCGCACTGCCGCCGGTCGAGCGACGGCTGCTCGCGATCAGGCGCTATCCAAGGATCGCGCCCGCTCGATCCAAGGCAACCCAAGGCGATCAAAGGCACGCACGCCGCCGCGCGCGCCGACCGGCACCCTGGCACAGCCAAGGATCGCCAAGACAATCAAAGGCTCCCGCAGCGTTGCCGGCCATGGCGATCCAAGGACCGGCCGCCGCGCGCACGGCCGGCTCGCGCCGGGGTGCCGCAGGGCGCCCTGCACCGCCCCACCGCATTCCCGTTCAACCGGCCCTGGCCAGAACATGACCATGCCGCCCGGCACACCCCGCCCGCGTCATGAGAGCCTCGGCCACACCCCGCGTCGCGACCAACCTCGCCCCCGGCGAGCGCGACACGCTCGCCCGGCACCCGCACGCGACCAGCGCGCCGATCGCGACCACCGCCAGCCGCATCCTCCACGGCGAGCACGGACGCTCGCAGAGCCCCGGCGCGGACAGCGTGCCCGACGTGCTGGGAGAGATCATGACCGCCCAGCATGTCGCCGAGCTGCTTCGTATGCAGCGGTCGACGGTCGAGGACTACGGACGGCGCGGCCTCATCCCCTCCATCAAGCTCGGCCGGCACCGCCGCTACATCCGTTCGGACCTTGTGGCGCTGATCGAGCAGTTGCGCTAGGCCGACTCGGCGCGACTCTCAGGTCGACACAGGCTGCGCTTCACACAGGATGTTGAGAAGACGCGCATGCTCACTGGTCGCGTCCGAGCTTGCGGGGCCAGTGAGACTCAGCGCGCGCATGAGCGCATTGGCGGCCTTGCCCGCTGGATCGAGCGGGATCGCGCCTTCGAACTTGCCAACGAGCACATCCTCGATGATGTCGGCAACAGCACGGGCGCCCTCGACCCACGAGGGATTGACGCCGAACTGCGCCAGTCCCTCCACGTCCCTGTGGAATCGGTGCGAGGGGCCTGCTGCGTAGCAGCGCAGGTTCTCAGCCATGAGGCTCGCTACGGAGTCGGAGAGCGCTCCCGAACGTCCATCGATGTCGAACAGCACTGCCATTGCTTCGTCAGGGTAGCTGTCGTGCGGAGGCGTGGTCCACCAATCCGGTGCGACACATACGTGAAGCACAGGTTTGGGGTCCTAACGCACTCGCTTACGCTCGGCGATCTGATCGTCGGCGCTGGAACCTTTGCACTCGCGTGTTCACAGCGTGGCTTGGACCTTCCACCAGGACGAGCGCGAAGGCTGCCGGCGAGGCAGTCGAGGCGTCTGAGGACAGGAGCAAGCTTTTTGCGGCTGCGGCTCTGGAACATCGGGCAGGGACCCGCGATCGTGACCGACGTGCGTCTGCGACCTCGTGATCAGCTGGTGCCGCTGCCGACATCCAGATCCCGTCTCCCGCCTGGACGGCATCGATGGACGACGGGATGCTCACGATCGACTACACCCGCGCGACCGGCCGGCGTTATCGCACGACATCTGCTGCGGAGATCGGCGATCCGGTCGTCACCTGCCAAACGTATGAGCGCACGCGGCTCGGGCGCGGCCTGTGGCGCCGCGTGGAACGTGGCCTTGTGCGCGGCAAGCCGGGACGTGAGGCATGACGGCGAAAGAACCGCCGGTGATGTTGCCCGTACTCTCTGGCGTACTCACCGTTCGCCTCACGGAGCCCGATTCAGTCGTGGCAGCCTGACGCAAAAGGCCCGGATTTGGGCAGCGCCACGCCATAATCCGCCACTCATAATCCGTTGGTCCTTGGTTCGAGTCCAAGCTGCGCCACTCGAAAGCGCGGTGTTCCCCGGCAGCGTCGCAGATGCCGCTGCACCGCCTTCACGTTCCAGCGGTCATCGCGTGTGTCACGGCGGAGCGGCTCGATCAGGCCCACAGTCCGGCGTAGGGGACGGCCCACAACCGGTCGCCGAGGGGGACGGTCTGCTCTCCGGAGAAGACCACGATGCCGCTCTTGAAACGTGTGCCGCGTGCGTCGCGGAGCGCGGCGAGCGACTTCCAGTCTCTGGCGGCGATCGAGGCCTTTGCCTTGACTTCGACGGCTGCGACGTTTCCGGCGCGGTCTTCGAGGACGAGGTCGATGTCCTCGCGTTCGCGCTGGTAGTGGTGGAGGCGGACCTCGTGCTGTGCCCAGGAGGCGTGCTTGAGCAGTTCGACGGCGACGAGCGTCTCGCAGGCCTTGCCGGTGACCTGGTCGTCGTGCTCGATTCGCTCGGCGTCCGCGCCGAGCAGGTATGCGAGCAGCCCGGGATCGCAGACGTAGGCCTTGGGGCGTGCGGCCTCGCGCGCTCCGAGGCCGGGGCGCCATGCCGGCAGACGCTGGACGAGGAACATCTGCTCCAGGAGCGTCACATAGCTCTGGACGGTGCCGCGTGCATCTGGAGGCGCTCGCCGGCGGCGCGGTAGGAAAGCAGGTTGGCCGACTGTGTCGCGAGCAGGCGGAGGAGGCGGCCCATGTCGTCGATCCGGCGCGCATCGGCGATCTCGCGCAGGTCTCGATCCAGTGCGGTGTCGATGTAGTTCTCGAACCAACGGGCGCGGCGCCGTCCGCGCGGGCGCACGCGCGCATCGGGGTACCCGCCCTCCGCGATCACGGCACTGAACGCCTGGTGGCCGACCGGCGCCCCGCTCACCTGCGGCGCGCGGCCCGCCAACAGCTCGTCGACCACGTTGAGCGCGCCGCCGACGATCTCAGTCTGCGCGAGCGGCCACATGCGGATGCGGTCGATCCTGCCGGTGAGCGCGTCGATCACGCGCTTGGAGGAGAGCACGTCCGCCGAGCCCGTGAGCAGGAACCGGCCGGGTGTCGTGTCGCGGTCGACGGCCTTCTTCATCTCGAGCAGCAGATCCGGCGCGTGCTGGATCTCGTCGATCAGGACAGGTCCGTCGAGACCCGCGACAAAGCCCGCCGGATCGCGTTCGGCGGCCTCACGTGTCGGGCCGTCGTCGAGCGTCAAAGATCGCATCCGATGATCGGTCGCCACGATCCTCGTGGTGAGCGTCGTCTTGCCGACCTGCCGTGCACCGGAGACGAGCACGATGCGCGAGTCCTGCAAGGCCTCGACGACGAGCGGTCGGATCCGGCGCTCGAAGAATGTTGCGGTCATCGCGGCGAACCCGTCGGAACCGGCCGGTCTGCTCTGCGCAAGTGGCTGACAACGGGAGCGTAAATGGCTAATAGGATCTGCGCAAGTGGCTTTTCGCGGGAGTTTCTCGTTCAGAGCCGAATCGCCGCGGTCATCTCCCTCGCCGGAGTGGCCTCGCGCCGTGTGGTGTGCCGATCGCGGCGTTGGCGGGGAAGGTGGGCTTTAGACTTCCCGCTCGCTTCGCTCGGTGCAGAGAAGGTGCGACCGCGAGCATGGAGTGGGCCTGTAACCCATCGTCTGGCCGCTCCGAGGCGAAGACCGAAAGCGCCGCTCCGTCCCAGCGGGCGCGGACGTGTCTACGCCGGAGCCGGGAGACGTCCGACAGCGCCGCACTCCGTCGCGCCGAGAGCGGCGAGCATCTGCGCGTGCTTGTGGATCGCCAGCCTGTCGCCCAGCTCGGGCCGCTCGAGGACGCTGCGTCATGGGTCGACGCCGAGGTGATGGAGGCGCGGGTTCGCGAGGCGCAGGCAGACGCGTCGTTGCAGCGGGAGCTCGACGAGCTTCAGCCCGACACGATCGCGGACCTCTGACGCGCGCGATCCTCGATACGTCAGTCTTCGTCGCGCGCGAGGGCGGTCGGCCGCTTCGCGGCATTTCCGCGCGGCCGCAAAGTGGCGGTATCGATGGTCACGGTGGCCGAGCTGGAGATGGGAGTCCTTGCCGCGACGGACGCCGACGTGCGCGCTCGTCGATTGCAGACGCTCAGGGCAGCCGAGGCCTCGGAGCCCCTACCAATTACGCGAGGCATAGCTGCGCGCTTTGCCCAGCTTGTCACGACCATGCGAGAGCAGGGGCTGTCGAAGCTGAGGGTCCAAGACGCGTGGGTCGCAGCGACAGCCCTGGACTGGGATGCCGAGCTCTGGACTCAGGACGGCGACTTCGCCGAGGTTCCGGGTTTGAACGTCGTCCGCCTCTGAGGCACTGGGCCTCGTACCGGCGTGCACTGCTGGAAAGAGCAATAGCGTCCCCGCCACAGTGGGGATCAGCACAAACGATCTGACCGCCGACTGGCATCCGGCCCGCCTCATCCCGACGGTCGGCATTCGCGGCCAGAACGAGCAGGAGCGCCGCGCGACCAGCTCCCTGCTCGCCGTCGTGCAGGCGGTCCCTGAGTTCGGGCATGCGCTCTTCGGTCCGCTCGGAGCGCCCAAGGGACGGATCCGGGCCTTCACGGAGGTCCAGTTCAAGGATCCGGACGGCAAGACGTGCATCCCCGGCGGGGCGGTCCTAATCGAGCGAGGTAGTAAGCGCTTCACGTTGCTGGTCGAGGTGAAGACCGGCGACGCTGAGCTGAAGTCAGACCAGGTGTCGCGTTACCTCGACATCGCGCGGGTGAACGGTTTTGACGGCGTGCTGACGATCTCCAACGCGATCACAGCGCAGCCGACGGACTCACCGGTACGGATCGACGGACGCAAGCTTCGGACGACGAGACTGCTGCACATGCCCTGGTGGCGGGTCATTACCGAGGCTGTCGTCCAGTATCGCTTCCGCGGGATCTCCGACCCCGACCAGGCGTGGATCCTGGGCGAGCTGATCGCGTACCTGGACCACGAGGCATCGGGCGCAAGCGGGTTCACCGACATGGGGTCGTCGTGGGTCGCCGTTCGCGACGCGGCACACGCTGGGACGCTGCGAGCCGCAGATCCGGAGGCGCGTGACGTCTGCGAGCGCTGGGACCAGTTCATGGAGTACCTCGCCCTTGGGCTCGCGCAGGATCTCGGAGCGGATGTCGCGGTGGTCCGTCCGCGAAGACAGACGCCGGAGCAGCGTGTGCAGGCGTTGGTGCGGACGCTGGCGGACGACGGGGCGCTCGTCGGATCGGTCCGGGTGCCCGACGCCGTCGCTCCGCTCGATCTGCGCGCCGATCTCCGAACACGGCGCATGATCGCCAGTGTGACCGTGGATGCACCCGGCGAAGGACGACCGCTCTCGCGCATCAACTGGCTCCTGCGGCAGATCGCAGACGTCAGGCGACCTTCGCATCGAGGTTGCATTCCAGGGTGCGCGCGAGACGACGAGCCTACTGCTTGCTGACGCGCGCGAAGACCCAAGAGCCCTCCTCTCGACGACTGATGTGAGACGGATGCCGCGGGCGTTCTTGCTGGCCACGGGCGGCCCCATGGGCAGCAAGCGGGGACAGGGGAGAGGCTCGTTCGTCGCCGAGACGCGCGCCCAGGCCATCGAGTTCTACGGCAACATCGTCCAGTCGATCAGTCCATGGCGCGCGCAGCCCCCTCGGCTGCCGGCCAGACCCGCTGACCCGACCCCGCCAGCGAGCCCGGAGCCGCCGCCGTTCACTGCTCCCGACGTGCGTGAGATCGGGGAGGCCGACGAGCCGGCGACCTCGATCGCTGGCTGAACGCTTCTTCGTTCCAGCCTACGTTCGAATCGCCGGATCGAACGGACCCAACGGGACCCATCGCCCCACATCCATCGGCATCGAGCGGCCATGAGTCGCGATGCCGCCCACTCATAATCCGTGGTCCTTGGGTCGAGTCCAAGCTGCGCCACTACGAAACGCCTGGAAATCGGGCAGTTCTCGTCGGCTGGCGCCGTTCAGGCGCGATTCGTCTCTACGTTCCAGCGGTCGATTCCACGTGTCAAAGGTTGGCGGAAAAGTTCGAATAACCGCCAACCTCGTGCTAGCCTGATGACACCATGGCTCAGACAGTTCACACCAGCACGATTCGCACAGCTCAGCATGTCATCGCGCTTAGGCACACCGCTCGTCGGGGCGGCGATGTGCGGGCGGAGTTGACGCCGGTCATCGAGGGGCTGCGCGAAGAGCTGGAGCCGACGATGAGCAAGCGGCAGGCTGCAGCGGTGATCGGGATCAGCGTCCCGACGCTGGACAAGTGGATTGCGCGTCGGCTGTTGCCGGTGCAGTCGGCGGCGAGCGGGCGGCCGCGCGTCGCTCGCGACGCGGTGCTCGATCTGGCAGAGCGGGTTGAGGATCTGCGGCGGGCTGGGGAGAGCCGGCACCTGGTGGCGACCGCTGTCGACCGGATGCTGCGTGAGGACGCGCGTTATCAGCGTGAGTTCGACGATCTCTACGGACCGGGGCTGGCGGCGATGCGAAAGGGCGATTTGGTGTCGGCGGCACCGGGGCCGGATTTCGGGCCCGAGGACTGACGCGCGGCTTCGGTCCGGGTGCTCGCGCAGACTTGGACGGGTGCCCAGGTTCGAGGTCATCGTCCCACGTGCGGTTCGTCCGCTTGTGGATCAGCTCTCCGGTCAGCGTGCCGGCTACCGCGAGGTCCACGCCCAGCTCGAGCGGGATCCCTGCGCCGAGCATCTCGGTGCCTATCGCTTGTCCGGACCGCTCGAGCCGGCGGTGTGCGGGCTGCATCTGCGCAACGGCTGGCGGCTCGCCTTCACGATGCAGCCACCCGAGCGTCCGCGCGGCCGACCCCGCGTGGTGATCCTGTTCGTCGCCCGGCGGGAGCCGCGTCACCGGACCTCGGATGCGTGGACGATCCTGCACGACCTCTTCGGCGTCGAGAACCCGCCCGCCCGCCATCACAAGCCGCCATGCTGCGGAGCTGGCATTCCAGGCTTGGCTGATGAAGGTCTCGATGGCTTCCTCGGCGAGGTCCATCTGCTCACGCGCGGACGCCGCCGGCGTCGCGGTTGAGCGAGATCCAAGGCGTGGTGTACGTAGGCGGTGAATGCCTGGTCGGTGACGAAGGTGAAGGAGTACGCCGGTCACCGCGACCTCAAGACGACGATGCGTTACGTGCACCATCAGACGAAGGCTGAGGACGCCGAGGCGGGGGGCGCCTACCTCGACGGCATTCTGGGGACGGACCCAGCTGAGCCTGCGGCTGCCTGAGCCAGCCAACCGAACCGCTGCGAGCTCGCCATCCGGCGGGCAGCCTCCCGCGCGGAGCAGACATGTCGAAGCCGCCGCGGAAGCAGCGGCACTATCGTCCGGGAGGCGCCCGCGGCGAGCCTGAGGATGCGGTCGCGTCCAGGGCTCCAGCTCAGGCCGAGGTCGTCGCGCAGGCGCGGGGGAAGGAGGCCAATGGTCGGCGCTGCGATGAGCGCCAGCAGGGGCGCGGCGGCTTGCGGCAGGCCAAGTGGGTTGAGCGCGATGTCGGCGACGTTGTGGGCTGCGGCGGTGGTCTCCAGCGTGCGTTGCACGGTTCTTCTGTGGCGGCCGTCCTCGACGCAACGCTCGTGCTCCATCTCGGTCCCGGGCGGGGCGTGGGGACCACCAGGGCGTGGGGACCACCGGTGGGTACCAAACATCGTCCTTCGCCGCCAGCGCGTGGCGGGGGTCAGGCGGACGCGGCTGTGTCCGGCAAAAGCTGATCCGGTGTGTGATGTCTGCCGAGATATGCAGCTGCGGTCATGGTGATTTTCGCTGTGGTGCGCTCGCTTGCGCTGTTCGCGTTCGTGATCGTGCCAGGTGTTCGTGTGCAGCTGCGCGTGTGGGAGCGCGTAGCCCAGGCGATTCCCGATCCCATGCTTCGCGCGCAGGCGCTGGACTCGCTGCAGCGCAAAGCGTCGAATGCCGAGGCCGCTGCGGTGTTCTCCACGGTGGCGCCGCGGCGGGGCCGTGGCGACGTGGTCGCGTTGCTCGTCGCGTTGCAGGTTCTCACGGATTTTCTCGACACGGTCAGCGAGACG
>Ga0210410_10000164_pt1 | contig 97671 bp, 91 predicted proteins | sample IncBWC4MmetaG_FD_161058 | JGI IMG/M metagenome (GOLD analysis project Ga0210410, IMG submission 161058) | Forest soil microbial communities from Barre Woods Harvard Forest LTER site, Petersham, Massachusetts, United States - Inc-BW-C-4-M | ecosystem: Environmental > Terrestrial > Soil >... | reverse complement strand
TCACCTTTGTACAGGGGAACTACGCGACACCGCACAATCAGGGGACCGCTCCGGTGACGGCGACCTTCACGGCAGCGCAGACGGCGGGTGATCTCAACGTGGTCATGATCGGATGGAACGATACGACCTCGACGGTCAAGTCAGTTACGGACACGGTTGGGAACTCGTATGCTGTAGCGGCGGTTCCCACGTTGTTGAGTGGGAATGCCACGCACGTAATTTATTATGCGAAGAACATAGGCGCAGCCGTCGCTAATGGGAACACCGTGACAGTGAACTTCAACGGCTCAGCCATAGCTCCGGACATGCGCATTTTGGAATACGCCGGCGCAAGCCTTACAAACCCCCTGGACGCAGCAGCAGGAGCAACCGGGACCAGCACAACCAGTACGGTTACGGTCACGACGTCGAGCGTGAACGATCTTATTGTGGCGGGGAACTATGTAGAGCAGCTGACAACAGCACCTGGCACCGGTTTCACAAGCCGGATGATCACCCAACCGGATGGTGATATTGCCGAAGATAAGTTGACCACCACTGCTGCGAGCTATGCAGCAACTGCATCATTAACCCCCTCTGGATGGTGGGTCATGCAGGTCATAGCTATCCGCCACAACTAGCTACGGATAGGGCGCATTGACTCGGTTTTTTGGCTAAAGATCCTAAGGAATTCTCGGGCCCATGCAGAACGCGCGCGACTAGTCGACGGTTTCGTTTTATTGACCTTCCACGCCTTCTCTGCTATCAACAACAGGCGAGCAGCGAAGAGCCTATGTCTGTCACACGACGAAACTTCTTTCGCAATGTTGCAGCGGGCGCCGTTGCCAGTGCGAGTTTGCCTCTACTCGCGGATCGCGCATTCAGCGAACTGGCGCTTGAATCCATGGCGAGCGAGCCCAGCGGCACCATTATTCTAAGCCGCAATGAAAATGCTTACGGCCCTTCGCAAAAGGTAATCGCATCGATGCAGGACTCCCTTCGATTTGCCAATCGCTATTCTGACTCAGTGGTAAGCATGCTTCACGAAAGAATTACCCATTCTCATTCCATCAAGCCGCAGCAATTGGTGCTCGGCTGTGGCTCGGGAGAAATACTAAGCATCACTGCTTCCGCTTTTCTTGGCCCCGGCAAGACGCTCATCACTGCAGTGCCCACCTTCGAATCCATTGGACACTGCGCAAGAACTCTGAGGGCAGAAGTCATCGAAATACCCCTCACCAAGAACTACTCCCATGATCTGCCCGCTATGCTTGCTCGAGCCGACGCCGCAACAGGTTTGGTATATATCTGCAATCCAAACAATCCGACCGGCAGCCTGACACACCGCATCGATTTGGAAGCCTTCATTCGAAAGCTCCCCCCCACTACGACCGTCCTGATTGACGAGGCATATCATCACTACGTGGAACGAACGGCCGACTACTCCTCTTTTATTGACAACCCAATAGACGATGATCGCCTAATCGTTGCGCGGACCTTCTCAAAAGTTTTCGGGCTTGCGGGAATCCGCGTGGGCTATGCCTTTGGCGCACCGGAGAAAATGAAGGCTCTTTCCGCCAGACGGCTGCCGGAAGGCCTTAATGTAGTTGGTGCCCGGGCCGCTCTAGAGGCTCACGATGATCTCGACTATGTGCGGCTAAGCGCCAAACGCAACGCGGATGATCGTCAAGAGTTCTTCAACCAGGCCAACGCGCGTATGGTTCGAGGAATTGATTCTCATGCCAATTTCGCGATGCTGAAGACCGGCCGGATGGCCGTCGACGTCATCGAACACTTCAAGCAGAACAATGTTCTCATCGCGCGGCTCTTTCCTTCCATGAACACCTTCGTCCGGGTTTCTTTTGGCACGCCTTCGGAGATGAAGGAATTCTGGCGCGTATGGGATCTAATGCCCGCCGGAAAGATGGAAATGTAAAAGGATTTAGCGAAGTGGTTGCAACAAGCGGTTACGCATCGCCGGCATCACCCACCGAGAAGTATGTGCAATCAGGGTGGTGAAACACCAGCGCGCTGACACTCGCCTCCGGATCCATCATCATCCCTTCGGTCAGCTGCACGCCAATCTCCTCTGGCCGCAACAGTTTCCAGAGCCCCGCCTGATCCTCCAGGTTCGGGCAAGCCGGATACCCAAAGCTGTACCGTTTTCCCCTATACCGCGATGTAAATCGTTGCGCCATAGTCATCTCCGCCGCGTCCGGAAATCCCCAATCCTCACGAATCCGCCGGTGCAGCCATTCCGCGCAACCCTCTGCCGTCTCGATAGCCAGCGCCTGCAAACCATGCGATTTGAAATAATACCCGTCGTTTTTTGCCTTCTCCGCGCGGTCCCGGATCCCTTCGCCGGCCGACACCACAAACAGGGCCAGGTGGTCGCGCTGTCCGTCTCGTGCAGGCAAAACATAATCGCTCAAGCACAGATAATCGCCCACCCGCTGCCTCGGAAACCGGAACGTATGCAGTGGCTCGGGCGCTCCCGGCGCAAACAGGTGCAGCGAATCCCCCTCCGCCTCCGCCTCAATAAACTGCCACACCGCGCGCACCTTCATGAATTCGGCCGCTTCCTTCTTCACCTCTTCCATACTCTCAAACAATTCCACCGCTTTTGGCTCGCGCTCCTCAAACCGCTTTTCGAAATCTCCGCGGAATCCCATGTGCCGCCCGTAAAGCATGAACGGGTTGATGTAACTCCACACGTCCCGCAGATCCGGCACCAGCCGCACCTTGCGCTCGAGCGTCGCCACCCGCGGAATCGGCAAATCCGTCCGCACGCGCGGCGACCGCGTCACCCTCGGAATCTCCAGCACTTTTACCGTAGTCGTAACCCCAAATCCGTTTCCGCTGGACGTGTGCTCGCGCACCACCGTCTCTCGCGTCGCCGGATCCATCAGCTGGTTCATCAAGCTAAGCCCGGTCATCGCGTCCTTCGCGAAGCACACCGCCTTCCCATAGCTCGGCGCGATCTTTGTCTGTGTAAATTTCGCAGAAAGCGCGGCCCCTCCCACCAGCAGGGGCACCTTGATCCCCGCATCTTTCAAATCCCCCGCCGTAATCACCATCTGTTGCGCGCTCTTTACCAGCAGCCCGGACAGTCCAATCGCGTCCGGATGATGCTCCTGGTACGCCTTGATCAAATCCTCCGGCGGCACTTTGATCCCCAGGTTCACCACGTCATACCCGTTGTTCTTCAGAATGATTTCGACCAGGTTTTTCCCGATGTCGTGTACGTCGCCCTTCACCGTCGCCAGTACCACTTTTCCGCGCTTCGCCGTATCTGCCTTCTCCATAAACTGTTCCAGGTGGCTCACCGCCGCCTTCATCGCTTCCGCCGACTGCAGCACTTCCGCCACAATCAGTTCATTCGCGTTGAACAATCGACCGACTTCCGCCATCCCCGCCATCAGCGGCCCGTTCACGATGTCCAGCGGCGCCGTTCCTTCCGCGCGTTTCTTTTCCAGGTCGACGATTAGCCCGTCGCGCGTGCCTTCGATAATGTAATTCGCCAGCCGCTCATCCAGCGGCAAGTCCGCCGCACGAGTTTTTTCCTTCTTCGTTGCCGTCCGGAAATGCTCCGCAATCGCCGCGATGTGATACTGATTGACCGCCGCGCGCTGCTCCTTGTTCTGCTGGCGCCAGTCCGCCGGAACATTCCGTAGCAGCGCCGCATTCGAATGCTCCGCCGGCACTTCCTTTGGCGGATGCGAAAACAGCAGGTTCTCTGCCAGCTCCCGTTCATGCGATGGAATGGACGCAAAGCGCTCCAGCTTTTCCGTATTCACGATCGCCAGGTCCAGCCCCGCCTTCGTGCAGTAATACAGAAAAACCGAGTTCACCACTTCGCGCGCACCCGCCGGCAGTCCGAACGACACGTTTGAAATCCCCAAAATCGTGCGCGTATCCGGCAAAGCCTGCTTGATCAGCCGGATTCCCTCCATCGTCTCCACCGCGCCGCCGATGTAGTTCTCATCTCCCGTCGCGCACGGAAAAACCAGCGGATCGAAAACAATGTCCTCCGGTGCCAGTCCGTATTTTTCTGTCAACAGCTTGTACGACCGCTGCGCAATCGCTAGTTTCCGTTCGCGTGTGAACGCCTGCGCCTGCAGCTTGTCTTCGTCGATACATCCCACCACCACCGCCGCGCCATACTCGTGCGCGATCGGTACCACGCGCTCGAACTTCTCCTCGCCATCCTCCAGGTTGATCGAATTCAGAATCGCCTTGCCCTGGCAATACGTCAGCGCCAGCTCGATCGCCGTCGGATCGGTCGTATCGATCATCACCGGCGCTTTCACTTTTCGAATCAGCTTCTCGTAGAACGGCGGGATATCCTGCTTCTCATCGCGTTCCGTGCTCTGCAGGCAGACGTCCACGATATGTGCCCCGCCACGCACCTGCCGCCGCGCAATCTCGCTGGCTTCTTCCCACTGTTCTTTCGCCACCAGATTCTTGAATAGCCGCGAACCGATCACGTTCGTCCGTTCTCCCACCAGCAGCGGTCGCGTGCTTTCTTCCGCTTCAATCGTCTCGATTCCCGAATACACCGCGCGATGCGCTTCCGCAGGACGCACCCGCGGCTTTTTTCCTTCCACCATCTGCGCAATCGCGCGAATATGTTTTTCCGTCGTGCCGCAACATCCTCCAATAAAATTCAGCCATCCATGATCGACAAATTTCTCCAGCTGCGCCGCCAGCGTCGTGGGCGTCTCCAGGTATTTGCCCTCTTCATTCGGCAACCCTGCATTCGGATAGCACGAAACAAACTCACCCGTCAGCTGGCTCAGTGTTCGAATGTGGTCGGTCATGAACTCCGGCCCCGTCGCGCAATTCATTCCAAATGCCAGCGGCTTCGCATGCCGCAGCGACGCCCACATCGCTTCCACCGTTTGCCCCGCCAGCATCGCTCCCATCGGCTCAATCGTCACCGAGACAACAAAAGGCACTTCGTTCCCGATCTCTTTCGAAAGCCTGCGAATCGCCAGAATCGCCGCCTTGATGTTTCTCGTATCCTGGCACGTCTCCACCATCAGCAGATCGACGCCACCTTCCACTAGCCCTTTCGCCTGCGTGTAGTAAGCCTCGCGCAGCTCATCGAACGTCACGCCTCCAGTCACGGTGATCGCCTTCGTCGTTGGTCCCACCGAGCCCGCCACGAACCGCGGCCTCCCCGGTGTGCTGAATTCGTCCGCCGCCTGCCGCGCCAACTCCGCCGCCTTCTTGTTCAGGAAATGCGCATCCGCCGCCAATCCATATTCCGCCAGCACGATTGGCGCCCCGCCAAACGTGTTCGTTTCAACGATGTCCGATCCGGCCTCAAAATACTTCCGGTGAATATCCAGCACCACGTCCGGCCGCGTTCGCACCAGGTTCTCGTTGCACCCTTCAAGCGCAGCCCCGCCAAAGTCCGCCGCAGTCAGGTTCCGCTGCTGTAGCATCGTCCCCATGGCGCCATCCAGCACCAGGATCCGCTGGAGGAGCAGTTCCCGTAGCGCCTTTCCGGATTCACTCAAATTCCGCATTCTTCTCTGCGTCCTATGCGTTCTCTGCGTTAAGCTTTTTCGTCCGCTAACCCTCTATTTTACGCAGGTTTGCGCTGGATTCGAACGCTCTTGCACCGAACTAGTGCTTTTTTCGCGTGAATGGTGTATCGGACGCCCCGAAAGCCCATTTTCCCGATGCTATACTGCGCTCTGAAGCCGAAAATGAAAGTCTCATGACCCAACGTCTCAGAATCCTGAATATCGTCGGCGCCCGCCCCAACCTCCCCAAAATCGCGCCGCTCATGCGCGAGATGCAGCGCCGTCCCGAAATCGATCCCATCCTCGTTCACACCGGCCAGCACTACGACGAAAAACTTTCCGACATTTTCTTTCGCCAGATGGGCATTCCGGCGCCACACGTCAATCTCGAAGTCGGCTCCGGCTCGCACGCCTCGCAAACCGCAGAAATCCTGAAGCGCGTTGAGCCCGTTCTCCTCGAACGCAAGCCCAATCTCGTCCTCGTCGTCGGCGACGTCAATTCCACCATCGCCGTTTCTCTCGCCGCCGTCAAACTCGGCATCCCCGTCGCCCACGTCGAAGCCGGTCTCCGCAGCTTCGATCGCACCATGCCCGAAGAAATCAACCGAGTCCTCACCGATGCTATCGCCGACTATCTCTTCGTCACCGAAGAAGAGGCCGTCGCCCAGCTCCTCAAAGAAGGCCGCCCTCGCGAAGCCATCCATTTTGTCGGCAATGTGATGATCGATTCCCTCCGCCATTTCCTGTCCGCAGCCCAGGAATCCGCCATCGGCGCCGACCTCGGCCTCAAAAATGGCGCTGGTTGGAGCCGCTTCGGCGTCCTTACACTCCATCGCCCTTCGAACGTCGACTCCACCGAAAAACTCACTCAGCTGCTTGGCGCCATCGACGCCGTCGCTGCGGAAATGCCCATCATTTTTCCCGTGCATCCCCGCACCCAGCAGCATTTGACGCAGTCTGGCATACAACATCACCCCCAACTCCGCCTCATCCCGCCCGTCGGCTATCTCGATTTTCTCTGCCTTCTCAGCAAATCCACTCTCGTCCTCACCGATTCTGGCGGCATCCAGGAGGAAACCACCGCCCTCGGCGTCCCCTGCCTCACTCTCCGGGAAAATACCGAACGGCCCATCACCATCAGCGAAGGCACAAACGTACTTGTCGGCACTGACCCTGCTAAGATCGTCGCTGCTGCTCGCGACGCCCTCGACGGAAAAGGCAAAGCCGGCCGCATTCCTCCTCTTTGGGACGGCCACGCCGCCGAGCGCATCGTGGACATTCTTTTGAAGCAGGTACCCCGCCGAAAAGCATCGTAGGTGTCAGTAACAATTCGAGAACACGCTTGCCAAAGGCACTTGCCCCTTTGGCCAGTTTTCTCTAACCTTTCGAATAGTGGCTACCAAACGCGCATCCGCTAAATTGACCGTTTGCATCCTCTCGCCGCACCCCCTGGTGCTGAGCGAGTTCGAACGCATTCTCGCCAAGGCTCCATTCAAAGTTATCTCCAAACAGCTCGAATCCACGCTCGCGCCCGATCTTCGCAACCTTGAGCCGCCTAAGGCGCAGGTTTACGTCATTGACGCGCATGCCGCCAAGCCCGCCACCGGCGCGCTTTTGGCCAATATTCTGGAACGCCATCCCGAAGCTCGCCTCATCGTCGTCGGGGAGCAGCACAATGACGCCAACAGTTATTCGCTCTTGCGCCTCGGCGTGAAGGGCCTTCTCACCTATGTCGAAGCTCGCGATCAGCTCATCCGCGCTCTCCCGCTTGTCGCCAGCGGTGGCTTCTGGGTTCCGCGCCAGCTCTTGTCCGGCTTCGTCGATTCCATCCTCACCAGCCAGGGCCGCCGTCTGAAGACCGATTCCGTCACCAATCTCAGCCGTCGCGAACAGGAAGTTCTCGATTCGCTCCTCGAAAATCTTTCCAACAAGGAAATCGCCAGCAAGCTCAACATCGCCGAGCGCACCGTCAAATTTCACGTTTCGAATCTCCTCAACAAGTTCGGCGTCCGCCGCCGCGCCGATCTAATCCTCCTCACCTTCCAGCGCCGCCTCTCCCAGGTTTAACCCAGGTTCAATCTCCGTTTAGTCTTTTCGAATTTTCAGATTTAGTGTCCAATACAGGTGCGCGGATCTCGTCGTTTCATTCCGCGTTCATGAGCATTGTCGAATCTGGGCCACGTCCTGCTTGAGGAGGACACACCGTTGAATATTCTCGTTACCGGAGCAGCAGGCTACATCGGCAGTATCTGCTCGGAAGTCTTGCTCGCTCGCGGCATGCGCGTCATTGCGTTGGATAGTTTGCTCGAAGGCCACCGCGCCGCCGTCCCGCCCGCCGCAATCTTTTGCCAAGCCGACCTGGGGGATCGTGCGCAACTCGAAGCCGTTTTCTCCCAGCACAAAATCGACGCCATCATGCACTTCGCCGCCGAAGCCCTCGTCGCCAAGTCCGTCAGCGAGCCCAGCATCTTCTACGCCACCAACGTCGCCGGCGGCGTGAACTTGCTGGACGCCGCCACCCGCCACAACGTGAAAAAATTCATCTTCTCTTCCACCGCCGCCACCTACGGCGAACCCGAGATCGTTCCCATCCCCGAAGACCACCGCAAAGCGCCTATCAATCCCTACGGCAAGTCCAAGCTCGTCTTCGAACAGATTCTCGCCGACTATCGGAACTACACCGGCCTGCAATACGTCGCCCTCCGCTATTTCAATGCTGCCGGTGCCTCAAAAGAGCGCGGCGAAAACCATCGCGTCGAAACTCACCTCATCCCCCGCGTCCTCGATGCCGCTGCCGGCAATCTCCCTCATGTCGACGTCTTCGGCACCGACTATCCCACTCCCGACGGCACTTGCGTCCGCGACTATATCCACGTCCTCGACATCGCCGACTCTCACGTTCGTGCCCTCGAGGAAATAGATCGCGTCACCGGCGAAGCCTTCAACGTCGGCAACAGCCGCGGCTTTTCCATCCTCGAAGTCATCGCCGCCGCTGAGCGCCTCACCGGCCGCAAAATTCCCGCGAAGCTCGGCCCCCGCCGCCCCGGCGATCCCGCCGTCCTCGTTGCCAGCAGCGAAAAGCTCAAAAAAGCCCTTGGCTGGGAAGCCGCTCACTCTTCCCTCGAAGAAATCATTCAGTCGGCGTGGACGTGGAAGCAGAAAAATCCCCGCGGGTACACTTCTACCGCAACCGCACAGCCTTAATCGCTGATTGTGTACCGGATGATGCACCACAGCGCTTGCACGCCGTCTTTCCAGGTGATCTTCTTTCCTTCTTCGTACGTCCGCCCCGCATAACTGATCGGCACTTCGTAAATCCGCCACTTGTGCTTGGCGATCTTCGCCGTAATCTCCGGTTCGAATCCAAAACGGTTCGACTTGATCTCAATCCCTTTCAGCACTTCTCGTCGAAAAACCTTGTAACACGTCTCCATGTCCGTAATTTTCAGGTTGCTGAAAATATCCGATAGCAGCGTCAGCATCTTGTTCGCCACGTAGTGCCAGAAGTAGTGCACCCGCTGCGGCCCGCCCAAAAATCGCGATCCATACACCACATCCGCGCGCCCTTCGATGATTGGCTCCAGCAGCTTCCCGTAATCCCGCGGGTCGTACTCAAGGTCCGCATCCTGCACCAGCACGACCTCGCCCGTCGCCTGCGCAAACCCGCGCCGCAGCGCCGCACCTTTCCCCTGGTTCGGCGCCTGAAAGAAAAACCGCAAATCCCGCAGCCCGATTACATCGCTCCCGTCTTGCGCCGGCGTGGACTCCTCGCCATTCGCCTGCCGCGCCGCCATGTTTTCCAGGATTTGCCGCGTCCCATCCGTCGAGCAATCATCGACGATGATCACTTCCTTGCGAATCTCCGTGTCCAGCACGCGCCGCAAAATCTCGTCAATCGTCGCCTTCTCGTTGTACACGGGAATCACGATCGAAACTTTCGGATTGTCCAGCGCGGACGGATTGTGTCGTTGGCGAGCCATCGATGCTGAAAGATTGTATCGGCGCACCCTCAGCGAGTAAAGCCAACTCCTCCCCAAATGCCGTCCACCAATTCCTGATCTTTCCCCGCAACTCCAAACCCGCTATCCTTTAACGCTGTCCGCCGAGTAGGGCAGCTTGCTCTGCCGGGTTCGTGCTTAGATGCGCCACTGAATCTTCTTTTCTCTGCGTTCTCCGCGAACTCTGTGTAGACTCTTTTTGTTTCGATGCGAATGTCAACCTTCTACATTCAACAATTCGGCTGCCGCGCCACCCAGGCCGACGGCGCCGCCATCGAGCGCCAGCTCCTCGACCGCGGCTGCACCGCCGCCTCCGAACCCGCCACCGCCGATATCGTCGTCCTCAACACCTGCACCGTCACTGCCTCCGCTGACGCCCAGGCCCGCGACGCCATCCGCAAGCTCCACGCCGCAAACCCTGCCGCCCGCCTCATCGTCACCGGCTGCTACGCCCAGCGCGCCCCCGAAGAACTCGCTGCCCTACCCGGAGTCTCCTGGGTCGTCGGCAATTCCCACAAACCCCAAATCCCTGATCTCGTCGACTCGCTTTCGTCTGTCGCGCCTGCCGAATCTCCTAGCGACTTTTTCCCCGCCGTTGCGCTGGATGCGGATCCGTTGTCTCTCTTCCGCGCGCCCGCAAAAATCCTCACCGGCAACATTTTCGACCGCACCGAATTCCTCTCCGCCCCTGTCCTCGGCGGAGAAGGGAATCACACTCGCCCCACCCTCAAAATCCAGGACGGCTGCGATTCCCGCTGCTCCTACTGCGTCATCCCCTTCGTCCGCGGAAAAAGCCGCAGTCTCCCTCCAGCCACTGTCCTTCACGAAATCCGCCGCCTCAGCGAATCCGGCTTCCGCGAAATCGTCCTCAGCGGCATCAACCTCGGCACTTATGGCCGCGATCTTTCGCCACGCGTTGAATTCGAATCCCTCCTCCTCCGCATCCTAGACGAAACCCCCGTCGAGCGCCTCCGCATCAGCTCCATCGAGCCGCTAGACGTCACCCAGGACCTCATAGAACTTTTTGCGAGCACCGATCGCATCGCCCAACACTTCCACATGCCCCTGCAGTCAGCCTCCAATCGCATCCTCGCCGCCATGCACCGCTGGTACCGCGCCGAGCACTACGCCCGCCGCGTCGAGCTCATCCGCGAACGCCTCCCTCATGCAGCCATCGGCGCTGACGTCATCACCGGGTTCCCCGGCGAATCCGAAGCCGACCACGCTACCACCATGGACTTCATCGAATCTCTCCCCTTCACCTATCTCCACGTCTTCTCCTTCTCAAAACGCCCCGGCACCAAAGCCGCCGATCTTTCCAACGAAGTCCCCGGCGCAACAATCAAACGCCGCGCCCGCCAACTCCGCGCCCTCTCCGAAAAAAAATCCACCGCCTTCCGCCAATCCCAACTCAGCCGCATCCTCCGCGTCCTCACTCTCCGCCGTGACGACAACGTCGAAGGTTTGCCGGACGACACCACTCCAGCCCTTTCCAGTAACTACCTGAAGCTACGCATTCGCGGAATACTTCCCGCTAACCTCTTGCTCAATGTTTGTGTTTCAGATGAAGTAGGGAATTGCCTGGTGGTTGATTCTGAATCCGTTCTCTGCGATAACTTCGCGCTCTCCCCGCCTCTCGTATGAAACTAGAAACCTAATCCCATGAGCAGACAATGGAAATTGATAGCGGCTTGTGCGGCGGTCGGCTTTTTGGTCGCCGCCTTCTTCTTCGTCTTTGTTGGCGTCTTGGGTGCCGTCGAAGGCACTTTTTATACGGCAATGGTAATTTTTTGTCCCCCCTCTCTGCTAGCTATTCCCTTCAGTGAGGTGATGAGGGATAAGGGCGGCTTCTATGCCGTCTGCTTGCTGATTGGGTTTCTGAATTCCGGTCTCTATGCAGCAATCGGAGCCGCAATCGCTGGGCAGCTATGGAAGAGTGATTGACGGATCTACGTCAATTTCCGTCAACTTCGATCTCTGTTCTCTAATCTCTGATCTCTCATCCCTCAAAAATCACTTGAGCCAGCGCCTGACTCTCCGTATGCGTAATGCTCAACGCAATATGCTTCACTCCTAGCTGCGCCGCAATCTTCGATGCCTCCCCCGCCAGCGACAGCGTCGGCCGCCCGCTCGGCTCCCGCACCACTTCCAGATCCACCCACCGCACCCCGCGCCTCCACCCCGTCCCCAGCGCCTTCATCGCCGCTTCTTTCGCCGCAAACCGCCCCGCATACCGCTCATATTTATTCTTGAACTGCTCGCAATACGCCCTCTCCCTCTCCGTATAAATCCGCCTCAAAAACACCTCCCCATACCGTTCAATCGCCCCCTGAACGCGCCCCACCTCCGCAATGTCCACCCCCATCCCAACAATCACGCCGCCCTCTCCGTTTTCCTGTAGCTGCCGGGCTTTAGCCCGGCTAGCTGTAGTGGCGGGTCTTTAGACCCGTCAGTCTTTACCGCCGCCCAACTTCAGCTCTTCGCGCAACTGAGATTATACTGGTATCCCTGTGTCCCCCACGAGAACATCAACCAACAAACCCAGAGCCCACATATCGCGTAACTCGACCAATTCGGCCATACGCTGGACCACTCTCAAATCCAGCAACCTCCAAATCCTCCAAGTCCCCGCCTTCTCCAAACTCTCCTGGCTCCTCCACGGCTTCAGCACCAAACCCGGCGGCGTCAGCGATCTCGACGGTGAAAAAGTCCTAAACCTCAGCTTCACCGGCTGGGACACCCGGCAAAACGTCCTCGAAAACCGCAGCCGCTTGCAATCTGCCCTCGGCGCCAACGACCTCCAACTCATCAACCTCAAACAAATCCACTCCGACGTCATCCACCTCTTTAACGCCGCTCCCAACGAGCCCTGCAAAGGCGACGCCTCCATCACCAGCCGCCCCAGCCTCCTCCTCGCCATCCAAACCGCCGACTGCGTCCCCATTCTCCTCGTCGACCCCAAAAAGCGCGCCATAGCTGCCATCCACGCCGGCTGGCGCGGCACCTTGGCCCGCATCGCCGCCAAAGCCATCGGCAAGCTCCAAATGCACTTCGCCACGAACCCCGCCGACCTCCTCGCCGCCATCGGCCCTTCTATCGGCCCCTGCTGCTACGAAGTCGGCACCGAAGTTGCAATCCAGTTCCATTCCCAGTTCGCCGACGCCCCCGAATGGTTCGATGAATTCCGCACCGGCGACGAACCCAACCCCATCCAGTGGCTCAATATGATGCCCCCTGGCCACCAGCCCCCACCCAAAAACGTCCGCCTCGACCTGAAAAAAGCAAACCGCGCCCAGCTGCTGGCCCTCGGCCTCCGCCCCCAAAACATCTTCTCAAGTGACCTCTGCACCGCCTGCAACCCCAGTCTCCTCTTCAGTTACCGCAAACAAGGCCCCCAATCTGGCCGCCTCCTCTCCGTAATCGGCCTCCGCCCTTCCTGATCGGCTCGAATCTTGGAGTAAGCCCTCACGACCTGCCGTGGGCCTAGTGCTATACTCCGGCCCCGGACGTCCAAAAGGGAAACCTTTCGTGGAGGCATAAATGTTCCATCGATCCTGCTTAGCTTTGCTTTTGGGCCTGGCAGCCGCTTGGGCGCAGCAAACCGCCCCCGACAGCAGTACGGCGGCGCCGCCGTCCATCCCTGATACCCCCGCGGGCCACACCTTGAAGGCGTGGCTCGACGCCTTCAACAGCGGTGACCGCGCCCTGATGGACGCCTACTACCACAAGTACGACCCCAGCCGCTCGCTCGACGACGAGATGCGCTTTCGCGACATGACCGGTGGCTTTGTGCTCCTCAAAGTTCTGAAGAGCGAGCGTCTCCACCTGGAATTTCTTGTCAAGGAACGCAACAGCGAAACTCAGGCCTATGGGAAATTTGATGTGAAGGATGCCGATCCTGCCGGCGTCGCGAGCTTTGCGTTGCGCGGCCTTCCTCCGGGCACCTCGGAGGCGGATTTGAGTTTCAAGATTGACGCCGCCACACGCACTCGCGTCATCGATGGGGCTATCGCTAACCTCAATGAGTCTTATGTTTTCCCGGAAACTGCGAAGAAAATGGAAGAAGCCGTCAGGGCCCGCCAGAAAAAAGGCGAATACGATTCCATAACCGACGGCGACACCTTTGCGAAGATGCTAACCGATAATTTCCGGGAAGTGAGCCACGACAAGCACCTGCGCGTGAACTTCAGCCCAGCGCCCATGCCGGATCGTCACGACGGCCCGCCCGACGCCGCTTCCCAGGCCCGCTATCGCAAAGACATGGAGCGCATGAACTGCGGTTTCGACAAGGTCGAAATCCTCCCAGGCAATGTCGGCTACCTCAAATTCGATATGTTCGCCGATCCCGATATCTGCGGTGCCACCGCCGTTGCTGCCATGAATTTCCTCGCCAACGTCGACGCCATCATTTTCGATCTCCGTGAAAACGGCGGCGGAGAGCCGCGCATGATCGCGCTCATCTCCACCTATCTCTTCTCCGAGCCCACCCACCTGAACGATCTCTGGGAGCGCAAGACCGGTGAGACCGAACAATACTGGACTTTGCCGTATGTCCCAGGGAAACGCTTGGACGGCAAGCCGGCGTACGTGCTTACCTCCAAGCAAACTTTCTCCGGCGCGGAAGAGTTCAGCTACAACCTCAAAAATCTCAAGCGCGCCACGCTCATCGGCGAAACCACCGGAGGCGGCGCCCATCCCGTCTCCGGCCACCGCATTGACGAACATTTCATGATCGGCGTGCCCTTCGCTCGCGCCATCAACCCCATCTCCAAAACCAATTGGGAAGGCGCTGGCGTCGAACCCGACATCAAAGTTCCCGCAGCTGACGCGCTCGCCACCGGTCAAAAGCTCGCCGCGGAAAAATCTCCAGCAATGAAAATGTAGAGCGTCATATCAGCGCAGCCGGACAGAATAATCTTCCTGATTTTTCTCTCTGCTTCACCGAGGACTGAAACTGTAACGGAGAATCTTAGATCTGAAGTAACGCCAACGGTCCGCAGTCGGCCATCACGTTTCGCTTGCTGCGCTCACCGGAGTTAGCCGGCGTGTAACTCCGCCCCATGGCTCACCGCGTCACCGTCTCCTCGTTTCAATCCACGGAAAACGATCGTCGAGAGGATGGTCATCCCCCCAAGCACAAAGAACGCCCGGTGAATGCCGTGAATAAACTCCAGCGGATTGGAACGATAGCGATCGGGAAGGAAGAACGCCGTCACCAGCGACGCGGCGGCTACCCCGAAACTGACGGACATCTGCTGTGCCGTGCTCGCAATCGAACTCGCGCTGCTCGCCTGCTCCTCCGTCACTTCGGCATACACCAGCGTGTTCATGCTCGTATATTGCAGCGACGTGAAGAATCCGTAGCAAAACATTTCCCCCACAACCAACCATATCGGCGTGCTCTTCCCGATCGTCGCAAAGAGCAGGATCTGCACTCCGATGAGCAGCGTGTTGGAAACCAACACCGCACGGTACCCAAAGCGCGCCAGGATTCGCGGCGTCAATACTTTCAAGCTCATAGACGCGAGAGCCTGCGGCATCATCATCAGCCCGGATTGAATTGGGGTGAACCCCAATCCCACCTGATACAAGAGTGGGAAAAGAAATGGAATGCCGCCGATTCCCAGTCGGGTCAGGTAGCTCCCGCCAACCGCCGCGCGAAACGTGCGAATCTGAAAGAGACTCAGACGCAGCAGCGGATACGCAGTCCTTGTCGCGTGAAATCCATAGCTCGCCAAGAGCACGATAGAAAGCGCCAGAAGCCCAAGAATTTCGCGCCCGCCCAGCGTATGTTCGCCAAACACTTCCAGCACGTAGGAAAGCAGCGCGACGCCTGATCCAAACAGAATCAGTCCCACCACATCAAGTGGATTGGTGTGTTCTTCACGATAGTCCGGCAAGTGCCGGTAAGCCATGTACAAACCGAGCAGACCAATCGGAATATTCACGAAGAAAATAAATCTCCAGTGCAGGTATCCGACGATCAAGCCACCGGCAATCGGTCCCAGCATCGGGCCCACCAAAGCAGGAATGGCCACGAAGCTCATGGCGCGAACCAGTTCGGACTTGGCAAACGTCCGCACCATCGTGAGCCGCCCCACGGGCACCATCATCGCTCCACCGCAGCCCTGCAAGATGCGGCACGCCACCAGCACATGGATATTGCTCGAGATGCCGCAGAGAAAAGAACCCAGCGTGAAGATGCCGATCGCGGAGCCGAACACCCGTCGCGTCCCAAACCGGTCCGCCATCCACCCGCTGATGGGAATGAAAACTGCCAGGCTCAACGTATAGCTTGCCAGCACCGACTTCATGCTCAGCGGTGCCACGTGCAACGCCGCCGCAATCGTCGGCACACCGGTATTTAGGATCGTGGTGTCCAGCGACTCCATAAAAAACGCTACGGCGATTAGCCATGGCAGCAGCCGCGCGCTGGAACTGGCCAGCGGAGTCTGCGAAGGAGAAGTTTCAGTTGGAGTTTCCTGACTCACATTCGTGGGGATCGGCTGCATCGGCCTCCGGCGCGGCAGGTATCCTCTCTCTTCACTGAGGACTTGCGACGGATAACGGAGAACCATCAATCTGCAGCAGCGCCAGCTGCCCGCAAGCGGCCATCACGTCGCGGCCTCGCGAGTAGCGCACAAACGCGGGCACGCCGCGATCCACAAGAATTCGCCGGAACTCTTCGATCTGTTCCGGTGAGGATTCGCGGTAGGGAAGTTCCCCCGGATTCCACGGAATCAGATTTACCTTCACGCTCTTCAGTGGCGCGAGGAATCGCACCACACGCCGCGCATCCTCAGAGGAATCATTCAATCCGCCGAGCATTACGTACTCAAAGGTGAGATGCTCCCAGGTCCGCAGCGGATAGTTTTTGCAAGCTTCCATCAGCACGGCGAGCGGATACTTTTTATTGATCGGCATCAAGGCGTCACGCTGCTCGTCGTTTGACGCATTGAGCGAAATCGCCAGCTTTGGCCGGACTCTCTCTTGTGCCAGCCGCTCGATCCCCGGCACGATCCCGCTCGTCGAAAGCGTCACATGCTTCGGTGAGATTCCGATGCCATCGGGATCCAGCATAATGTTCACCGCCGCTATCACCGCCTCAAAATTCAGCAGCGGCTCGCCCTGCCCCATCAACACAATATTCGTTTGCTTGCCCTGAGCTTCGAAGGGCGGCGCCAGCTGCGCCTTGTGCTCTTCGAGCGGAACTACAACTTGCGCAACAATTTCACCCGCAGTGAGATTGCGAATCAGCCCCAGCTGCGCCGTCAAACAGAAGTGGCAATCCACCGCACATCCCGCTTGCGTCGAAACGCAAATCGTCTGCCGCCCCTCGCTCGGCATAAACACCGCTTCCACCGAAGCAGGCTTCGGCAAGCGGCCAACTTTTTCTCTCCCACTCTTCTCCGCGAACTCTGGGTTCTCCGTGTCCTCTTCGCCGTCGCCCAGCCCAAACAAATACCGCACCGAACCATCCGCCGAAGCAAACCGCTGCTTCACTTCCAGCAGCGTAACGCGCGCTTCCCTCGCGAGCCGCTCGCGCAGCGCCGCCGGAAGATTCGTAATTTGCCTCACATCAAATTTTCTTTCCGCGTACAGCGCATGATAAATCTGAGCCCCGCGAAACGCCGGTTCCCCCAGCCCTTCGCAAAATTCGCGCAACTCTTCTTTCGATTTGCCCAAAAGTTCCATTTGTACTTTGCCGCAATTCCTTTCTCCCACCGCAGTGAATCGCAAACTACAGAGTACCTCTTTTCCGTACCTCCTTCCTTCGTTCCCTCATTACTTCGCGCGGGATTCACGCTATAATTCTTCAGCAATCCTCGCTTCTCCTGGATTGTTTTCCGGAGGCGTCCGATGCCGCAAAAACTTGCAACCGAACAGCTGGCCATCGCCGATTGGGTGAAGGGCCTCGCCGCCATTCGCGAACGCGATTTTACTCTCGAAAATGTGCAGGACTACGCGGTGCGTCACGCCGTCCGCCCGGAGACCATCGACAAATACTGTTTTTTCTCCAAGGGTAGCTACACGCGAAACCTGATTTTCAAGAATGAAATTTTCGAGTGCATGACCGTCTGCTGGGACATCGGCCAGCACAGCCGCATCCACAATCATCGCGACCAGCATTGCTGGATGTCCGCGCCCATCGGCCGGCTACGCGTGCAAAACTATCGCGTCGCGAACCACGATTCCGCTCACGGCACCTGCAAAATCATTCCGACCGATTGTTACGATCTAGATGCCACACATCCGGCCTACGTGAATCCCATCGAGCCTGTCCACGAAGTCCAAAACCTCGCCGAATTCAACCAGCGCGCCGTGACTATCCACGTCTACTCGAAGCCCTTTGACAGTTGCGAAGTGTATCTCCGCGACCAGGGCACGTACTCCGACGTGCCGCTTTTCTACACCAGCGAATACGGTAAGCTCAATCCCTCCGAAAAACTTTTGTAGATAAACGTTCGTGGGCGCTGGGCTTTAACCCAGCGATTCCAGCTTCAATTTAACGATTCGGCTCCGGCTGTGTCACAATCAATCCATGGCGACAGAAACGCGCGACATTCAGAAGCACGTTTTGCCCAACGGCTTGGTGGTCATCACCGAGACCATGTCGCACGTGCGTTCGGTTTCCGTGGGCGTGTGGGTGCGCAATGGGTCGCGCCGCGAAGTTCCGGAAGAAAACGGACTGGCGCATTTTATCGAGCACATGGTTTTCAAGGGCACGGAGCGGCGGTCGGCGGAGGTGATCGCGCGCGAAATGGACTCCGTTGGCGGGATGCTCGATGCGTTCACTTCGAAAGAGCAGATTTGCTTCAACGCGAAAGTTCTGGACGAGCACCTGCCGATTGCATTTGACGTAATCGCCGATCTGGTGCTGCGCCCGAAATTTGATTCCGATGACGTGAAAAAAGAGCGGCAAGTGGTCCTCGAAGAAATCAAAATGGATTTGGACAATCCGGAATATTTGCTCCACGACATTTTCACGCGCGGATTCTGGCCGGAGCATCCGCTGGGCCGCCCGATTCTGGGGACGCCGGAAACGGTCAAGAAATTCAACCGCGAATCACTGTGCACGCGCTTTGGAAACTGGTTCGCCCCCGATCATCTGGTGGTCACCGCAGCGGGCAACGTGACACACGAGCAAGTGCTCGAATTGGTGCAGCGCGAATTCGGCCATATGAAACCCACGGGCATCGCGGAAAACGAAGGCGCACCGCATACCAGCGCCCCGATTCATCTGGAAACCAAGCGCGACCTCGAGCAAGTTCATCTCTGCATCGGCGTGCCGTCGGTTCCGCTCGGACATGAAGACCGTTTCGGCGTCGCGGTGCTGAATAATCTTCTCGGAGGCGGCATGTCTTCGCGCCTGTTCCAGAATATCCGCGAGAAACAGGGGCTGGCCTACGCGGTGTTCAGCGAACTCACTCCCTATTCCGACGCCGGGATGATGACGGTGTACGCCGGCACGGCCACGGACACCGTTGGCCAAGTGATCGATCTCACCATCCAGGAATTCCGTTCGTTGAAGGAATCGCCGGTTACCGAAGAAGAGCTACGCCGTTCGAAAAATCATCTGAAGGGTTCGCTGATGCTTTCGCTCGAATCCACCAGCTCGCGTATGTCCAACCTCGCGCGCCAGGAGTTGTACTTCGGCCGCTTTTATTCGCTAGACGAAATCCTAGCTGGCATCGAAGCCGTCACCCGCGAAGAACTCCAGACCCTCGCCCGCCAGTATTTCCAGTCCTCGCAAATCGCCGTCACCGTCCTCGGCCCCCTAAACGGCTTCACCCTCGACCGCTCCCGCCTCGCCTGCTGAATCACCTGAGAGTTTTTCTCAGGCCGGAGTAGGATCGGCCTTTCAAGCAATCGCTAGGGCAAATCCATCGACGATATTTGGAGACGATGCATATTCGATGTGCAGGACGCGCCGCGGAGCATCGGATTGCGACTTGGAGGAGGCATGCACGATCAGTGGACGCATGGCCAGCACTCCGCCTCGGAGAACAACACAATCCACAGCCGCAATCTTTGTTGATAAATCGTGGAGCGCTTCGTCGGTTAGCACACCCAGTGTGTGCGTACCCGGCAAAACGCGCAGTGGGCCATTTTCAGCTGTGGAATCATCCAGGTGCAATCTCAAAGCGAGTACCTGACTCAGCGCACTCTCGGGAGCATGAGCATAGATCACGCCATCTTTCACTGACCACGGTCCCCAGCCCGGAGCTTCACGCCGCTCCTGCAACGGCAAAGCCGTATCCTGGTGCCACACCACCAGCCAGTTTGCGGCTGGCGACTTGTCGAAGAGGGTTGCACGGAATGGAAACGCATCTCGGCCAAGAGTCTCTTGTGCGATTTCCATGAGCCGCGCATCCCGTGCGATAGCCGCAACGGCTGGAAGCCTCATCGCATGGCGCACACCTGCTCTGCTACGTGGCAAGTTTGCTTTGTTCAGCTCTTCGAGCAGGCCGTCGATGTCTTGTCGCCTCACGAGTTCGGGAATGATCGCGAAGCCATGCTTTTGAATGGGTTCGAGCCAACTCAAGGGCTGCCTCCAATGAATGACTATGATGACTCATCCAAGAGTTCTATGCTTTTTCAAATGGCCAACAACGCTTTTCCCTCGAATGTTCGTTGACGGGGCGAGCGCGCTCTGCCATCATTTTGGAAATTCGTTTGGACGAACTTGTAGGGTAGAAGTTGGGGGAGAACACGATCGGGTTGAGAGTATCCATATTGGCGTCGGGGAGCTCGGGGAACATTACGTTACTCGAGACGGAGCGGACCCGACTCCTTGTGGACTGCGGACTCGGCAAGCGCGAAACTTTAGCTCGCCTCGCTGCTGCCGGAAGAACCGTCGAACACCTCGACGGAATTCTCATCACTCACGAACATACGGATCATTGCAACGGCTTGCCGCAGATGCTTGGCTTGTGGAAAGCGCCGCTGTACGTGACTGAACCTACCATGGGAGCGATGCAGCGGATTCTTCCCAAAACGTTAGGGAAGCGCCTGAAAAGAGTGGAAACCATACACGCGGGGCAGCACTTCACTGTGGGCGACATTGACGTTCACGCGTTCCTGATTCCGCACGATGCGGCAGATCCCGTCGGTTTCACGTTCCGTTCGAACGGCGCGAAGATGGCGATTGTCACGGACCTGGGCTACATGCCCGAGCTGGTAAAGACGCACTTGCGCGGCGCCGATTGCCTGGTGCTGGAATCCAATCACGATCTGGACATGCTGAAGGTGGGGCCGTACCCGTGGGTGGTGAAACAGCGGGTGCTGAGCCGCACGGGGCATCTTTCGAATCATGCGGTGAGCGAATATCTGTCCGATCCCGATGGGTTCGACGCTGTTGCGCGCTATCTGGTGCTCGCGCACGTTTCGCAGGAAAATAACAACCCCGATCTCGTGCGTATCTCCGCCGAAGAAGCGCTTGGCCGACGTCCTGCGGAGTGCGCCTTCGGAGGAGAGCTTCTCGTCGCTTCCCAGTACGTGCCGCTCAAGTCCCTCGAACTCTGACACGCTCGAGACTCAATACTTTTCTATTTCATCCCTTCGAATAAAAGCAGATCCCTCGCTGCGCTCGGGATGGCATGAACGGGCGTCAATCGGCAACTTGTAAGAGAGATCTCGGCGGAGTCGTGGCCACACGCTACTGAGACAGAACCCTTTCGAAGAACTGCAGGGCGCGGGGGTCGTGGGACTGGCCGAGCCAGAACATTGCTTGCTTGCGAACTTCGGGGTTGCGGTTGTTCTGGGCGACTTCGATCAGTTTTGGGACGCCTTCTTCGCGGGGCAACTGGCTGAGGGCGAAGACGGCTTTCTTTTTCACGTCGGTGTCGGGATCGTTGTCGATAGCGCCGGTAATGGTGCCGATGGCTTTTTGTCCGGCTTTTTGGGCGAGCCAGAAAAGAGCCTGGCCGCGGACATGGGCGCTGGTGTCATCGTGGGCCATTCGAATGACTTCGTCGATGGCGCCCGGTTCGTGGCTGACGTAGAGAGCGAAGGCCACGTGGGCGCGCACATCGGAACTCGGATCAGTTTTTGCCATTCGCTGTAAAGCCAAGAAGCCGGATTTGCCGCGTGCCGCACCCATCCAGAAGGCGGCCTGGCGGCGGAGCGATTCTTTTTGGTCGGGCTTGATGAAGGATTCGAATGCGCGGTCGGCCGAAGGGTCGGCGTGAAGCGCAATCGCGGTTAGAGCGCCGTTGCCCATGCCGTGGTCGCCGTGGCCTTCGAAATCTGCGCCGTGAACGTAGGTTTCGAGAAGGGCCACACTTTCCGCGGGTTTTACACCGGTCAGCCAGAGGAACGGCAAGCCGCCGGCATCGAGGGTGCAATCCGCTGAAGCAACGCGGATGCGCATGACCTGTTTGGCTTCGACGCGAAAGAGAACGAAGAGTTGGCGCGTGCCTTCGAGGGCCACGGTTCCGCTCCTTTGCGTGGTACTGGTGTTGCCGTCGTGGTCTTTTTCGAGATTGCAGGTACCGCAGCCGGCGTCGTCGCGATAGTTGCCGCAGCAGACGCTGCGCTCTCCAGCGATTTGATCGACGGCATAACCCACCCACTGTGGCTTTTCCGCTTGTGCCGCGATGCCGCGGAGCGTGGCGTCGAGAGAGCCCGCGACGGCGCGTGATTCGAGCTTGGCATTCTCGCTGCGGGGCATCGGTGCCGTTTGCGGCGCGCTCTGCGCGGCGGCGGCAAAGGCCATGGCTCCAAGTAAGATTTGTGCGATCAGTATCTTTCGAATCGTTCGCATTGTGGCCCTCACTTTTGGAGCAGTTCCATCAGGTATTCGGTGCCTTCTTTGGAGTGCATGATAGAAAGTTTCTGGACGGCAGTCTTCTTCAGCTCGGGATCTTTCTCGGCGCGAGCGATGGCGACGAGCGCGGAGGCGTTGCCTTGCAGGAAGAAAGCGTTCAGCACTTCTTCGCGGACTTCGCGGTCGGTTTCTTTGGCGTAGATGGCTTGCAGGGCTTTGCCCGAATCGTTCGAATGGACGAGTCCCAGATTACGGATCGCGGCGCGGCGCACCTCCGGATCTTTTTCCGATTGCGCGGCTTGCAGGAGCCGGGCGGAGTCGCCGGCGAGGAAGAAGGCTTGCAGAATTTCCCGCCGGACGTCCGAGGAGGTTTCCGCCTGGTACAACTGCTCGAGTTCGCTGGTGCCATGGACCAAACCGAGCTGGCGAATGGCCTCGCGGCGGAGCGACTCATCTTTTTCGCCTTTGGCGGCGACGAAGAGACGTTCGTGATCGCCGCCAATCATGTAGCTGCGGAGAATAGCGTGCTTGACGGAAGCATCGCTGGTCGAAGCATAAACTTCAGCCAACGTTTTCCGCGCTTCTCCGCCGCCGAACAGCCCCAGATACTCGACCGCCTTGCGCTGTAATTCCGGATTGTTCTGTCCGCGCGCGATCTTTCCCAGGATCTCCCGCACTTCCGGCCTGCCGCTCTGTGCAGCCATGAAGAGCGCGCGAGATTTCAGTTTCGGCGATCCCGAACCGTTCAGAATATTTTCCAGGATGGAAATACCTCTTTGCGGGTCGCCGTTCATGAGTCCCTGGAGCGCCAGCATCTTCAGTTCGTCATCGCCCTGATCGCCCGGCTTTACAGGTTGTCCGGAGGATTGGCGCACTTCGATTTCCAAGGCGGTGGCATCTTTTTGCCAGCGGCTCTGCGGAAAGCGGCGCTTGAGGTCGGCAATAGTAGCAAGCGCGGTGTCCCGCTTGCCCATGCGGTTTTGCGCGTAAGCTTTCCAGTAGAGGGCGGCATCCGTCTGCGGGCCGTTCATATCCGCCAGCTGCTTGAATTTCGATTCGGCTTGATCGTAGCGGTCTTCGTCCAGGTCTTCGCGGCCGTCATCGTAGAGTTCCTGAAGGCGGTCGAGCCTTTCCTGTGCGCGGTCGCGGGCTTCTTCCTCGCGATCGCGTTTCTCCTGCTCTCTGTCGCGGGCTTCCTGTTCGCGGTCGCGCTTCTCCTGTTCTCGATCCTGGGCCTCTTGCGGGTCCTGGAAAGATTCCGCGACTGGCAAGGCGGCGGGTGCGCGGCGATGCGCGCGCGCGTCTGCGGGCCCGAGCAGCAGGGCTGCGACGGCGATGCAGGCCAGGCCTGTCTTTCGAATTGAATTTCCGATGGTCATACTTTGTTCCTTTCGTTCTTCGAGGAGTTGTTTTGCTGTGGCGCCGAGTGAGGAGCCTCTTGCCGTTGTTGCAGTTCCTTGCCGACCACGCGAACTTTGAAAAGGATGCCGCGCGCTTCGATCTTCTGGCGGATGGCTTCGAGCTGCTTGGGAGTTACTTCATCCGGACTGTGCGCTACGTCGAGGAGCACGCGCTCAAGGTCATCAAGCACGCTGGCGAGGCCCGTGTCGCCTTCCTGCAAAGCCGTCTGTCGATAGAGGCGGTTTTCCTGGAGCAAATCTTCCGCGCGGCGCTGCTCGGCGGAGATGTTGACTTGTTTTTGCGAGGGGCCGGTGGGCGCGGCGTTCGAAAGCTCTACAAGCATGCGCTCCGAATGGCCGAGGTGCTCGCCGACGGCGACGATGAGGATGCGCTCGCGGACCTGCTCGGTGGTGGCGATGTTGTCTGGACCGGGGCTGCGGCGGGTCCAGCGGCCGGCAATGAACGCCGCGAGAATCAAGACTGCAACCGCTCCTACTGCGGTCAGACGGCGCGGTTCGAACCACGGCTGCCACCAACGCTCTGGTTTTTCCGGAAGGCGGGGCGCGATCTGCTGCCAGACGCGGCGGCCGTAGTCAGCGCCGGGATCGGGAACAGGCAGGGAATCGAGAGCGGCGAGAACGGCTTCGATACGATCCAACTCGGCGCGGCACTCTTCGCAGGCCGCGAGATGATCGGAAATGGCAGAGCGCTGGTCCGCGACTCCCTCGCGATAAGCAATCAGTTCTTGTTCGGTCATATGCTTCATAATTCCGTTCCCATGGCGCGCGCTTGCGGTCTTGTTCCCACGATAGGCTGCAACGCAAGGCGCAACTTCTGCACGGCGCGAAAGACGGTATTTTTCGCGGCACTGGAATTCAATTTCAAGACGGCGGCGATTTCCTCGATGCCGCAGCCTTCCCAGTGGCGCATGACGAAGGCGGTTCGTTCCGCGTGCGAAAGAGCGGCAAGCGCGTGTTCCATTTGTTTACGGAGTTCGAGGCTTTGCGTCAAGCGTTCCGGCGTGGGCGCATGATCGGGGACGCGGGTCATTGGATCGTTCTCCATGCCATCTTTGTCTTCAACGCTGGGCGATTGGCGCCGCGCGTCTTCTTTTTGCTTCTGGCGCATGCGGTCGATGGCGTAGTTGGCGGCGATGCGGTACACCCAGGTGCCGAAATTGGAGCGAGCCGCGAATTGGCCGAGCTTTTGATACGCGCGCAGAAAAGCCTCCTGGACGATTTCTTCGGCATCGTGTTGATTGCCGGTCATGCGGTACGCCAGCCGGAAAACGTTGTGGCTGTGGCGCTCGACGAGAACGCGAAAGGCATCGCGCTCGCCCCCGAGCGTGCGCTCGACGGCAAGGGCGTCGCTGGCGGCGATGGCCTGGGCATTCTCGACGCTTTGTGGCATCCGAGTCATTAGACAGGATTTGCGGGTTGCGGTTAGGTCGGGCTTAGGGCCTTATCTGGGAACAAGATAGCGCAGACAGGGCCCTTACTCGTAGCGCAGGGCGACGATGGGGTCGACACGCATGGCGCGACGCGCGGGGACGTAGCAGGCGGCGAGGGCGACCAGAGTCAGGACAAGGGCGACACCTGCGAAGGTCAGGGGATCGGTGGCGCTGACGCCGAAGAGCAAGTTGGCCATGAAGTGAGTTAGTCCCAAAGAGGCGAGCAGGCCAATGGCCACGCCGATCACCGTCATCTTCATGCCTTCACCCAAGACCATGCGCAATACGTCGCCGCGCTTGGCGCCAAGCGCGATACGGATTCCGATTTCACGGGTACGCTGGCCGACGAGATAGGAAATTACGCCGTAGATGCCCATGCTGGCGAGACCCAGCGCAAGCGCGGCGAAACTGCCGAGGACAATCATGGAGATCCGGCGCTCGACGAGCGTGTCCGAGATGACTTCTTCCATCGTTTGTACGCTGTACATCGCCTGGTCGCTGCTCATGCTCTGCAGGCCGGAACGAATCGCTTTCTGTACGGATTGTGCCTCTCCTTCATAGCGGACGAGGACTCCGGTGCCGCTCCAGGAGGATGGCTGCATGGCGGCTTCGGGGAGCTGCATGAAGGGGAAGTAAAGTTCTGCGCGAAGCGACTGTTTGTCGTCGTTATCGAGGCCCCACTGTTTTACGTGGCCGACAATGCCCACGATTTCCGCGGTGCCACCTTTGCCATCGAGAACCACGCGCTTTCCGATGGGGTCCTTGCCGCCAAAGAATTTACCGGCAAAGACGTCGTCGATGACGATGACATGAGGGGAATGTTCATTGTCGAGCGCGGTGAAAAAGCGTCCTCGCTGGAGGGGAACGCCCATTACTTTCAGATAGTCTTCTTGCACGACGTAACTGAGGCTCCAGCTCATGTCATTCACGCTGGCGGGTTTAGGCTGGTCTTCCAGGTAAAAGAGATCTTCATCGTCATAGCCGAGGGGCATGGCGCCCCAGGAGAGCGACGCAGACTTCACCCCCGGAGTACTGGCGAGTCGGTTTTGAAGCTCGCGAAGGGTCGCGCGAACGGAGTCCGGACTAGTTTCCTTGGGCATGGGGGCGAGAGCCACGCCGAACGACAAAACATTGCGAGGGTCAAAGCCTGGGTTGACGCCCCAGAGGGCGCTGAGGCTGCGGATCATCAATCCCGCGGCGATGAGTAACACCAAAGCCATGGCCATTTCTGCAACGACAAAAACTCCTTGAGTGCGATGCCTGGCGCCGGCGCCGCGGCCGCCTTCCTTCAGCGCGTCTTGTAAATTTGGCCGGGAGATTCTGAGGGCGGGCGTAAGACCAAAAAGAATTCCGCAGAGCAGCGCAACGGCCATGGTAAAGAGGAGAACGCGAACGTCGATGCCAATTTCGGCGGATCGGGGCATTGTGGCAGGTAGATGGCTGAGGGCGAACTTTGTGCCCCATGAGGCGAGGAGCAAGCCGAGCACCGCGCCAGCGAGGGCGAGCACCATGCTTTCCGTCAAGAGCTGGCGGACGATTCGCACGCGGCCGGCACCGAGGGCGGCGCGAACGGCAAACTCCCGGGCGCGCCCGGTAGAGCGGGCCATGAGCAAGTTGGCGACGTTCACGCAAGCGATCAGGAGTACAAATCCAACCGCCGCGAGCAGAACGAGCAGAAGCGGGCGCAAGGATCCGACCATCTGTTCCTTGAGAGGCATAAGCGTGGCGCCGATTCCCGTGTCGGCGTCCGGATATGCGGCAGATAGATTTTCCGTCACGCGTTTCATGTCTGCCCGCGCCTGCTGAACGGTCACGCCGGGCTTCAACCGTCCCACGCCGTGAAAGCCGAGTCCCGCCGTTCTGAGGTTAAGAATAGGATTGGTCCACTGGCCAATGGGGGCATACACATCGCTTGGGTGGAAGCTCCAGACCTGGAACTTGAAACTGGAGGGAACGACACCAATTATGGTGAAGCTCCGCCCGTCCAGTGTGAGGTTTTGTCCCAGGATTCTGGGATCGCGGCCAAATTTGCGATTCCAGAACGCTTCTCCGATCAACACGATCGGGCTGGCGCCGATTGTGTCCTCGCCCTCGGTGAAAAAGCGGCCGATGACGGGCTTGACGCCCATGATGGGAAGATAGTCGACGGAAATGAATACGGTGCTGAGCTGCTCGGCTTCACCCCGGCCCGTCAAATTGTACGAATAGGTTCGAGAGATGCCCATCATGGAAAACGTGCGGTTGTCTTTGCGCCAATCGCGGAAGTTCGCGAAGGAAATGGAGCCACTGTCGAAGTTTGGTTTGCTCTCGGCGAGGCCGACGAGCTGCTCGGGCTGAGGGTAGGGCAGCGGATTCAGAAGAATCCCATTCACGACGGAGAAGAGGGCCGTATTGGCGCCGATGCCCAAGGAGAGAGTGAGGATGGCGACGGCGGCGAAGCTCGGCGCCTTTGCGAGCATGCGGAGGCCGAAACGAAGATCCTGGAGCAAGCGCTCCAGGGAGCCGAAACCCCAGACGTCGCGGGTGACCTCCTTCACCAGGCCTACATTGCCGAATTCGCGGTGCGCAGACCGCGAGGCCTCGGCCTCTGGGGTTCCTCGCTCCACATGATCGCGTGCGGCCATATCGAGATGGCTCCGCACTTCCGCGTCTAATTCCTCTTCTTGCTTTCTCCGACACCAGATCCATCGCATGGCACATCTCCCGAACTTCTGTTTCCTGACCTTGCGGCTTCAATTTCTATTCGTACCTCAAAGCCACGACTGGATCGACACGCGTAGCCCGGCGAGCAGGGACGTAGCAGGCGAGCAGGGTTACGCCCATCAGCAAGGCAGTAACGGCGGCGAAGGTGAGAGGATCTGCGGCGCCGACGCCGAAGAGCAGGCTTTTGGCGTAGCGCGTGAGTGTGAGCGCCAGAGCAATGCCGACCACCGCTCCTCCAAGCGCCAGCCGCATACCCTGGCCCAGGACCAGGCGAAGGACGTCTTGCTTCTCGGCGCCGAGGGCGGTTCGAATTCCAATCTCGCGCGTACGCCGCGCTACTTCGTACGAGACCAATCCGTACAGGCCGATGCACGCCAGAAGTAGTGCCAGCGCTCCAAAGAAACCCGCGAGCCGGGCGATCAGCCGCTCCTTGAAAACTTGCTGGTCAATTTGCTGGCTAACGGTTTTTATGCGGAACAGGGGCAGGTTGCTGTCCATCTGATTCACCAGGGATCGAACTAGCGGAACGAAGTTGGCCGGTTCCGTGGCCGTGCGCAGCGAAAAGGAAACCATGCCGCCACTATTGGGGATGTAGGTGGTTGGCGCAACGTCGCGACGGAGACTGTTGTACTTGGCGTCGGCAACGACACCGACGATTTCCCAGCCGGGGTTCTGAATTTCGCCCGTCTCGGAATCTGCTTCCGATGCTCCGAAGCGCTGGCCAAGCGGATTCACTTTTGGAAAGACCTTCCGCGCAAAGGCCTGATTCACGATTGCCGGGACGGGCCCGACGCCAGCAACCGGAGCTACATTGGCAGTGGACTTGGAGCCAGGTTTCAATTTCGCGGCGAGTTGTTCCCGTTGTGCCGTCTGCGATTCGTCGGCAGCGCGAGCACGCTCAAAGTCCGCGGGATTGAATTCACGGCCGTCCAGGAGGGCGATGCGCATGGTCTTGAAGAATTCCGGGCCGATCGGAAGCATGTCGGTGTCGGTCTCTTCATCCTTGGGTGTGCCAGCAAGATGGAAACCCGTGGTCCACAGGCCGCCGCCGAGCAGAGGACTCCAGGAATAGCTGGAGGACAACACGCCGGGTATGGCAGCGATGCGACCATGCAACTCCCGGTAGAAGTTATTTGCCTCCGCACGCTTGTAGCCGATGAGCGTGGGATCGAGACGGAAGGTCAGCATGTTGCGCGTGTCGAAGCCCGGGTTGATGCTCTTCAGATTCTGCAAAGTTCGAACGAGCAATCCGGCGCCCGCCAGAATGACGATGCTCAACGCCACTTGCACCACGACGAGCCAGTTTCCCGCGCCGAACCGGCCTCTTGCGGTGTGTGCCCCGGGGAGATTGCCTCCCGATCCCTCTTTCAGCACAGGCGTCAAATCGACGCGCATGCCTCGAAAGGCGGGGGCGAGGCCAAAGAGAATTCCAGTTACGATGGAAACCGCCGAGGTAAACAAAAGAACGCGCGGATTGATGTCCGGCTGAAAGGCGGACAGGCCTTCGTTGGACGCCGCAATGAAGGTGGCGATGGACGCGATACACCAGGTGGCGAAGAGGATTCCCACTATCCCTCCTGCAATGGAGAGCATCACGCTCTCCGTGAGAAGCTGCCGCACGATGCGCGCGCGCGATGCCCCCAGCGCGAAACGCACGGCCATCTCTTTTTGGCGAGCCGCGGCGCGCGAAAGCAGCAAACCGGCGACGTTCGCGCAGGCAATCAGCAGCACGATGCCCACGGCCAGCAGCAACACATACAGCGGGGCCGAAACATCCGAGCGATTGCCGGAGAGGCCTTCTTCGGCGGAGGTGAGGGAAATACCTGCATGATCCTCGGCTTTGAACATGGGTTTTTCGCCGCTCGTGGTGTCATTAGTGAAAAGGGTGCTCACGGCAGCCTGTGCTTGTGCGCCCGTTGTATCCGGCTTCAGGCGTCCGACAACAACGAGCCACCAGTTTGCGGGGTCCGCTTCGCGGTTGTCCCAGGGAAGCTCGAGCTGGTGTTGCGCAATTAGGGGCATCCACGCCTGGAAAGGGTTTCCCGGTGATAAGGCGTCAAAGCGCGATTCGGCCACACCAATGATCGTGCAGGGAACTTTGTTGACCAATACGGTCTTACCGACTGCCGAGGGCAAGCCGCCGAATTCACTCCGCCAATAGCTATAACTCAGGACGATGGCGGGCGAAGCTGATGACGTGTCGTCCTCCGGAGCAATGAGCCTGCCGAGCGACGGCTGAACGCCAAGCGTCTCAAAATAATTGCCGGAAACATACCCAACCTGATTGATCATTTTCGCCACGCCATTGCCGCTGAGGTTCAGCTGTCCGGCCCAGGCGAAAGCGGCTACGTTGGAGAAGAATGCGCTTTGCGAGCGAACCCTCTCGAAAAATGGCTGAGAAAATGAACATCCGCCAACGGTTGTTTTCGTCCGCTGTTGCTCACAATCGCCATACGAGCTGGAACTCCAGCGTTTCGGGTCTTTGTTTGCGTGCCACTCCAAGAGCATGAGTTGATTAGAGTCACGCACTGGCAGCGACTTCAGCAGCGCGGCGTCAATCAGACTGAAAATTGCGGTGTTGGCTCCAATCCCAAGCGCAAGTGTCAACACCGCGATGGCCGTAAACCCCGGATTCTTGATGAGTGTCCTCAGGCCATAGCGCGCGTCTTCGATGAAGTCTTCGATCCAGCGCCATCCCCAGACGGAACGCGTGACGTCCTTTACCAATCCCACGTTGCCAAAATCGCGGCGCGCCGCGCGCTCGGCTTCACGCTTGTCCTCGCCGCGCTCAAGGCGATCGCGCTTGGCCATTTCCAGGTGGCTTTGGATTTCATCCTGGAGTTCGCGGTCCTGTTTTTTGAGTCCCCACCAAAGAAATCTCATGGTTTGGTCTCGCCTTCGAACGGGTTCAGGACGCCGGCAATGGCGTCGGAGAGTTGCGACCACTTGGAGCGTTCGCGGGTCAGTTGTTTCTTTCCGGCGGCGGTCAGTTGGTAAAACTTTGCGCGCTGGTTATTTTCGGAGATTCTCCACTCGGCTTTGATCCACTTCTGCTTATCCAGGCGGTGCAATGCCGGATAGAGCGAGCCGGTGTCTACTTGCAGCAGGTCGCCGGAACGGTTGCGGATGGCCACGCTGATGCCGTAGCCGTGCCGCGGTCCCCATTGGAGCGTCTGGAGGATCAGCAGGTCTAGCGTTCCCTGCAAAAGCTCGATGCGGTTTTGATAACGCACTTTTTTCTCTGCCATCGCTTTTCCCCTCGCGCAAAAGCTTCAAGCTCAACCAGCGTTGCAACGTTTTTGCCAGGCGTTTTTTGCGCACCCTTTGGTAAAGACGACGTGACCCCGGCGATTGTTTCATTAAAAGGGCGTGGACATCCTACTCCCTAGCCTGTAGGCCTTCTACATCCTTGGACGGAGCAACTTCTTTGCCGCAACAGGAATGGCTCCAACTCCTTATTTTGTCGTGTCTTAGGTGGATAAACGCTTTGATTTCGGGGCATCAACCGCTCGCTTCCGCGACAACCCATCCCAAATGCGGACAGTTCGTTCTTGCGGCCAACGCGGCGCCAGTGACGGTATCTGCGGTATCATAGGAAGTCGAGTGAGTTGAAAGCTTCCACGCTTTCCCGTTCTTGTTTGAGGAGAAGGCATTGATTGCACGCTATACGCGCGAGGAAATGGGCCGGGTCTGGAGCGACGGGAACAAGTTCGCGAAGTGGCTGGAAGTCGAGCTCGCGGCCACGGAAACGCTGGCGGAGACGGGCCAGGTTCCGAAGGAAGCTGCGGCCACGATTCGCGAGAGGGCCAAAGTCGACGTCGCGCGCATTCACGAGCTGGAAGCGCGCGTGAAACACGACGTCATCGCGTTTACCATGAATGTCGGAGAGTCGATTGGGGACCCCGCGGCCGCGCGATGGCTGCACTATGGGATGACATCGAATGACGTTGTGGACACCGCGCAGGCTCTGCAAGTGCGCGATGCTTCGAAACTGATCGAACGCGGGCTGGTGCTGTTCGGCGAGGTCCTTGACTTAAGAGCACACGAGTTTCGGCACACGCCGCAGATCGGGCGCACGCACGGGGTACACGCCGAGCCCATCACCTTTGGGCTGAAAATTGCGAACTGGTTTTCGGAAAACCAGCGCAATATCGGACGCTTCCGTGAAGCTGGGGCGCAAATGGGTGTTGGAAAAATCTCCGGCGCGGTCGGCAATGCCTCGCATCTAGGGCCGGAGATGGAAGCGCGCATTTGCAAAAGACTTGGGCTGCAAGCCGCACCGGTTTCTTCGCAAGTGATTCAGAGAGACCGCCATGCGCAGTATCTCAGCGCGCTTGCGCTGATTGCCGCCACGCTTGAAAAAATCGCGCTGGAAATCCGCCATTTGCAACGCACGGAAGTCCGCGAGGCAGAAGAGCCATTTGGCGGCGAACAGCGCGGGAGTTCCGCGATGCCGCACAAACGCAATCCGGTCATGTGCGAACAGATTTGCGGACTTGCACGACTGGTGCGTTCGAACATGCTTGCCGCTTATGAAAATGTCGGGTTGTGGCACGAGCGGGATATTTCTCACAGTTCCGTCGAGCGGGTCATCCTGCCCGATTCCACGATTTTGGTGGACTACATGCTTGCGAAGATGACCACCATTCTGGGACAGATGCGCGTATTCCCTGAGCGCATGATGCACAACCTGGAGTCCACGCACGGACTGGTGTATTCCGGGCAGCTGTTGCAGGACCTGGTGGAGAAGGGCATGCCGCGCGACGATGCGTACAAGGCGGTACAGGAAAATGCCATGGCCGCTTGGGAGACGGACTCGAGTTTTCGCGAGCGCGTGGCCAGCGATGCGCGCATCGGGAAGTATCTCGACGCCAAGGCACTCGCGTACACCTTCGATTTGCAGCGGCAATTGCGGTATGTCGATGCTATCTTCGACCGCGTGTTTGGAGCGCATCCGGCAGGCGAAAAGTCGATGATCGGTTCAGCGGGAAAACACTAACGTCATTCAGGTCGAGAACATTCGAGCTAACAGCGCCGCAAGAAACATAAGGCGTCCCCCGATCGAGTCGAGGGACGCCGTTCTGCCTCTTCTAATTCCGGCTTGCGCTGAAATTAGCTGCGGAGGCGGAAAACCAAATCTACATCAAAAACCCACTCAACAATACCAGCACTATTCGACGCGCTGAACGTAACGAGCCTCGGATGTGTCCACCTTGATGCGGTCGCCTTCGTTCACAAACGGCGGCACCTGAACAACCAGGCCGGTTTCGAGAGTCGCGGGTTTCATGACCGCGCTGGCAGTGGCTTTCTGCAAGGTGGGTTCGGTTTGGATGACTTTCATATCCATGGTGTCGGGCAGGTCCACGCCGATGGCTTTTTCCTCGAAGAACTCAACCTTTACGAGCGTGCTGGGAATCAGATAGTAGACGGTTTCGCCCAGTTCGGCGCGGCTCATCTGCATCTGTTCGTAGTTCTTGGTGTTCATGAAATGGAAATCGTCGCCCTCATTGTAAAGATATTCGAATTCGACTTCATCGAGGATGGCGCGGTCGACGAATTCTTCGGCTCGGAACCGGTAATCGATAATGGAGCCGGTGCGAAGATTGCGCATTCGCGTCTGCATGGAGCCGCGCTTGTTGCCGGGCGTGCGATGGTCGACGCTAAAGATGGTGAAAAGCTGGCCTTCGTGCTGAATGACCATGCCGGGGCGGAGTTGTGTCGCTTTGACGCTGCTCATAAGCTCCCTAAACGATTGCGAATTTCGGAAATTCCGGCAGGCCTGGAACAAAGCCGCATCCAGAATGACTCGAGGCACGCTGGAGAGAATTTCAGTCCCAGCGCGAATCTACAGTATAAAGGCGGGGATTCAGCCGGGTCAATCGTCGCCCTTTTTGGATTCTTTGGCGTGCTGCTTCGCGGCGGAGGCCATGATTTTTTCAATTTCATCGGGATCGCGAGGGAGACGCTCGCTCAGCAGTTTGTAGCCCGATTCCGTGATGAGGACATCGTCCTCGATACGCACGCCGAGGTGTTCCTCGGGAATGTAAATGCCCGGCTCGACGGTGACCACCATTCCGGGCTGCAACGGTCCGCAATACTCGCCGGGGTCGTGAACATCGAGGCCAATATCGTGGCCAAGGCCGTGAATGAAATACTGGCCCAGAGGCTTGCCTTCGCGATCTTTGCCGTGTGAATTGATGTAGTCATAGGCGAGATTCATCAGGCCGTCCTTCTTGCCCTTACAAAAGAAATGGGCGCCGGGCCGAATAGCAGCCAGTGCGGCGTTCTGCGCGCCGAGGACGATGCTGTAGATTTCACGCTGGCGCGGTGTGAACTTGCCGTTGGCGGGAAGCGTGCGTGTGATGTCGGCGGAGTAACCGGAGTATTGCGCGGCAACGTCGAGGACGACGATGTCGCCGTCTTCGATTTTGCGGTCGAGCTTGTCGTAATGCAGCGCGGTGGAGTTGGGGCCCGCGCCAACAATGGGAGCGTAGCCTTCCGCTTCAGCGCCGCCCCAGGCGTGGACTTCCACCATTTTCGCGGCCACCTGGTATTCGTAGAGGCCGGGACGCATCAATTTCATCGCTTCCAGATGGGCGTCGAGGGACAAATCGACTGCCTGCTTCAGGAATGCAATCTCGCCGGGCGATTTGATTTGGCGGAGCGCGTAGATTTGCGAGCGAATGTCCTTTAGCTTGGCTTGCGGCGCTGCGAGCTGTAGCCAGTCCACGACGGCCTTTTCATGGGGGTAGCCGCCATTTTCATATTCGTAAGGGAGAATCGTGAAAATGTTTGGATACAATTTCGCAAGGTTTTCGACAGTCGCACGCATTTCTGAAAAGGACTTGACGGAGGCAAAGCCGGTGCGCGCTTCAATCCCTGGATCGGAGGGGGACATTCGAAGACCATTCCATTTTTCCTTGGCGGCATTTTTTGCGGGTAGGAGAAAGATTTCGCGCGGCCCGTCCCACCCGTCGCTTGCAGCGCCGTTCTTAAGCGCGGGCAGAACAATCATTCCCGCGCCTTCCTCGTTGTGCCCCGTCAGATAGTAGAAGTTGTCTTCCTGGTGGAAAATATAGGTCTGCGAAGATTCTTCGCGGCCGGCGAATCCCCATAGAAGGATGGGGCCGTCCACCTGAGCGGCGAGTTTGGCGCGGCGTTCAGCGTAGACGCTGTTGGCTTCCCGCTCGCGGCGTTCCTGGGCGGGCAGCGTAGGCGCAAGGCCGGCCGCGTAGAGCGCTAACAGGATGGCAATATTTCTGACGCGCCGAATTCCGCGCGACGACGCACACGCCGATCGACCACTCATCAGTTCACCTCGAACCACCAGTTGGTTGTTGCACCCACAGGGCATGTGGGTTTGCGGCACCAAAATGCAGCCCCGCGATTGTATCCGAAATGCGTGGCAGGCTGAAATTGCCACTAGTCAGAGGAATACCATTTTCAGGGCCAGCGGAATCAAATGGTATATGCGAATAAGAGCGGGATTGATCGGGTTCATCGCGTTTTTTCAGTTTGTGTTGCTGCTGATTCATCTCTTTCTCTACGAGACCTGGACGTATTCTTCGGCGGGGAATCCTACCCCGGGTGCGCTGTGGCTTAAGGTTACCGTGGGGGTTCTGTCCGTCAGCTTTTTGATTACATCGCTTCTGGCCTTTCGCTATACCAACGCCATGCTACGGGCCGTGTACCGTGTCGCCGCCGTTTGGCTCGGCTGGCTGAGTTTCTTTTTCTTTGCAGCGTGCGTGTCCTGGGTTGTATTCGGAATGGCGCGGCTGGCGGAAATGGACCTGAATTTCCATCGGATTGCTGAGGTGTTGTTTGGGGCGGCGGCGGTGCTGGGCTTCTCGGGTGTTGTGAATGCAGGCTGGACGCGAATTCGGCGAATCACTGTGCGGTTGGAGAATCTGCCACTTGCCTGGCGCGGGCGGACGGCCGCGCTGGTCAGCGACCTTCATCTGGGACACGTGCGAAACGGCAGATTTTTGAAGCGCATCATAGGGAAAACGATGCGGGAAAAGCCCGATGTCGTTTTCCTGGCAGGCGATCTGTTTGATGGTACGGCGATCGATGCAATGCGGGCTGCGGAGCCATTGCGCGAACTTCGTGCGCCGCAGGGCGCTTATTTTGTGGCAGGGAATCACGAACAGTTCGGCGATGACTCCAAGTACCTGCGCGCTGTTTCGAACGCCGGAGTTCGCGTGCTCCAGAACGAAAAAGTGGAAGCAGACGGCTTGCAGATCGTCGGCGTCCCTTATAATCACGCTACGCACGAAGGACATCTGCGTTCCGTGCTGCAGCAAATCGGTGTGGACAAGAATCGTGCCAGCATTTTGTTGATACACGCGCCGGATCGCCCGCACATTCCAGCGGAAGCTGGATTTTCACTGCAACTTTCCGGGCATACGCATCTGGGACAGTTTTTTCCCTGGACATGGATGGTGCGGAGAATTTACCGCCAGTTCGCTTACGGGCTCAGCCGGATCGGGAAGATGCAGGTTTATACCTCAAGCGGTGCAGGCACCTGGGGACCGCCGTTGAGGCTGGGCTCCAACTCGGAAATTGTGATGCTGTGCTTCGAGTGAGATTCGCAATCTTAGTAGACGATGGCGCTCAGTGCCAGCGGCTTGCCTGAACAAAAATCGCCAGCAACTTCCTACTTCGCAATTTCCACCAACTGCTTCGCTCTCGGCCCCCTAGTACTTTCATATTATTCCCCCCTACAGCCGATGTGAGTACATTCGCCCGGTCCTCGGGGTCCCGATCGCAATCCCATCGTTCAGGAGGGGTACTGTGTCCGTGCCATCTACCGCTCTCAGCATAGAGCTGCCTTCCATTCGCACGAATGTCTGGCGTAGCCGGATCATTGCCATCGTCCTTCTGGCCACGATCGGCGGCATCTTTTGGGTGGATTCCCGCTATCCCTCCCTGCTGAAGAAATACAACTCGGGGACGCACGTCAAAGCGGTTGGCGCAATCACTTTCGACGCGCTATACGCGGTCGACCGGGCGATGCCGCTTCCGCAGCGTGTGTGGCGTACTTCTGTCAACTGGCTGAATGCCAACCGGATCGGCATGACCTTCGCGTTCTTTTTTGGCCCGGCAGCGCTCACGTTGCTCGGTACGCTGCGCCAGCGGCGCACAAGGTCCCGTCATCTGAATGCGCTGGTCGGCACACTTGCGGGAATGCCGCTGGGCGTCTGTGCCAACTGCGTCGCACCCATTGGACGGGGCATGTACGCATCGGGGATGAGCACCGAATCGGTGCTTGCCGCCATGTTCAGTTCTCCGGCCCTGAATGTTGTGGTTCTTGCGATGACCTTTGCACTCTTTCCGCTGCAAATCGCGGTGTTGAAGCTCGCCACCGTGCTGCTGCTGATTTTTGTATTTGCGCCGTACGCCGCCTCGCGCCAACCGCAGCCGGCAAATGAGGAAGTGGAATGCTCCGTCGAATGGGCGGTTTCAGAGACCTGGCCTCAGGCGCTGGTCAGAACTCTCAAAAATTACACACAGAGCTTCTGGGTCGTCTTTCGCGTTGGCTTCCCATTGATGCTCCTTGCGGCATTCCTTGGCGCTCTGGTCATTGAGCTCGTGCCTCCGCAAGCCATCAATGCTCCGGTTAGCCTCGCTGGCATCGCGCTGGTCGCGCTAATTGGCGCGTTCCTACCCGTTCCCATGGCCTTCGATGTGGTGATTGCGTACATCGCCATGACCCACGGTGTTCCGCTACCTTACGTTGTCGTGATGCTTTGCACGCTCGGCATCTACAGCGTTTATTCGATCTCCGTCGTTGGGAAAACTATTTCCTGGAGAATCGCCACAGCAACCTACGCCGCCGTTGCAATTCTCGGTGCACTGGCTGGAATTGCGGCACGGGTCTTCGCTTAGCGCGAAGTCCGTATTGTTCTTTTTGACGAATAGCAGCTAACTTCGAAGAAATTCAATCAGAAGTTCAGAGACGCGAGCGGGCTCTTCGTGTTGGAGCCAGTGTGTGGCATCAGCGAACGTAAAGAGCTCGGCGTTATCGCAGTAGCGCAGACTTTCTTGAGCCATTTCTGAGAGCAGGAACGCATCCCGTTTGCCCCAGAGGATGCGCGTAGGGACGTGCACGGTGCGATTCACGAATTTGGTGCGGAAACGGAAGAGCGCGCGGTACCAGTTGATCATGGCAGTGAACGCGCCTGGCTGGGACCACGCTGCGCGGTATTGGGCGAGATCTTCGGGCAAGAATGTGCCGGGGCGGCTGGACCGGAGGAGTGATCTTGCCGCGACGCGATAGTCAAAGGCAGAGAGAAGGGTTTCCGGAAGCCAGGGCAGTTGGAAGAAGAACATGTACCAGCTTCGGCGAAATTGCCGCAGGCGGGTAGTGAGGAATTTCCTCATTACCGATGGGTGCGGGACGTTGACGACCGCGAGCTTGGCGATGCGCTGCGGATGCAGCAGGGCCGCGCTCCACGCAACCGCCGCGCCCCAATCATGCCCCGCAAGAAAAATCTTTTGCTGGTCTAGTTGATCCGCAATCGCAATGACGTCCGATACCAACTCGGTCAGCGCATAAGAAGCGACGCCGGAAGGCTTGCTGCTGAGGTTGTACCCGCGCTGATCGGGGACGATCACGCGAAAGCCTGCGGCAGCCAGCGGCGCAATCTGCCGGTTCCAGCTATACCAGAATTCCGGAAACCCGTGGAGCAGAACGACAACCGGACCGTCTTTGGGCCCGGAAGCGAAGGCGTGGAGTTTCACGATGCCGTTTTGGAATGCGATGGATTCCAGAGTCGTGTCCACGATGAGGAGAGTTTACATGGACTTGAAGTTCCTGGTATCGGCGAAAGGATTGAATCAGTGACTTTGACGAAGATAAGAAGGTCAGTTGCCAGATGGGATGAAATCAGGGGACAGAAACAGAAAGGAGGGCAAGCCCATTTGGATGGCAAGGGCTTGCCCTCAGTCGGGGCACTCTGTGGAAGATCTACTTTCCGGCGGCAGAAATCAGAATGCGCTCGGTAGTTTCAGGTCCTTGAGCGAGGAGCTGATCCTTCGGGACCTTAGGCGTAGAGAAAGTGAAATGTACGCCAAGAGGAGCCAGGTACATTTCGCGAACGTAACCCCACTCGCCGCGATGCACGATGGTCAAGGAGCTTTGCTGGGCCGAACGGTTTTCTGAACGACTGGTTGGCATGACGAACAGGGCGCCATTTGGACCACGGAGCAGGATTTCAGCCGGGAGTGAGGCAGATTCCATGGAAAAGGAATAGTCGCCTGCCGGCAGAACTGTACCCTGCCAACGTACCTCGTTCGAAAGCGTGAATTTGCCCTGGGCGGCTGGAATGCCCTGAGCCGGGGCTGCGTACACGCATGCCGCAAGCAATCCAATCGCGGCCATTGCCAAGATGCGGATTCGGTTCATTTTCATTATGAATCTCCTTTCAAGTCCATATTTCAATTGCTTTTGTTGCTCTTTGTTCCTGAAATCCGCGATGGAGGTAGCATTTTCTATGCCACGGCGCGTGCGAATCGGCGTCCGCGCGCGCTGGCTTCTGGAAGCAACTAAGAAGAGAGGAGATAGCGTTGAACTCAGAGCGCGGCAAAGCGAATGCGATTTGCGAGCAAATGAAAAACTGCTATCCGATTGGATAGCAGAGCTATCGCTTCGGATATTCTTCTGCGAGGGAGAAAGAGATGAACCGCATCAGGCCTTGGCGTTCTTCTTCAGCGCCATACGCAAATCCAGGTTGCGGATCAGCCGGTGCAAATAGTTCGCATGGACACCCAGAATCCTCGCGGCCTCGACAAAGCTGCCCCCGGACTCATCCAAGGCACTGAGGATCAGTTGTTTTTTCAGATCGCGGATGGCGTCGTGATACTTCGCCGACTCGGAGGCAGAAGACGGTTCCGTTTCCAATACGGCTTCCGGCAAGTCCTCGGGAAGAATGAAGTCCGAGGAGCCAATCACGACGGCGCGTTCCATCGCGTTTTCGAGCTCGCGGATATTGCCGGGCCAGTCGTATTGCATCAGGCAAGCGCGGGCTTCCGGAGAAATCCCTTTGACGTTGCGATTGCACTTCTTTGCGTTGCGAGCCACAAAAAGTTCGGCGAGAAGCGGAATATCTTCCGGGTGTTCACGAAGAGCTGGCAGCGTGAGCGAGATGACGTTAAGCCGGTGAAATAGATCATCGCGGAACTTTTCTTCGCGGACGGCTTTTTGCAAGTCCTTATTGGTGGCCGCAAGGAAGCGTACGTTGATCTTGATAGAGCGCGTGCCGCCGACGCGAACGATTTCGCGCTCCTGCAGGACGCGCAGCAATTTTGCCTGCAGTGTAAGCGGCAGCTCGCCTACCTCGTCAAGAAAAACGGTGCCGCCCTCGGCGACTTCGAGCAGGCCCTTCTTCTGGCAAATGGCGCTGGTGAATGCGCCTTTCTCATGGCCAAACAGTTCACTTTCAAGCAGTGTTTCCGTGAGCGCAGCGCAATTGAGGGCCAGGAAGGCCTGGTCTTTGCGCATACTGTTTTTGTGAATCGCTCGGGCCGCAAGTTCCTTGCCAGTGCCGCTTTCCCCATAAATCAAGACGGTGGATTCACTGGGAGCCACACGCTCAATGAATTGATAGACCTCGCGCATGCGGAGACTTTGGCCGGCCATATCGTGCTGCAAGCCGACTTCGGACTGCAGTTGCTGGTTTTCGACGCCCAGACGCTCGAACTGGCGTGCATTTTCGATGGCGATGGCGGCCAGCCCCGCAACAGCGGCCAGCAGCTGGAGATCGTCCTTTGAAAAGGCAGTGGCGGGATTGGACGAGTCTAGATAAATGACGCCAAGGACCGGACCGCCCGCACTCAGGGGTACGCAAAGCAGAGAGTGCGCGGGCTTGCCCGCATGGCCATCGGAAACAGAATCGAATTGAGGGCCTTCATTCTCGAGAACGGAAATATGCTCATCGATCACGCGGCGAGCCAGCGCGCGGCTGACGTGAACGGGATGATCGGGACCGGCCACGCGATCCCATGCCACGGGAGAAGGACTCTCCTCGGCAGCATCCTCAACAAGGAGAATAGCGCCGCGCTCTGCCGGAATCACGTCAAAGATCATTCCCAGCAATTGCCACTGCAACGATTCGACATCGCGGATCGATCCGATGACTGTGCTGATTTTCAGCAAAGTGCTCAGGGCGCGGGCCAGCCGTTCCGACTGCGGCAGATCCGCCAAGGATTGAGGGTGTAAATACAGGAGTTCATCATGGCGCAACTGTTCCACTTGCGTCCCCGCGACGGAATCTTCATCGAGCTGAACGGCGCTGCGAGCCGGAGAAGGAATACGTTCGACTTCGAGGAGAAACAGAGAATTTCCGACGGCGATCTCATCGCCGGGAACCAGAACGCGTTGTTTCACTGGGATGCCGTTAACGAATGTACCGGAGTCGCTGTCCAGATCGATTAGAAGGAGGCGCTCGTTTTCACAGCTGATGCGGCAGTGAATCGGAGAAACGGCTGCATCGGCGAGGCAGATTGAGTTCGTAGGGTTGCGGCCGATGGACACGACTCCGGCGAGCTGGAATTTTGATTTCCTCAGCGGACCGCTCAGAGCTGCAAGTTTGGTATGCATCCTAAGTTTCTTCCACAGAACCCTTCTTCTGATATATCGCTCTCTGGGAAAGGCGGTATTCTAACGCCAACCCGGACTCGTTGCCATTGGCCGAACTGCGGTGAAGTCTCTCCGAAAGGATAGTGCGACTATCCGAATGGTTCGTTTCGTTTCTGGCCAATTATTTTTCCAACCCCGCACCCATGTCATGGCCTATCTGCATTGTTTTCAATCAATTGCAATCCTCTCGGAAAATAAGAGATACTCGACAACGGCGGGAATCGGCAGAATCGGCGCGATCCTGCCCCCCTTTCGAACGAGCTGGATAGGCGTAAGCTGCCATTTACGCGAAGCACCTTCGGCAGTCTCGAATCCGGACCGACCTCCATCTCGTTACATTCCAATGCGTTCCAGCCAGTTTGCAGAAAAAAGTTCCTCCAACGACATGTCTGGTGTGCAGTGTGCAATGTTCTTCGGCGTCGCCGCAATTTAAGAAGCTGGATGGAGGTGGTCTATGAGTTTCCAAAAGATGATCCGAGTGCAACTGATGTTGGTGGGACTGGGAGCAGCGCTGTTGATTGCCAAACCAGTTTGTGCGCAACAGGACACTGACCCCACGCTGTTCGAATCCTCAGGCGAGGTGTCCCAGCCGGATCAGGCCGAGTTCAACGTAGCCCCACCTCCTGATGCCATGATCCGCGTCACAGCGTACGCGTATCCCACGCCGCCCGTGCAGGAATCGGACCAGGCAAAAATGACAGCCCTGGACGTTAAGACGATTTTGGCGTTGATGGTTGGCATTGGATCGATCGTACTGCTGGGAATGGCAGAGGCAGTTCGCGGAAGCCGACGCCGCACCTGGAGAGAAAGAGCTGCGGACGATATCCTGATGGGAGCGATCGCTAGCTGAAGAGTTCCACAAAAAAGGTGAAAATGATCTCCGGGAGTGGCGGCTCAGCGACACTCCCGGGGTTTTTTTGCGCCCGTGTCACTCACAGAATTCAAGAAAGGCTAGAAGCCGGGAGCGCCGGAAGTTGCGGGGCGCATTTCCGGAGCGTTGACGCCGAAGCGGAGCCGCGCGAAGTACGTTTGGCCAAGGGACATGCAGCCGGTGTAGAGGTAACCCCAGACGAAGAGCAGCAAGAACGGAACTGTGGCGTAATTCTCGTTGATAATCGCGTAGACGACGGTCATGGAAAAATACAAGCCAAGCAGTATCTCTGCGTACGGCATCCACCCGGCTTTATTCCTGTACGATTTTTTCGCAAAGGTGCCTTGCTTGCCTTCGATATTGAATTTTGGGGTGCGCGCGAACTCGCTCTTCTTTCCGACGATCGCTTCCATGACGGCTTGAGCGTTGCGTACGGAGATTCCAATTCCGGTGGCCATCACAAACGGCAAATAGAGGAATGTGCGCTGCCAGGTCTTGGGGCGCAACTCCCTTTGCGCGACCAGATAAAAACTGGAAATGGAACAAGTGGACGCCAGAAAAAGCGGCAGGTCGATGAGCAGCATCTGGAACCAGCCCTGCTGGAAACGCACGATCATCACCGGCAGCAGCATGGTCGATAACAACACCATGAGCGGATAGCTGATATTGGCCGTCAGGTGGAAAAACGCTTCGGCTTTGACGTGCCAGGGAGCATCCGACTTCAGGACTTTAGGAAGAATCTTTTTCGCCGTTTGCATCAAACCCTTGGCCCAGCGCGCTTGCTGCGCTTTGAAACCGTTCATGTCCACGGGAAGTTCGGAAGCGCATTCGATGTCCGGCAGGTAAAGGAATTTCCAACCCTTGAGCTGCGAACGGTAAGAAAGATCGGTGTCTTCCGTAAGTGTGTCGTGTTCCCAGCCGCCGGCATCATCAATGGCTTTGCGCCGCCACACGCCGGCAGTGCCGTTGAAATTGAAAAAAGTTCCGCGGCGGGAACGCGCGCCGTGCTCCACCACGAAATGGCCGTCGAGGAGAATCGTCTCCACGTTAGTGAGCAAGGAATAGTCGCTGTTGAGATAGGTCCAACGCGTCTGCACCATGCCGATCTTGCTGCCGCCATCGGGATTCAGGAAATAGGGAATCGTGCGGCGCAGAAAATCGGGTTCGGGAAGGAAATCGGCGTCAAAGATAGCCACGAATTCGCCCTTCGACGTTTTCAGGCCGTTCTCCAGCGCGCCGGCTTTGTAGCCTTCGCGGTTGGTGCGATGGATGTAGACAATAGACATACCCTGTGCGGCGTGGCGCTCGACGCACGCTTGGGCCACTTGCTGGGTTTCATCGGTGGAATCGTCGAGGACCTGCACGTCCAGCAATTCGTTTGGATAATCGAACCGGGAAACCGCTTCGACAAGGCGCTCAATCACATAGCGCTCATTGAATATCGGCAACTGCACCGTGACGCGCGGCCATTCCTTAACTTCAGGCGGAACCGGAGGAACATTTTTGGAATATATGAAGTAGTCGTAGACCAGCCAATAGCGGTGCAAGCCGTAAACCGCGAGGACAAACAAAACGATGAAGTAAGGAATCATCATCGCGAGGTCAAAGCCGTTCGCGTGGTAGATACCCACGAAGGTTTTATCCGTGATTCTGTGCCAGTAATGGCTAAGAGAATTTTGCGATGCGAGAGTGGCCGTGAGTAGAAGTGTAGTGTTCACGTCGCTGAACTGATCCAAAAACCGCGCCCGGTAATTGCGCCGGTATGGAGAGACAACGATTATAAGGCGAGGCCGCTGACAGTCAAAGCGCCATCGCTGGCGGGAATTGGCAGCAGGTCGCTATGGGACGAGAACGATTTTTCCCGAGGCGCCGGGTTCGAGAATCTCTTTGTGCGCGCGCGCGGCCTCGGCCAGCGGCATCTCTTTGCCGACGACGGGACGCAGTGTGCCATTCTCCAGACCAGCAACAAGCCCTGCGTGGATCTCGTTTTCTTCCGACGGCGTGATGGCCCAGAGCGTAAAGCCCCGGGCGGACGCGCGGCGTAACATAAGGTCCCGCGGATTGATGGTGATCTCGCCGCGATTGCCAATGATGATCACCCGCCCATTTGTGGCCAGCATTTTCAGATCGGCCGCGAGGTTTACGTTGGCCAGCATCTCCAGAACGATGTCCACTCCGCGGCCGCCCGTGGCCTTCAGAATATCTTCCTGATAGCCGGCCTTGCTGTGGTCGAACACTTGATGCGCTCCTTCTCGCTTGGCAAGGTCCAGTCCCTTCTGTGTCCCGGCCGTGCCGAAAACGGTTAGGCCGATCGCGCGTCCCATTTGTACTGCGGCGCTGCCGACACCGCCGCTCGCGCCGTGCACCAGGACCGTTTCGCCTGCATGTGCTTCCGCCGAATGATAGAGGGCATGATACGCAGTGCCGTAGGGAACCCAGACTCCCGCTCCTTGCCCGAAACTGATTTTTTGGGGAAGAGGGTGCACTTGTTCTTCGAGCGCCAGTGCATATTCCGCGTAAGCTCCCGTGAGCGTCTTCGCGGTGTATACGCGGTCACCGGATTTCACTTTTTTGACGCCGTCGCCGACGGCCTTGATGACACCCGCGCCGTCAGAACCAGGCGTGTACGGAAGCGGCGGCTTCACCGCGTAAGTGCCCGCGCGCATGTAAGTGTCGTACGGGTTCACGCCCGCGCCATGAATGTGCACGAGAACTTGCCCGGCGGCGGGTTTTGGCGTGGGAATCTCTTCGAGTTTTAGTTCTTCGGGTCCGCCAAATTTATGAACGACTATAGCTTTCATGATTTTGCTCTCCAGAGGTTGCAATGGCGCATGGCGCCATGCCACGCAAACTAAAAGTGCTCATTAGCAGCAATCGCCCCCGATTCCTTTTCGGTGAGACCCGCGGAACGGCCCCACGCCGTCGTTTGCCAATTGTCTTTCCCTTTCTTTGCAGGAATCCACGGTGGCAGCGCCAGGTTCAAGTATTCAGCCAGCGCATAAAGATAGGGCTCGTACATGGCCCGAAACTCCGTAAGTTTACCATCCGATTCCTGACCGTCCAGAAGCTTCACGCCGTGTTGCGCCAGCATGTCGCGGACGCGGCGCAAATCTTCCTGGGGTAGACGGTCGTTGGGAAGCGCGCGAGGCTGGGTTTTGAATACTTGCGACAAATCGACGGCTGCATGGCGCGCAATGGCGAACGTGAGTTCGGCCTGGCGCTGGCAAGCATCTTCGATGCCGGCCTTGACCAGCGCGCAAGTGTCAAGAATGGCGGTGAGCGCGGCAATCCAGGATTGGTTGTCGTGCTGCGAGCGGAAAAACGCCAGAACCGGATAGGAAAGGTGGCTCTCCATGAGTTCCGCTGACCAGGACTCCCAATCCTTGAGAAGTACGCGCAGCGCTTCGTCGCCGTGCGGGTAAGCATGCCGGCGGAGGAGTTCGCCGGCCGTAGGAGGTGTTCCGGCACGTGCATCCAGCAGCGAAATGTTCACCTCGCGCTTGGAAAACGAACCGTAGATGAACGGCAGGTAGCCGATGATTGCAGCGAGGAAGCCAAACCCAAAGCCTGCTTCAGTGACCACCAGCGCACGCGCCAACAGCGAGTGCGGGACGACGTCGCCAAGGCCCAGTGTGAAAAATGTCGTGCCGCTGAGATACAGATCAGTCAGAAAGCCGGGTTGTCCGCCAGTGATGACCACCGCGGAGCCGGCGCCGTACTGCATCAGCCCAAAACTGAAAACCAATCCTACGGCCCACACGCCCACTAAAATCAGCAACGAGATGGGTCCAAAGAAGCCCAACAGAGTTTCCCGGGTCTTTCGCAAAGGGATTAGCCCAGTGATGAATCTCCAGCTCGTCCAGGTAGTTTTATAAAAAAGCCTGGTAAGGCGGAACCGGCGGGTGACGCGGCGCGGCAGGATGATGGCTTCGAACGCATCCCACAGCACAATCAAAAAGATCGCCACACCTGCGGCGAATGCACCGGGAACTGGAATCATGTGCGGCATTGTACCCGTTTGGCCCGCTCAAGGAGAACGTGCGGAGGAATGCGCCGAGTCAATTAAGGTTCGAGCCGGGCGCTAACGCTAATCTCCGCCTTAAACAATTTCGACACGGGACAGCCGGTTTCGGCAGCTTTGACGGCGGCGTCGAACTTGACTTTGTCCGCGCCCGGCACTTTCGCGACAAGATCCAGATGGCTCTTGGTGATGGCGAAACCGTCGGCGAGTTTCTCCAAGGATATCGTAGCTGTGGTTTCGAGCTTGGTTGCCGTCAAGCCGGCGCCGCCAAGTTGCGCGGAGAGGGCCATGGTGAAGCACCCAGCGTGTGCCGCGGCGAGGAGTTCCTCCGGATTCGTGCCCACTCCATTTTCAAATCGCGTGCTGAACGAATACTGCGTCTCCTTCAAGACGCCGCTGTCTGTCGAGATGCTGCCCTTGCCGTCTTTCAAACCGCCCTGCCACACTGCCGATGCTTTGCGCTGCATGATTCCGCTCCTTTTAACTCTTCATTCCGTTTGAACGCACAGAATTCGATTCGGGGCCGCCGTGAAAAGGTATATTCAGAAGATGCCGATGTCCAGATTCCTTTGCAAACATCCATGAGCCGGATTCTGGACGGAATCGCGCACCGCCCCTGGCCCTTGCCTGCCGGTCCGTGGATCATGCAACAAAAATGGCACGATCTGCTGTTTGCGCACTGGACAGTGCCAGCAGAATGGCTGAGGCCTCAAATTCCCGCACAACTGGAAATCGATACCTTCGACGGACAAGCGTGGCTGGCGGTCGTCCCATTTCGCATGTCCGGTGTACGACTTCGTGGCATTCCGGCATTGCCCTGGCTCTCCGCATTTCCTGAGTTGAATGTGCGTACCTATGTAACCTGCCGCGCCCAACCCGGTGTGTGGTTTTTCAGCCTGGACGCAGGGAATTCAATTGCTGTTGGAATCGCGCGCATGTGGTTTCACTTGCCATACTTTCGCGCGCGAATGCGGTGCTTGGAACAGGATGGCTGGATCGAGTATGCCAGCCAGCGAACCCACGCTGGCGCTGCTACGGCCAAGCTTCAGGGACGCTATCGTCCGGTTACTGCGCCGTTTCATCCCTGCCCGGGCACGCTCGAACATTTTTTGACGGAACGCTATTGCTTGTACGCGCTGGATGGGCAGGGCCGCCTGTCTCGCGGCGACATTCATCATCTGCCCTGGCCGCTGCAACGCGCCGAAGCGGAATGGGAGTCCAACAGCATGGCGGAACAATTGGCAATTAAGCTCGACTCGCAGCCACTCTTGCATTTTGCGCGGAAGCAGGATGTTCTGGTATGGCCGCCGCGAAAACTGGCGTAAACGCTGCGGGCGAAGCCTACCATTTGTGGAACATGAAAAACGCAGCGACAACAATGAATCCAAAACCCACGCCGTAGTTCCATTTGAATTTGTCACCGAGATAAAAAACTGAGAACACCGGAAAAATGGAGAGGGTGATGATCTCCTGAATGGTTTTTAGCTGCGCCGTGGAAAATTCGTACGAGCCAATGCGGTTCGCCGGCACCTGGAAACAATACTCGAAGAAAGCAATGCCCCAGCTGATGAGGATGACTTTCCACAGTGCTGCGCCCCGGTATTTCAGATGCCCGTACCAGGCGATGGTCATGAATACATTGGAAAACGTGAGCGGTAGTATGGTTCGCATTTTCGAGTCGTCAGCTCCTCGTGAGCGTATTGTTCCATCCCTAGGACGGAACAGAGTTCACTGAAGTTGCTCTTCAGTCAAATAGTTAGTGCCCGATACCGCACAACTGTACTTCCATCCTCTGTCTTGTCCGTCGCTCATCCGCTAGCGTGGAGGCATATACCAAGCCATTTCTGTCCGCACTCGGGGATTTGGAAAGAATTCCGAAGGGGAAGAGGGGATAGCGTGCGTTCGAACCTGAAAACACTTCTTACGCCTCTGTTCGCATCTGTCGTTCTGTTGCCCGTCGGCGCTCGAGGCCAGGAAAAAATAGTGTTGGTGGAGACTGGTTCCAGCATGCCGGAGCCGCTCTACAAGAACTGGATCGAGGCCTACCACAAGCAGCAGCCGTCGACGGAAATCCGCTACATGGCGGTTGGAACCGCGGAGAGCTCCCGGAACGTCCTGGCAGGCTCCGGCGACTTTGGTGGCGGCGATGCCCCCATCCCCGAATCTCAGCTCCGCACGGCGCAGAAGCCGATTCTGGAATTGCCCTCCGTGCTCATTGGAATTGTCGTGATTTACGAGCTGCCCGATGTGAGAGGCGAACTCAAGCTCACTGGACCTGTAGTGGCGAATATTTTTCTCGGGAAAATCAAAGTTTGGAACGATCCAGCAATCGCCAAGCTCAATCCGGAGATGAAGCTGCCGGATCTTCCGATTCAAGTCCTGCATCGCAACGACGGCAAGGGCTCCAACTATATTCTGTCGGATTACCTCGCGAAGGTGAGTCCAGAGTTTCTTGCCACGGCGGGTCGCGGCGAGTCTCCCAAGTGGCCCGTGGGCCAGGCGTTCCAGCGATCGCAGGATCTGGTTACGAAGCTGAGGAGCACGCCCGGTGCCATCGGATATACCGAACTGAACCTGGCTGTCAGCTCCGCGGTGCGTGTCGCCAGCATCAAGAATGCCGCCGGAGAATTTGTCAAGCCTTCCACGAGGTCGATCGCGGCCGCTGCTTCCGCGAGCGGCAGCAAGATGAGCAACGACTTTCGGCTCTCGCTAACCAACGCCCCTGGGAAAGAGAGCTATCCGATTAGCAGTTTCACTTGGATCTATGTGCCTGTAGTTGCCAAAGAGCCTGGCCGGGGGGCTGCCGTCGCGAATTATTTGAAATGGGCCTACACCAGCGGGCAAAAAATCGCCCAGGAACAAGGCTACGCGACCTTGCCCGACGACGTCCTGGAAAAAGTCGTGGCTAAGGCCTCGACCGTCCGTTAAATCAAGTATCGCAAACAATCAGACGTTTAGGGTGAGGCTTACCAAGTCTGTCCGAACGGGCGGAGGGAGCGGCGGCAGCTTTGAGCGGTCCACCGGGTGATACAGCGTGTCGCGCTCGACGGGCACGCGGCCGGCGGCGCGGATCAACCGTTCCAATTCGTTGCGCGGAGTAAATTCCGACGTTTTCGCGCCGGCGTCATGATAAATCTTTTCTTCGACCACCGTTCCATCGAGGTCGTTTGCTCCGAAGCGCAGTGCAATTTGCGCGATGCTCGGCGTGAGCATGATCCAATACGCCTTAATGTGCTCGAAATTGTCGAGCAGCAGCCGCGACACCGCAATGTTGCGCAGGTCGGCGTATCCCGTGGTCTTCGGAATGTGTGAGAGTGCGGTGTTGTCCGGATGAAACGCCAGCGGTATGAACGCCACGAAGCCGTGCGTTTCGTCCTGAAGTTCGCGCAGCTTCACCAGGTGATCCACGCGTTCTTCTTCCGTCTCCACATGCCCGTAAAGCATCGTGGCGTTCGAATGTAGTCCGATTTCATGCGCCTGCCGCGCAATGTTCAGCCACATCTGCCCGCTCACTTTGTGATCGCAGATGATTCGGCGCACCCGCGGATGAAAAATCTCCGCGCCGCCGCCGGGAAGCGAATCCACCCCCGCCTCTTTTAGCTTCAGCAGCGTTTCTTTGGTGGAGAGCTTCGCGATGCGTGCGAAGTAGCCCACCTCGACCATAGTGAAGGCCTTCAGATGGACGCCCGGGCAGCGTTGTTTCAGCCCCCGAATCATTTCCAAAAAGTATTCAAAGGGCAAGTCGGGATGCAGGCCGCCGACGATGTGAAACTCCAATGCGCCCTCTCGCGCTCCCTGTTCCGCTCGCGCATAAATCTCTTCCAGTGAAAAGTTGTACGCCCCGGGAGCGCTGGGATCGCGGCCAAACGCGCACAACTTGCAGTGCGCCACGCAGATGTTCGTTGGATTGATGTGCCGGTTGACGTTGTAATAGGTCACTTTGCCGTGTTTTTTCTCGCGCACGTGATTCGCCAGCCAGCCCACCGCCAGCAAATCCGGCGAGCGGTAAAGCAGGATGCCATCGTCGAAAGAAAGCCGTTCGCCACCCAGAACTCTCTCCGCAATCGGCCTCAGCCGCTGATCAGTAATTGTCAGTTCGCTCATTTCGAATCCGTCGAAAACTTCAAACGCGCCAAAACGCAGCCGCCGCGCCCCAGAACAAAAGGAACAACATACTAATATAGCCGTTCACGGTAAAAAACGCAGCGTCCAGCTTGCTCAAGTCGTCCGCTTTGACAAGAGAATGTTCGTAGCCGAGCAGCGCGGCCACGACGCCAATGCCTACCCACGCCGGCCACGGCAAACCGAAGCTGAACGCCAGCCATGAGAGAAACACAATCACGCCGATGTGCATCGCGCGCGCGACGAGCAGTGCATTGGCAATCCCGAATCTCTTGGGCACGGAAAAAAGCCCCGCGCACTGATCGTAATCAACGTCTTGACACGCGTAGAGCACGTCGAAGCCGCCCACCCACAGCGTGACCGCCGCGCACAGAATGAGCATGCGCCAATCAAGCCCGCCGGTGATGGCAATCCATGCCGCTGCGGGAGAAATCCCCAGAGCAAAACCGAGAAAAAAATGCGACCAGTTGGTGAAGCGCTTGGTGTAGGAATAGAAGAAAAGAATCGCAATGGCCAGCGGCGCAAGCTTCAGTGCCAGTGGATTGAGCTGCCACGCCGCAAGAAAAAACACCGCAATGGCGACTAGCGTGAACAACCAGGCAAATTGTAACGACAGCGCCCCGGTGGCCAGCGCGCGCTGCTTTGTTCGAGGGTTTTCGCGGTCGTAACGTAAATCCGCGATGCGGTTCACGGTCATGGCCGCTGAGCGTGCTGCTACCATCGCCACAACGATCCACAAAACCTGTTGAAGCGAAGGCCAACCGTGACGCGTAGCACGCGCGGCGAGTAGTGCACCAGTCAGCGCAAACGGCAGCGCAAACACCGAGTGCTCGAACTTGATCATCTCGAGCACGGTTTTGATGCGGCTGGACATTTTCAAATCGCGTGAGACCTCACGCCCCCGCTTTCTTCGCTGATGGAGTGCCTGCCCATCGGTACATCTGTTCTTGCTGCAAATTGATTTGCGCCAGCACGCGGCAGACGTACTGCGTCACAAGATCATCGATGGTCTTTGGATGATGATAAAATGCCGGCACTGCGGGCATAATCACCGCCCCTGCCTGCTGCGCGCGCAGCATGTTCTCCAGATGGACTCGATTGAACGGCGTATCCCGCACACACAGCACCAGCTTGCGCCCTTCTTTGAGCATCACGTCTGCAGCGCGCGCCACGAGATCCTCGCTCACCCCGCTGGCAATCGACCCGAGCGTGTTCATCGAGCAAGGAATAATGATCATGGCGTCGACCGCATAGCTCCCCGAAGCGATCGAGGCGCCGACATCTTTGTTCGGCAAAATCTCAATTTTCGCCGCAGGCCGGCCAAGAATCCGGCTGGGAAGTTGTTTCAAATCGCCGGAAGCAATGCCAAGCTCTTCCGCGAGCAGTCGTTGGCCTGCTTCCGTAACCACTAGATGCACGCGCGCCACCCGCGTATCTTCATCGAGCAATAACAGCGCCTTTTGGGCAAGAACGGCCCCGCTGGCGCCGGTCACACCCACGGTGACAATTTGTTTTTGCGTCTCTGTCATGTTTTCCGCGAGGATGATTTCAGTCTCTCAATCGCTTCGTGCCCAGTCAAGGTAAGGTAATTGTACCGCGCAATGATAGAATTCGCGGCGGTCGAAGAATATGAACCAGCTTGAATTGCTGAAAATTCTGGAATCTGTGAAGGCCGGTAAGCTCGCCCCCGCAAGAGCCACCGAGCGCCTGAAGCATTTGCCCTTCGAGGATCTGGGCTTTGCGAAGGTGGATCACCACCGTGCGCTGCGCCAGGGATTCGCCGAGGTCATTTTCGGCAAGGGGAAAACTCCCCAGCAGGTCGCTGAAATCGTCAAGGCTATGCTGCGTCAGAAAGACTCACGGCAAAACATCCTGGTCACCCGCGCGGACGCGAAAATATTCACGACCGTCAAGAAACTGCATCGTGCCGCAAGATTCCATCCTCTGTCTGGCGTGATTACCATTGAGCGCGGCACTACAATTACTGGCAAGGGCACGATTCTCCTGGTTTCCGCCGGAACCAGCGACATGCCCGCCGCCGAAGAAGCGCTGCTCACGGCCCGCATGATGGGGAATCGCACCGAGCATCTCTACGATGTCGGCGTCGCCGGAATTCACCGCCTCTTGGAGCATCGCGAAAAACTGACGCAAGCCCGCGTCATTATTTGTGTGGCGGGAATGGAGGGCGCATTGCCCAGCGTCGTCGGTGGCCTCGTCGCCGCGCCGGTGATCGCCGTTCCTACCAGCGTCGGTTACGGCGCCAGCTTCGGCGGCATCGCCGCGCTCCTCGGCATGCTCAACAGTTGCGCTTCCAACGTCACCGTTGTCAACATCGACAACGGTTTCGGTGCCGCCTGCGTCGCCTCCTGCATCAACCGTCTCTGATTGATTTTGGAGTAAGCTTCTTGAGAACGACTATGGGAAGAAAGGGAAAGATCGATCGGCAAACAACCATTGGGGGCAGCGTTTCGTGGAGCTTGGTGGATACCTTGGTTCAGTCAGCGACTCGGACGCGTCGGGATCACGCCTTCCCCCATGTTCGGCGGGCTAGGTGTCGTGTTTCTTGCCATCGGGTTGTTCCCCTGGAATCGTCTCGCCAAAAATCAAAAACCGCCAAAGCGCTGAGATCGAGCCGGCAACCGTTCATGTGCCTTCAGGAGAACTTTCATCACACCATTTCGCTGGGCAAATGCGATCGCAGCGGACGCCTCGGTAAGTGGAAATGTCCGAGTGATGAGCAGCGTCGGATCGACCTTGCCGGAGCGCAGAAGCTTAATTGCTTTGGCGAACGGACCACAGCGCGAACCCACCACGGTGAGTTCCTTCACGACGATTGGCCAGGTCTCCACCGGCGCGGCGCCGTGGAATGTGGATTTCAAGACTAGCGTTCCGCGAGGCTCGTTGATTTTCTGTGCCAAGGCGAGGCCGGTGGGCGAGCCGGTCGCTTCAACGACGAGCGAAAAAGATTCCTTGATACGCTTCAGGTCGGACGCATCACCACGAATTTTTCGCGTTGCGATCCCTGCGCGACGTGCTAGAGCTAACTTTTGTTCGTGCTTCCCGTACATCACAACGCGCGAAATAACCGTGCGAAGCACCCGCGCTATCAACTGCGCGAGCTTGCCGTCCCCGAGAACCGCGGCGGCCTTGAACTCCTTGACGTTGACCTGCTCAAGGATTTCGCAAGCGGCAGCGAGCGGTTCTACGAAGACCGCTTGCTCGTCGGTGACATGCGTGGGAACGGCGTGCAGGTTTTCCAGCGGCAGCGCCAGGTATTCTGCAAACGCGCCGTCGTGATTCACGATGCCCAGCACGGTGCGTCGCGCACAATGTGTTTTTAGCCCTCGCCGGCAAAAATCGCAAACCGGTTTATAGCCATACGCGCTGCAGCTGACATTAATTTCGCCGCAAACGCGCCGGCCCATCCATTTCTTCTTCGTTGCCGCGGAAACGCCACAAAGCTCCGCGACTTCACCGACGAATTCGTGTCCTGGCGTCCCGCGAAACGCATGATAGCCGCGAAGAATTTCAAGGTCGGTATTGCAAATACCCGCCAAGCGCACGCGAACGACCGCCCAGCCTGCACGAAGCCGCGGCAAAGGCTTTGAAGTTAGTTTTAACTTTCTGTTAGAAACTTCGAAGGCAATCAAAGACGCAGCCTCGTTCTTGCTGTATGTACGCGTGTGTAGGGTAGAGATCTCTCACTCGTAGCGCAGCGCGACAAGCGGATCGACGCGCACCGCGCGGCGCGCCGGCACATACGCAGCCGCCATCGCCACCACCGCCAGCAACACCGAAACTCCAATAAAGGTTGCGGCGTCGTAAGCTCCCACCCCGAATAGAAGGCTCGTCAGAAATTGCACCAGCGCGAACGACCCGGCCAGCCCCAACCCCAGTCCCAGTAGCGTCAACTTTGCCGAATGGCCCAGAATCATTCCCTGCACGTCTCCACGCTGCGCTCCCAGCGCCATGCGAATTCCGATTTCCTGAGTGCGCTGGCTCACCGTATAGCTCATCACCCCATAGATGCCGACAGCGGCGAGCACCAAGGCGAGCGCCGCAAACGCTCCGATCAACACCGCCGAAAAGCGCCGCGGCGAAACCGAACCCGAAAGCAACGCATCCATAGTCATCACGTGGGTCACGGGCAAGCTGGCGTCCGCTCTATGAATGACATCGGTTGCCGCGACCGCCACCGTAACCGGGTCAGACGCCGTTCGAATGACGAAATAAGGCGTCCACCCTCCCGCCAGGTAAACGTCGAATGTCGGCTCGGCTTCCAAACCGAACTGGTGAACGTTGCCGACGATTCCCACGATCGTATACAGGCACGATTGTTTATCGAGTGAACAGAGATCAATGCGCTTACCGAGGGCGTCACCAGCTGGCCAGAAACGCCTCGCCATCGCGTCGTTGATCAGGATGTTTGCAATGCTCCAGTCTTCCTGGTTGAAAAAGCGCCCCGCACGCAGCGGAATCCGCAGCGCGGAAAAATAGCTGAGGCTTGCGCTGCGAAGTTGCGCAATGGGACGAGCGCCAGCGGCAATCGCCGGCTGGCCCTCGATCACGAACCGCGCGGCCTTTCGGAACTCTGTTCCCAGAGGCAAGTCGTCGATCCCGCCCGCTTCCCTAACTCCCGGCAACGCTCGGATTTGCCCGGCAATCTGGTCAAATTGCAGAGATTGCTTCTCCCACAGCTTGGACTGTTCCACCAGCGAGAGTTGGTTTCTTTGCGCAAAGGTGAGCGTTGGCTGCTGCACCTCCATCGTCAGGATATGCTCCGTTTGAAAGCCGGGATCCACCTGCAGCAAATGCTGGAAGCTTCGGAGCAGCAACCCTGCTCCAATCAGCGGAACCAACGCCATCGCAACTTCGCATATCACAAGAAGGTTGTGCGTCCGCTGATAGCCGGCAGTGCTTGCGCCCTTGTTTCCTTGCTTCAGTACCCCCGCTAGATTTGTTTTCAATGTGCGCAGCGCCGGCAGCAATCCGCAAGCCAAGCCTGCAGCGAGGCAAACCGTCAAAGTGAATCCCAGCACCCACGCGTTCAGCCCCGTTTCGCGCAACACCGCGAGATCGTCGGGAACAAAGGACTTCAAGATCTTCAATCCAGCGACCGCAAAAATCAGTCCAAGCCCGCCGCCCAAAAAGGAAAGAAGTACGCTTTCTGTAAGCAATTGCCGGACGAGCCGCCACTGGTTTGCTCCCAGAGCCGTGCGAACTGCAACTTCCCGCTGGCGCGCGGCGTTTCGCACCAGCAGCAGGTTTACAATATTCGCGCACGCAATCAGCAAGACCAGCCCAACCGCCCCGAACAAAACCAGCAGCGTGTTCCGAAGCTTTTCCGCCGATGGATCTTGCAGCTTCTGGACCAGGACGCCAAAATTCTTGTGCTCGATCGGGTACGCGATTGCAGATTGCTCGTTGAGCTGACGGATTTCCGCGCTAGCTTCGGAAAAGGTTACGCCCGGTTTCAGCCGCGAAATCGCCACGAACGCATGGTGTACGTGTTCCGTCAAATCGTCATCAAACTGCCCGAGTGGCATCCACATGTCGGCCCAGCGCAATAGCTGAAATCCGGCGGGCAGGATCCCCGCAATGGTGTAGCTATGGTTGTCGAGCGTGACCGTCCGCCCGACTACTCGGGGATCCCCACCATATCGGCTTTGCCACAACCGGTGGCTCAATAACACAACTGGAGCGCTCCCCGCCCGGTCTTCTTCAGGAACAAACGAGCGGCCGGCCACCACCCGCGCGCCCAGCATGGAAAAAATCGACGAGCTTGCATATCCGATCTGCACGCGTTGCGGATCGCCGTCACCCGTGAGATTGAACCCGTGGGAAACGTCCACATAACCGCCCATCTCCGAAAAGCTCTTGGCTTCCCTCCGCCAGTCAGCGTAGTCCCCCGGAGACAATCCTCCTCGGGGAACCTGTGGCGGGTAGGTGTTCCAGATTTGCACCAAACTTTCGGGCTGCGGATAGGGCAGCGGGCGCAGCAGCAGATTCTGCACCACGCTGAATATCGCCGTATTGGCGCCGATTCCCAGCGCCAGCGTCAGAACCGCCACCAGCGTGAACCCCGGATTCTTCGCGAGTGTCCGCAGGCCGTACCGGATGTCCTGCATCAGGTTTTCCATCACGGCGTACCTCTGAAGTCAGGACGCAAACCCGTTCGAGATTTCAGGGAACGGATTGTCATCCCCACACTGTCCAAAGCTGAATTCTCTTGAAAGGATGATTCCATTTGCATGTTAGTGGAGCACGGCGGAAAGCGTTTTCACCAAGAGCGGCTCCTGCTCGCGGAATACGGTGCGGAGGTCGAGGATGAGGCGCTCGTCCTCAACGCGCGCAATCACAGAAATCCCACCGGGTGCGCGGCGCAGGCGCTGCTCGAGCTTCGTCGCGGAGTATCGGACGCTGGCGATTCGTATCACTTTCGATGGCAACGATTGCTCCGGCGTGGAACCGCCGCCCGCAAGAGAAACGCCGTCGGCGATTTCAATCTCGACCTCATCGAGCGGAAGCTCCGGCCGCAACTCACGAATAAAGTTCTCTGATCGGCGCTTCAGTTCCCGCGCTGTCATTCGAATCATGCTCATCGCGGGAATCTCATCCCACGCCGCGCGAAGATATGCGCCAAGCGTGGCCTCGAGCGCCACGATCGTCAGTTTGTCCACACGCAGCGCGCGAAAAAGAGGGTGCCGCCGCACCCGTGCGATCAAATCCTTTTTTCCTGCAATGATGCCCGCCTGCGGGCCGCCAAGGAGTTTGTCTCCGCTGAAAGTAACGATGCCAACTCCGGCTTCGACGCTCTGCCGCACCGTCGGCTCGCTGATGCCGTGCTCGGAAAGATCGGCCAGGCAGCCCGAGCCCAGATCCTCGACAAGCGGCAATCCGCTGCGTTGGCTAAGAGCAACCAGTTCTTCGAGCGAGGGCTTGTCGGTGAATCCTGTGACTTTGAAATTCGAAGGATGCACGCGCAGCAGCAGACGCGTCTTTCCGTTGATGACGTTTTCGTAGTCGGCCACGCGCGTACGGTTCGTCGTGCCGACTTCGCGGAGAATCGCGCCGCTCTGCTCCATGATCTCCGGGATTCGAAAGCCGTCACCGATTTCGATCAGCTCGCCCCGCGAAACGATCACTTCGCCGCCGCGTGCCAGTGCCGCAAGCGTGACAAGAACCGCCGCGGCGCAATTGTTGACCACGACGGCCGCTTCAGCACCAGTGAGGCGCGTTAATAATTCCGCGGTGTGCACATCACGCTTCCCGCGGGCGCCTGCCTCCAAATCGTATTCCAGATTCGAATACTGCGTGGCCGTGCGCCGGAACTCTTCGACGACCGCGGAAGGCAGCGGCGCACGCCCGAGATTCGTGTGCAGAATCACGCCGGTGGCGTTAATCACTGGCTGCAGCGAGCGTGCGAGAACGCGCTCCACTTCGCCAGCGACGAGTTCCTCCACGGACTCCGGGTTGACGGTCATCGCGGTCCAATTCGAATCGCCCGCGATGCGCGCGCGAAGGTCCGCGAGCACCGCACGAGAAATCTCCACCAACATCCCGCGATCAACACGCCCGGCGAGTGCCGCGAGACGCGGCTGGAGCAGCAATTCGTCGACCGAAGGAATCTGCCGCAGCAATTCCGCTTGCTCACTCGAAACCGCGCGTTTGGCCCGTCCATCCATTGGGACATTTCAGCACAGTGCAGCGCGCCGAGCAATGCCGGTGGCGTATTTCTCCTGGCGGCAGAGTGATTCGAATGGTAACGGTGCCGATTGCGCATCGTGCCGCACGCATCCGGTTGACGCCACACCCCTGTGCTCCTAGCATGGTGGTTCGGGGGTTCCCTCCACGCATGGCGACCATCGACGAAGAGCTGGGCACGCTCGAACGGGACATCCGCCAGCTCAAGATTGAATACGATCAATACTTTGGCGGCGGCCGGAAGCGCCCGCCTACCGAAATTGAATGGCGCATCGATCAGCTGATGAAGCGCTACGCGGAGCGCGGCGGCGAGCTGAAGTTCGCCCAGCGGTTTCGCTTCAACAATCTTTCGCAGACGTACGCCAAGTACAAGGACATTTTCCGGAAGAAAGTGGCGCTGAAAGAAGAAGGAAAAGTGCAGCGGCATTTTGGCGCAGCGGCAAAAGAAATCGAAGCCGCGCGCGTGAAAAAAGAAGCCGCAGAGGAAGCCGCGCATCCGCATACGTTTCGCATGACGTGTTCCGCACCGGAACGCGAGGCCGACAAAGTGGAAAAACTGTACGAGGCGTTTCTCCAGGCGAAACTACTGGCCGGCGAGCATACTGGAAAACTTTCGCGCTCGAGCTTCAACGAATTCGTGTTGAAAAAAACCAAAGAACTCCAGAAGCAAAAAAACTGCAAGGACGTCGAGTACGTGGTGGAAACCATTGAAGGCCAAGTGAAATTGAAGGCGCTCGTCAAGTCGTAACGCTCTACTTGCCGAAGATTCCCACAGGGTTTCTACTTTCGCAATCCGCGCGAGGCTCGTACACTGTTGTGCTTTTCCATTTGCGGAGGAATCCATGGCGGTGAAGCGCGCGCTGCTCAGCGTGTTTGACAAAACAGGAATCGTGGAATTTGCGAAGCGGCTGGCGGCGCGGAAGATCGAAATTCTTTCGACCGGCGGAACAGCCAAACTATTGCGTGAAGCGGGCGTGGCGGTGCTCGACGTTTCGGATTTTACCGGGTGGCCGGAAATGCTCGGCGGGCGCGTGAAGACGTTGCATCCGAAAGTTCACGGCGGCCTGCTTTTCCGGCGGAAGAACGCGGACGACCAGAAACAGGCTGCGGAGCACGGAATTGCGCCGATCGATCTGGTGGTAGTGAATCTGTATCCCTTCGAGGCCACGGCAGCGAAGGTGGGCTTGACGGCGGAAGAGCTGATCGAAAACATCGATATTGGCGGGCCGACGATGCTGCGGTCGGCGGCAAAGAATTTCGAGAGCGTGACGGTCGTCACCGATCTTGCGGATTTCGAGCGCGTGGCGAAGGAAATCGAGAGTGCGGGCGACACTACGGTGGTGACGCGGCTGGAGCTGGCGCGCAAGGTTTTTGCGACCACATCCCGGTACGACGGAATGATTACCACGGAATTGGAGCGCTTGTCAGCGGCTGCCGGCCGCGTCGTGCTGGAAGCCAAGCCAATCTTGCCAGAATGTTTGCACATTGCTCTGCGGCGGCAGCAGGAATTGCGATACGGAGAAAACCCCCACCAGGCCGCGGCGCTGTACGTTCCGGCAGGTCGTGCCCCGGAAGGGCTCGCAGGAGCGAAGCAGCTCCAAGGGAAAGAGCTGTCGTACAACAACTTTGTAGACCTGGAAGCCGCGCGTAGCATTGCGGCGGAATTTAAGGATCCGGCGGCGGTGATCATCAAGCACAACAATCCTTGCGGAACAGCCGAGCAGGGATCACTGCTCGATGCATATTTGAAAGCGCTGGCATGCGATCCAGTTTCGGCCTTTGGCGGCGTGCTGGCGTTCAATCGCGTGTTGGATGTAGCGACGGCGGTAGAAGTGGCAAAACTTTTCGTGGAGTGCATTGCCGCGCCGGGGTTCGATGAAAAGTCCAAAGCTATTTTCGCCGCGAAGAAAAACCTGCGATTGCTCGAACTGCCGCCAGGCGGATTGGAACCGGAGCGCGAGCTGCAGCTGAAGCGCATCCTCGGTGGCATGTTGGTGCAGCAACCGGACGTCGGGGAGATTGTGGAGAATGAGTTGCGCACGGTGACGAAGCGCGTGCCCACCGCGGAGGAAATGCACACCATGCGCTTCGCCTGGAAAGTTTCCAAGCACGTGAAGTCCAACGCCATCGTCTTCGCGAAAGACGGCGCAACACTGGGTGTGGGCGCCGGGCAGATGAGCCGCGTCGATTCCGTGAAACTCGCGGTGATGAAGGCACAGTCCTCGCTCGCAGGAAGCGTGGTGGCCTCCGACGCCTTCTTCCCGTTCCCCGACGGCGTCGAGGCAGCCGCCGCCGCGGGGGCCACGGCAGTGATCCAGCCAGGCGGCTCGGTCCGCGATCCCGACGTGGTCGCCGCCGCAGACCGGTTGAATCTAACTATGGTCTTCACCGGTATGCGGCACTTCCTGCACTAGAAAATAGCCCTAGCGTGATCCGACGCGAAGCGATCGCTCCTGTCCTAAGGGGAAAGTTACTGACACGCCGTAGGAGAGAAGAAAAGACCGCCAGATGAGGCGGGCAGGGGGATGATGCGAAGAGGGCGGGGAAGAAAGGCGGGCCAACATGGATGATCCGAGAAGGACGGAAGAGACAAAGCCGCCGGAGCGGCTGGCACCTTCAGACGCTGACGACTCCCCGGAGATGACGAAGTTAGGCGAAGACATTGGAGAGCCAAAAACCGCGGAGCCGGCAAATGCTCTCGAAGGGGCGGGCGATCAAGAGCCAGCAGGAGTACGCGCGCAAACGGGCGCCAAGAAGAATGTGCAGTTTCCGTTTCCGTTGAAGATGACGCAGCAGGCGTGGCTGATCACAGCGACTTTGCTTCTCGGTCTGGTAACACTTTTGATTTTCGGCCTCGCGACAGGAAAGAACAAGGCATCAGGGGAGACACGCCAGGAACGGGGCGTCGCATCCTTGACGCCAGAAAGCTTGATTTCCAAGTGCGGGACGCCGGCGGATGACGTGACCAAGGACTTGTATCCCATGATCAAGCGCACAATGAGCTACAAGTCCGGCGGGAAGGGAACACTGACATTCGAATTCAGCAGAACGGCGGAAGAAAAAAGCGATTGGGTGTTCTTGTCGATGAGCGATGAAAGCGGTGCCAGCTACGGCACGCCAGAGACGCAGATGGCCGCCCTGTCCTGCCTGAAATAGACAGAATAAAGGGCAAAGATGAGCTTCATTGCAAGCCTATGCGGTCGATTTCTTTCTTGATGGCCAGCTTGTCGAGGCTGGAGAGCGGCAAAGCAAGAAAAAGGCTGATGCGGCGGTCCAGAGCTACGAAAGCGTTACGAAACGCACGCTCGATTTGTTCGGGCGAACCTATCTCGGCGGCGAGGTCGGGAATGCCCCAATGAGCGGTCATGGGCTGGCCGGGCCAGAGCGGGCAGGATTCCTTGGCGGCATTATCGCAAACGGTAAAAACAAAATTCATCTGGGGTGCGCCGGGCTTGGCGAATTCCTCCCAATTTTTGCTGCGCAGTCCCACGGTAGGCAAGCGAGCCGTTTCGAGTTGCTTGAGGGCAGAGGGATGAACACGGCCGCTGGGATGGCTGCCGGCGCTGTAGGCGGTAAAGTTGGGTTTGCCTTTTTGGTTCAGGATGGCCTCGGCCATGATCGAGCGGGCGGAGTTGCCGGTGCAAAGAAAGAGAACGTTGTAGCGTGCTTGCATGATCCGTTGTCAGCAGTGGCAGGACGGGCCGATAACATAGCCGCTGCGTGCGGGTTTGGAAGCACGAATAAAAGCGCTGATGAATTTGCCTTCGATCTGCGGGCCAACAGTGGCGGCGTCCAGGCCCGCAGCTTCCAGAAACTCGCGGGCTTCTTCGGCCTTGTAGACGCGGGTCGGTTCGACGTCAATCGATTCGAATCCGGCGGAAAAAAGTTTGTTGCGGTATTCGAACTCCTCAAGCGCCCCGGCGATGCAGCCAACCCAGAGTTCCATGCTTTTGCGAATGTCGGCGGGAACTTCGCCGCGAACGACGACATCGGAGACAGCAAATCGTCCGCCGGGCTTGAGAACGCGGAAGGCTTCGCGGAGGACGCGGTCTTTGTCGCCAGAAAGATTGATAACGCAATTGGAGATGATGACGTCGACGGAATTGTCCGGCAGCGGAATGTTTTCGATAGCGCCTTTCAGGAATTCCACATTGTCGATGCCCGCTTTTTTCTGGTTTTCGCGGGCCAGGGCGAGCATTTCGTCTGTCATGTCCAGGCCGTAGGCTTTTCCGGTGGGGCCGACGCGCTTTGCGGAGAGGATCACGTCAATGCCGCCGCCGGAGCCGAGATCGAGGACGATTTCGCCGGGTTGGATCTTTGCCAGCGCGGTGGGATTGCCGCAACCGAGGGAAGCGGCGACGGCTTTATCCGGTAACGCGGCTTTTTCAGCGTCGTCGTAGAGATTCTTCGTGATGGGGTCGCAGCCGCTCAGTTCCGCGCCACCGCCGCAACAGGCTGTGCCGCCGCCCGCGGCGCGCTTGGCAGCTTCGCTGTATTTTTGCTTCACCGCCTCTTGAATGTTTGGTTCGCTCATTCGTCTGGCTCCTCAAAACTAAAGTGTGCAATTTGTTGCAGCGGAGACCCTTTCCCTAGGAGGACAATCGGTCGTGACTTGCTCCTTTGGAGATCTGGACAACGGAATCAGCGGGAACGGCGCGGCTGCGCGTGCAGCACTCTTCATAGAGGAAGTTCATGACTTCGCGCAGTGCGTCGGTATCAGCCGAATACCACAGAAAAGTACTCTCGCGGCGCACGTTGATAAGACCAACCTGTTTCAGTTTTTCCAAGTGGTGCGAAAGGGTGGAAGCGGGAATGGCGAGCTCTTCCTGGACCTCGCCGGCAATCATGCCTTCGGGATGAGCGGCAAGGAGCAGCCGGAGAATCTGGAGACGGGGCTCGGCGCCGAGGGCGGAAAAGCGGTCGGCGGAGCGGGTGACCAGGAGTGGATCAGGTCTGCGCATAATTCGATAATTGCGGAAATATGGAAAGATGTCAAGCGCCTGTTTGTTGGGAACGTTCCCAGGCCCTTCCGCATCTTACTCATTGCGCCTCCCAAGCTCTGGAAACGACCCTGTTTTCGGTTTTGACCGCGTTTGGGCCGCATGGGATACTTTTTGTTTCCGGGGCTGACATGAACTTTCACAGGATTACCATTGCCGCTGTACTGACCGGCGTGACTGGCCTGGCCACCTTGGCCCAGGCGACGCAGGATTCCACTTCTGCGAAAAAGAGCGAACCGCCTGCGACAGCAGTGGAGCAATCTGCGGACCCGAAAACTGCTTCCTCCACTAATGACTCGCCGCGCGGCGAGGCCTATTACAGCTTCACGATGGGCCACATCTACGAACAGCAATACGAGGCCACCAGCAGGCCGGAATACGCGACGCAAGCGATCGAGGCGTACAAGAAAGCCTACGCGCTGGATCCGAAATCGCCGGTGATCGGCGAGCGCCTGGCGGAGATGTACTGGAAGGCGCAGCGGATTCACGAAGCAGTTACCGAAGCGCAGGAGATTCTGAAGCGCGATCCGGACGACGTGCAATCGCGGCGCCTGCTGGGACGAATTTATCTGCGCAGCCTCGGGGAGTTGAGTGCGGGAACCAGCCAATCGGATACGGTGAATAAAGCCGTCGAGCAATATCGCGAGATTTACCGGCTCGATCCCACGGATACTGAATCTGCCTTGTGGCTGGCGCGGTTGTACCGGCTGAAGAACGAGCACGACAAAGCGGAGCGCGTGCTGCGAACGATCCTGAAGAACGATCCTGAAAACGAACTGTCGGTCGAGCAATTGACGCAACTGCTGATGGATGAAGGCAAATCCGCAGAAGCGGTGACATTGCTCGAAGGGATTACCGCACATTCCCCGTCGCCGGTGCTGCTGGACCTGCTGGGAGATGCGTACACCCAGGCGCATGAGCTGGCGAAAGCGGAAGAGGCCTACCGCAAAGCGATGGAACTGGATCCCTCTGAGCTGAGCCATCAGCGCGGGCTGGGGCAGACCCTGCTCGCGGAAGAAAAATATTCCGAAGCGCTGATGGTGTATCAGAAGATTTCGGATTTGATGCCGGATGATTCGGACGTGTACCTGAGGATGGCGCAGATTTACCGCGAACTGCACCAGTTGGACAAAGCGGAAGATAGCGTGCTCAAAGCGCGGCAGTACGCTCCGGGAAGTCCCGAAGTCATGTACAACGAAGCGATGTTGTACCAGGCGCAAGGGCGCTATGAAGACGCGATTCGCGTGTTGTCCGACGCCGTGACGGGCATCAAAGCGCAATCGCCGACGCAGCCGTCACGGCGCAGGTCGCTGGCAATACTCTATCAGCAGCTGGGACAACTCTATCGCGACACACAAAACTATCAGGCCGCGATTTTCACGTATGGAGAGCTGGGACACCTGGGCGAGGAAGAGGATCGTCGCGCGCGGATGATGATCATGGACACGTACCGCGCGGCGAAGGATTTGCCGAAAGCTTTGCAGGCCGGCAAAGACGCGCTTACGAAATACCCCGCAGATCCGGCGATTCGAACAAGCCAGGCGCTGCTGTTGGGCGAAAACGGCCAGACCGACGAAGCGGTAAAGATGCTGCGCGCGCAGCTTCCGAGGGATGGCGGGGACCGCGAAACGTATCTGAACATCGCGCAAGTGTACGAACGGGGCCGGCGCTACAAAGAAGCTGAAGAAGCGGCGCGCGCAGCGGAAGTGCTGCCGGGGCAGCCGCGCGAAAACGAAATGGTGTGGTTCTTGCTCGGCGCCATTTACGAGCGCCAGAAGTTCTTCGACAAAGCCGAAGAGCAGTTTAAGAAAGTTTTGGTTGTGAACCCGAAGAACGCGCCTGTGCTGAATTATTACGGATACATGCTGGGCGACTTGGGAATGCGGCTCGATGAAGCGGAAGCGCTGCTGCAGCGCGCTCTCGTCGAAGAGCCCCAAAACGGCGCCTATCTCGACAGCTTGGGATGGATCTATTTCAAAGAGGGCAAGTATGCGGCATCCGAAACGGCCTTGCGGAAAGCCGTGCAGCGCGAAAGCCACGATGCCACCATTCATTCGCACCTCGGCGATCTGTATGCCAAGACCGGTCGGAGCGAGCTGGCTGCCGCCGAATGGGAAAAATCGCTGACGGAATGGCGCCGTTCGCTGCCGGCGGATGTAGAGGCGGACAAAGTGGCGGAGCTGGAAAAGAAACTCTCGCATTCCAAGCATCGCGTGGCTCAAAAATCCACCTCCCGAGACGCGAAGCCGTAACCCGCGCATGCGCGAAGTCCGCATTCCCGCGTTCGCAAAAATCAATCTTCGCCTGGATATCCTGGGGAAACGCGCGGACGGATTCCACGAGCTGCGCACCGTTTTCCAGTCGATCTCCCTTCACGATGAACTGCGGCTGCGGGCTTCACGGCAGCCGGGAATTGCCCTCAGCATTCAGGGAAACGAATCGCTTTCGCAAGAACCCTCGCGGAAAAATCTGGTGTATCGCGCGGTGGAGGCGTTGCGAAGCGAATTGAAAACGCGCGGCGGCGTGGAAGTCGTGCTGAAGAAGAGCATCCCCGCAGGCCGCGGACTGGGCGGGGGCTCAAGCGACGCCGCTGCTGCACTCCTCGGTTATTTACGGCTGACGAAAGGAGAACTGCCACCCGCACGACTATTGGAAATTGCCGCATCACTCGGCGCTGACGTGCCGTTTTTCCTGTTGGGCGGGCGAGCGTTGGGGGTAAACAAGGGCGATGAAATCTATCCGCTGGGGGATATCCCAAAACAGCATCTCCTTGTGGTCTCGCCGAAGGACATTCATGTGCCTACGCCGGACGCCTATCGCTGGCTGAAGGCCAAGCCATTGCGATTGACAAAATCGGCCGCAAACCCTAAACTCTTTGAGTTCTGTGCTCTATGCTGGAGCGCGCAGGGAAGCGGCCTTTCGAACGATTTCGAGCGGGCGGTTTTCCGGCGTCATCCGCGGCTTGATCAAATCAAGCGGCAGTTGCTCCATAGAGGAGCTGCAGAAGCCTCGCTGGCGGGTAGCGGTTCGGCGGTGTTTGGAGTTTTCCCGAGCCCAGCGTTGGCGCGCCGAGCCGCTGTAGGGTTTCCGCACGATCAGACCTTCGTTTGCGAGACGATCTCGCGCGACAGGTATGCTCGTTTGATGCGCTCCGCAGGTTAATCTGCGCAGGCTTCGTGGATCCAGCCGCAGCGTCTCTTCGTGTCTTTCTCGTTCGTAGTATCGGCCCCAGGGAACGAAGTGTGAACGTGTGCGATTGCTGAGCGATTGCACGGAGCGCGAACGGCGTGAACGACGACCGGTTTAAGATTTTCTCGGGGACCGCGAATCCGATATTGGCGGAAAGCATTTGCCGCCACTTGGACGTGCCGCTGGGCAAAGCGCTGCTTGGGCGTTTCAGCGACGGCGAGATTTATTTCCAGATTCTGGAAAATGTCCGCGGCGCCGATGTTTTCGTCGTGCAGCCGTGCCATGCCCCGGTGGACAACCATCTGCTGGAGCTGCTGCTGATGATCGACGCGTTCAAGCGCGCCTCGGCATGGCGGATCACCGCGGTGCTGCCGTATTACTGCTATGCGCGGCAGGATCGCAAAGACAAGCCGCGCGTTCCAATCTCCGCGAAGCTGGTGGCGGACTTGTTGGAAACCGCGGGAGCCAGTAGAGCGTTAACATTGGATTTGCACGCGCCGCAGATTCAGGGTTATTTCGACGTGCCGGTCGATCACCTGTACGGTTCGCCGGTGCTGGTGGAACATTTCCGGCACTTGAATTTGCCGAACTTGACAGTGGTTTCGCCGGACGCGGGCGGTGTGGAGCGCGCGCGGTTTTTCGCGAAGAAGCTGGATGCCCCGCTGGCCATCGTTGATAAACGCCGCGTGGACGTGGACGTCAGCGAAGTGATGAACCTGATCGGAGATGTGCGCGGGCGCAGCACGCTGATCGTGGATGACATCATCGATACGGCGGGTACGCTGGTGAAAACGGCAGAGGCTTTGCTTCGCGAAGGGGCCACGCAGGTGTACGCCGCGTGCACGCACGCGGTGCTTTCGGGGCCGGCCATCGAACGGCTGGAAAAGTCCCGGATCACCGAGATTGTGGCCACGGACTCCGTGCCACTGAGCGATGCGGCGAAGAAAATGGGGAAGATCACGGTGTTAAGCGTCGCGGATTTGCTGGCGCGGGGAATTCGCTCGATTCACGAAGAAACCTCGATCAGCGAGCTGTTTATTTGAGGAGTAGTCGAAGAGATTGAGTCTTGAAGAATTTGCAAGGATTTAGAAGGAAGGGAAGAAGGCCATGGCAGAAAAGATTGTAGTCGAAGGCTCACCCCGGGCCACTCGGGGCAAGAATGAGGCGCGGCGCCTCCGTCAAGCAGGCAAGTTGCCCGCGGTATTGTATGGCGGCAAAGGCGAATCCATCACCCTGGCGGTGAATGCTAAGCAGGTGGGCGCAATTCTTCGTTCCGAGAGCGGACACAACACCCTATTTCAGGTGGACCTCGGCGGAAAGCACGAGCCCGCTATTTTGAAGGACTGGCTCGTGGATCCCGTCAGCGGAAATTTGCTGCACGTGGACCTTCTTCGCGTGGCCATGGATGTGCGCATGAAAGTGAAGGTTCCCGTGCACACCTTTGGCGAACCTTCGGGCGTAAAAGTCCAGGGCGGAGTTTTCGAAGTCGTCACCCGCGAAGTGGAAATCGAATGCCTGCCCGCGGATATCCCCACGGAGTTCCGCATGGACGTGAGCGGCCTGGCGCTGAATGCGCAGTTGCGCGCCAGCGAATTGCCGCTGGACAAAGCGAAAATGAAATTGATCACCGAGCCCGAGCGCGTGCTTGCGCACGTCGTCACCCTGAAGGTCGAAGAAGAGAAGCCTGCCGAGGCCGTGGCCGCGGAAACGGCGACGCCGGCCGAACCGGAAGTCATCAAGAAGGGCAAAAAGGAAGTGGAAGGCGAAGAAGGCGCCGAGGAAGAAGCCAAGCCCAAGGCGGAGAAAAGCGACAAGGGCGACAAGGGCGAGAAAAAGAAGTAACGGGTTGTTGCGTAAAAAGAGGCCGGCGGTCAGCGGGCTTCTGGATAAAGGTCTATGCGGCTCATTGTCGGACTTGGGAATCCCGATCCGGAGTATCAGTGGACGCCGCATAACCTGGGTTTCATGGCGGTGGATGAACTCGCGAATCGCAACGGGATTCGCGTCGAGCGGCCGGAAGGCAAGGCGCTCGCGGGCCGCGGAAAGATTGCCGGGGAAGAAGTGATCCTGGCAAAGCCGCAGACGTACATGAATCTCAGCGGCATCTCCGTGCGGGAGCTGCTGGGAAAGTACGAGCTGGATGTAAAGGATTTGCTCGTGCTGTGGGATGAGGCGCAACTACCGCTGGGAACGATTCGCATTCACCCCGACGGCAGCGCGGGCAGCCACAACGGCGCAAAGTCGGTGATTGGCGCCGTCGGAACGGAAGAGTTTGCGCGGCTCCGTTTGGGATGCGGGCCGGATCATCCGCTGAGCAGCCGCAAAGAGTACGTCCTTCGGCCGATGAAAAAGGCGGAGCTGGAGACAGCCGCCGAGATGATCGGCGAAGCCGGCGATGCCGTGGAAATGATTCTGTCGCAGGGCATCGACGCTGCGATGAACAAGTACAACCGGCGCAAAGTTTTGCCGGAAGAGCCGGAAGCGAAGTAGCAACAACGATCTTGCCGGGCCATGTGCCCGGAAGCGAAGAAAACGAGGTCATCATGGAAGAGCGTTTGTACGATTTGGTTTTCATTGTGCGGCCGGCCACGCCGGAAGAGGAGATCAAGAAAGTCCTCACGGTCGTCGAGCACACCGTCGCCGAAAAGGGCGGCAAGATCGAAAAGACCGAACAGTGGGGCACGCGCAAGCTGGCGTATCGCGTGGCCAAGCACCGCGAAGGCATTTACGTGCACCAGGAGATTCGCACCACGCATGGTGAGCTCATTGCAGAGCTAGAGCGGCGGCTGCGTGTGCAGGACAACGTCATCAAGTATCAGACGGTGCGCCTCGACGAAGACTTGAAGCGCCAGAAGAAGCTGACGTTGAAGCGCGAAAAGCGCGCCGCGCGTCGTCCGCGCCGCACGGCCGCTCCCACCCCCGCGCCAGCACCAGCGGCGCCGGAGCAGAACGCCGCCGCAGCCAGCTAAGATTGCGCCTGGCGGGTATACCCGCGCATTGAAGAATTTATCCCGGCACAGCCGGGCGAACTTTTGAAAGGCAGGCAGGTATGGCAGACGAACAGAAAGCAGCACCAACGCCCGGCGGAGTGCCGCGGCGCGAAGGCGGGCATAGCGGTCACGGCGGCGGCCATGGTGGTCCGCGTCGCGAGGGCGGCCCAGGTGGTGGTGGTCCTGGAGGGCCCGGTGGTCCCGGTGGACGCCCGCGAGGCAAGCGACAGTATTTCCGCAAGAAGAAAGTCTGCAAGTTCTGCGTCGAGAAGATGGACTTCATCGACTACAAGCGAGCTGACATCCTGTCGCAGTTTGTCCAGGAGCGAGGGAAGATTCTGCCGCGCCGCATGACCGGTGTGTGCGCGCGGCACCAGCGCTGGCTGGGTGTGGCCATCAAGCGCGCGCGCAATATCGCTCTGCTGCCGTTCGCAGGCAGCGCGGCGGGCACGCAGGCGCCGCGCGTGGTTGTTCCAGGGGCGCCCGTGCACGTTGCACCGGCTGCGCAACCCGCAGTCGCACCTGCCGCGGTTACACCAACTGCAAGCGCAGAAGCGCCAAAGGCATAAGGAAGAGGAGCCAGGAGAGCAGCCATGCAAATTATTCTTCAGGAAGATATTGAGAAGCTGGGCCACCGCGGCGACGTGGTCACCGTGAAGCCCGGCTATGCGCGGAACTTTCTTTTGCCGCAGAAACTCGCGGTCGAAGCCACTGCGGGGAACTTGAAGGCCATCGAGCGCATTCGAACCTCACTCGCCAAGAAGACCGCCACGGAACAACAGGCGGCGGAGAAGCAAGCTGCCCTACTCAACGGCGTTTCGCTGAAGTTCACGCGCAAGACCGGCGAGAACGACCAGATGTTCGGCTCGGTCACCTCCGCCGACATCGCCGAAGGACTGGCCGCGCAGGGATTCAAGATTGACAAGCGCCAGGTGCATGTTGCGGAGCCAATAAAGACCATCGGAGAATTCCCCGTGATCATCAAAGTATTCCGGGATATCACTTCCACCGTGAATGTCCACGTGGAAAAAGAAGCGTAGTTTCGCGGTCATAGCAATTCTCTCGATAGGGGCGCAGCATGCTACGCCCCTACTTTTTTTGGGCGTGTTACATCTAGAGGAATTCGTCTTTCTCCCCTTGGTGCCCACGCCTATCATAGGGATACATGCTGAATGTGGGACCGTTTCTGTGAGAATCCGTACCAGAATATTTTGGATCTTCGGGGCTGTCTTCTTGTTGTTTCTCCTCGTATTTCTCGATTTGGCAGGAATTCCTGGCGCTCTGCTGGTTCCAGTTCTGGGGGACGCCATGGATTGGCGAACGCGCTACTTGGCAGGCTGGCGTGGCGTGGATTGTGGCCGCGTCAGAATCGGGGAGGATGCCACTGAGGCGAGTCAATGTGCACTCAAAGCTCAATCGGACGGGCGGCCGTTTCACGTCGTCTACAATGTTCAAGGCATCGACTCCCGCGTTGCCGGTGCCATTGTAAGAACTTCAAGCGGACAACTACTAGCGCTGAGCTACGACAGTTGTCCGAGTGGTTGCGGCGGAACTTCTATCTTGGGGCAAAGAGTAAGCGTTAGTCGCTGTCCCGAGCCCAACCACCTTTTCCTTAATCCCAAAGCTCGTCTCAACTGCTACCAAGCTGGGCTATCTACGCCATCGAACATCATGTCGCCCAACATCGAACCATACTGATTAATTTCAACAGGGCGCTCGCGTATTCCACACCCACTCCGATTGACGCGCGCAAAACTTCCACGCACAATGCGCCATCGCTTTGAACGAGAAAAATTCGATCTGGAAATAAAAATATCTGCGCTTGCCCTCACGCGCGGTTCGTGGTACAAAAGCGAAGAAAAGGCGAATACTAAGCAGACCTCTCATGCCTGTTGACGCGACACTCGAAAAGCCACTTCCGAATAACCTCGATGCCGAGCGCTCCGTGCTTGGCGCGATTCTCCTGGATAATCACGCGCTGAATGCGGCGATCGAGAGTCTGCGCCCGGAGGACTTCTTCCTGGAGCAGCACCGGCGCGTCTTCACACAGATGATTGCGTTGGGAGAGAGCCAGCAGGCCATCGACCTGGTGACGCTGACTGAGGAGCTGCATCGCAAGGGCGATTTGGAAGCGTCAGGTGGTGCGCCGTATCTGGCGGCGCTGGCCGACGGGATGCCCAAGGTTTCCAACATCGAGCACTACGCACGCATCGTCAAAGAGAAAGCGATGCTGCGAAACCTGATTCACGCCACGCACAACATTCAGCAGCGTGCGTTCGAAGGCGAAGACGGCGCGGACACGATCCTTGATAATGCCGAGTCGTCGATTTTCGCGCTGGCGGAAGATCGCGTTAAGGCCGGCCTCATCCCCATCAAGGAAATCGTTCGCGACAATTTCGAACGGCTCGAAAAAATCTTTCGCGAAGGGAAGAGCATCACCGGAATCCCCACCGGTTATGCCGAACTCGACAAGCTTACCTCGGGATTGCAGCCTTCGGAGCTGCTGATTCTGGCCGCGCGCCCTTCGCAGGGAAAAACCGCGCTGGCTCTGAACCTGATGGAGAACGTTGCAATCCGCGGCGGACACCCCGTTGCCATGTTTAGCTTAGAAATGTCCAAGGAATCGCTGCTGCAACGGCTTGTTGCTTCGGTTGCGCAAATTGACGCGCACAAATTCCGCACCGGGCATCTCAGCCGGGAAGATTGGCGCCGCATGACGGAATCGTTGGGAACCATTTCGTCAGCGCCGCTGTGGCTGGATGACGCGGGATCGATCAGCGTGTTGGAGATTGGCGCTAAAGCGCGGCGGCTGAAGCGCGACAAAGGGCTTTCGATGTTGATCGTGGACTATCTGCAGCTGATCACTGGACGCGGGCGTTTTGGTAACCGGCAGGAAGAAGTGTCCAGCATTTCGCGCGCCTTGAAAGGACTGGCCAAGGAGTTGCAGATTCCCGTGCTGGTTCTGAGCCAGCTTTCACGCGCGCCGGAGCGTGACGAACGCGGGCCGCAACTATCCGACTTGCGCGAATCTGGCGCAATCGAACAGGACGCCGACGTGGTGATGTTCATTTACCGGCCGCATTTCTTCAAACAAGGCGCGACGCCTGAAGAACGGGAAGAGACCGAGTTGAAGATTGCCAAGCAACGCAACGGCCCGGTGGACAGCGTCAAATTCGTGTTTCGCAGCCGCTTCACACGATTCGAGGAGGCCGCGCCGGACGCCTTCTCGCAGTTCAACCCCGACAACATGTAACAACTGCCACAGTGCGCTAAACTGACCACACCTGACCAACCGAAACGACGTTCCTGGGATTGGCCTGTCAGCCGCCAGGCTCTGTAAACCCATGTAAAAGAAAGCTTTAAGGTCGGCCTATTCCCCCACTGGATAGCCTATCTCAGACTCGCTGAGTGGCTGTTTGCATGCATTTGAAGGGAGGGTGTTGTCTTTCACGCGGCAGCCAAAGTGGCCGTCGGCGCTCGTTGAGCGGATGTCGTAAACTATTTTTTTGGGAAAACCATGGCACGCTTGCAGAAGAGTCCCAGCAAAGAAGTGAGACGTCCGGTGTGGGCCGATGTGTCTCTCTCTGCCCTCACGCGCAATCTTCAGGCCATTCGAAAGTACGTGAATCCTCCAGAAGAAAAGCGCAAAACGCCGCGCAAGGTTTTGTCGATCGTAAAGGGCAACGGGTACGGACACGGCGGGCCGGAAGTGGCCAAAGCGCTTGAGAAGGCCGGTTCGGATTGGTTCGGAGTGACGTGCACGGATGAAGGCGTTGCCGTTCGAAAGGCCGGCGTTCGCAAGCCGGTGCTCATCCTGACGAGCTTCGTGCCCGGTGAAGAATCCCGGCTGGTGAAGCACGACCTCACCGCCGTGATTCACCGTTGCGAGCAACTGGCGCTGTTGGATCGAGCCGCGGCGCGCGGGGGCAAAAAGCGCGCGCCCTTTCATTTGAAAATCGACACGGGAATGAACCGGCTCGGCATCGCCACCACCGATGTGGAATGCTTCGCGCGGCAGCTTGCGAAGTGCAAGCATCTGCAGCTCACGGGAATTTTTTCGCACTTTGCTTCCTCGGAAGTTTTCACCAACACCGCAGTGGGTCAGCAGACGCGCGAACAGGAAGAGCGTTTTTATAGCGCCCTCGAGCGCTTGCGCGCGTTGGGCATTGATACTGGGATCGTGCACTTAGCGAACAGCGCTGCCATCGTGACGCGTCCTGAGACCTGGGCGGACATGGTGCGGCCGGGCGCGATTCTGTATGGGTATCATCCGGGCTATGACCCAATAGAAAGGCGCGAAGAGGCGGAAGCGCGGCTGCCGGTGAAACCGGTGATGAGCTTGCGCTCGCGGATCATCAGCCTGCGCAGCGTGCCGGCAGGTTCGGGTGTCGGCTACAACGCGACGTTTGTGCCCAAGCGGCCCTCGCGCATTGGCGTGCTGGCGGCAGGTTATGGCGACGGGATTCACCGCTCGCTGGGAAATCGCGGGAACGTGCTGTTGCGCGGGAAGCTTGCGCCCATCGTGGGGATTATTTCTATGGACGTGACCATGATCGACGTTACCGACGTCGAGAACGTGGAGATCGGCGATATCGCAACGATTTATGGCACGGACGGCGCGCAGGAACTCCGGGCAAACCTAGTGGCGCGCAGCGTCGGCACGGTCACCTCGGATTTACTTTGCGCCGTGAGCCAGCGCGTCCCACGGGTGTACCTCCGCTAGCCTGCAGATAGGTCTACTGTATCCTTTTTTCACTTTTCTATTTGTCGAAACACCCATTTCCCGCCGTGCGTCCGCATGAGGTACACTCTGAAGTTTGCGGGCGCGCCGGTTGGGTTTTCTGAGGCGAGCCGCTTTCGATATGAGCCGAATTGCCGCCATTCTGCCTGCCGCCGGCATGGGAACTCGCATGGGCGCGGAGACGCCCAAGCAGTTCCTGGAGCTGGACGGAACACCGATTGTGATCCACAGCCTGAGGCGCATGGCTTCCTGCGGGCTGGTTACCGACATTATCGTGGCCACACGGGCGGACGAAGTAGCGCGCCTGGAAGCGCTGATTGGGCGCGAGAAATTCAAGCAGAGTGTACGCGTGGTGAAGGGCGGCGATTCGCGGCAGGAATCGGTGGCAGCGGCGTTGCGCGAAGTTCCGAAGGATGCGGAAATTGTGCTGGTGCACGACGCGGTACGGCCTTTCGTGACCACGGAGCAAATTACGCGTGTAATCGAGGAAGCGCGCAAGTGCGAAGCGGCCATCCTGGGAATTCCGGCGATGGATACGGTGAAAGAAGTGAAGCGCGCGAGTTTGCCGGAGGATGTTGCGCTGATTATCGGAACCATGCCCCGCGAGCGCGTGGTGCTGGCGCAGACGCCGCAGGCGTTTGCGACGAAACTTTTGAAAGAAGCCTTCGCACGCGCCGAGGCCGACGGCGTAAACGCTTCGGACGAGGCAGGGCTCGTCGAACGCATGGGGCACGATGTGCACGTGGTGCTGGGGTCCGAGCGCAACATGAAAATTACCAAGCCCGCGGATATGGATCTGGCGCGCTTCTATCTCGAGAGCGAACGGAAGAAGTCATGAGTGTGCGATGCGGCCTCGGCTACGATCTGCATCGTCTGGAAGCTGGGCGGAAGCTGATTGTCGGCGGGATTGAGGTGCCGTTTGACAAGGGCCCGGCGGGGCACTCGGATGGCGATGTACTGGCGCATGCGCTTTGCGATGCGTTGCTGGGAGCGGCGGGGCTGGGGGATATTGGCACTCATTTTCCGGACAGCGATCCAAAGTGGAAGGGCGCGAACAGCCTGGTTTTTCTGGAGCACGCAAGAAAGTTGCTGGCGGAAAAACGTTTCGGTATCGAGCACGTTGACGCGGTGGTGATCCTGGAGAGGCCGAAACTCGGGCCGCACTTCCCGAAGATGCGGGAGGCGCTGGCGAAGTCGCTGGGTGTGGCGCCCGAGAAGATACACCTCAAAGCGAAGACCAACGAAGGCGTGGACGCGGTCGGGCGCGGCGAGGCCATTGCCGCGCACGTTGTGGCGACGCTGGTTGCCGGCTAGTTTCTCAATGTTTTCCCAAAATCATTCCGAATCTGTTTCGGCGGTGGGTTCGTTCGCAGCTGCGGACGTGGTGGCCGTTCTTTGCGAGCGGGGGTGGCTGTCTGGCGAGGCTACGGCGGGGCAGATGGCGTGGTGCGAACGGGCGGCGGCGATACTGGGCGGACATGCAGCCAACGAGGCGGCGCTGACGGAGCTTCTTGGGCTGGTATTTCAATACGATGCGCGCGAAATCATTTCCCGGGTGGAGAGTCATGTGGTGCTTTCGCGATATGCGGCGCGGGATGTGTTGCGGCAGGTGGGGCTGTTGCTTTTGGAGGGTGGGGCGGTGGACTCGGAACGATTCAGCGAAATCATTACGCGATTGAAAACGGAGATGGATTTGCGGGGGCGGGAGTTGTTTCATCCGATTCGATTGGCGCTGGCGGGGCGGCCGGGGGAAGGGGAGCTGGACCGGGTGATTTTGTTGTTGGATGAGGCGGCGGAGCTGCCGTTTGTGGCGGCTGTGAAATCGGCTCGAGTGAGGATTGTGGAGTTTTGCGCGGCGTTGGATTAGGCGTGGCGGCGGGCCGAGCGGGCCGCCTCGGAAGGCGGCCCCTACAAAGAGAGATAAGGAAAGAAACAGGGCGAACTGAAGTTCGCTTCTACACGGACGGTGTAAACTGGCACTTTCATGGACTGCCTGACGGGGATTCATGCGGTGAAGGAAGCGCTGGAGGCGCAGCGGCCGATCGACCGCATTGCGATTGCCAAGGGCCGGCAGGACACGCGCGTCGAGGAGATTGTGCAACTGGCGCGGAAGCAAGGCGTCCCGGTGCGGTTCGAAGAGCGCGGGCAGCTGGACCGGCTGGCGAATTCGAAAGACCATCAGGGAGTGGTGGCGCTGGCGGCGGCGCGCGCCGCGGCCACGCTCGAAGATATTCTCAAAGTTGCGAATGCCAGCCCCGGTCAGATGGGCCTGATTGTTCTGCTCGATGGCGTGGAAGATCCACACAATTTAGGCGCCATCATACGCACCGCGCTGGCAGCGGGAGCGCATGGAGTGATTGTTCCGGAGCGGCGCGCGGCGGGGCTGACGGATACGGTGGCGCGCGCTTCGGCGGGGGCGCTGGCGCATCTGCCGGTGGCCAAGGTGACCAATCTGGTGCGTACGATGGAAGAATTGAAGGAAGCGGGCTACTGGCTTGTGGGGCTGGATGAGGATGGAGACAAGAGTTACACCGAAGTGGACTACACTTCGCCTATGGGAATTGTTCTCGGAGGCGAGGGCAAGGGCTTGCATGAATTGACGCGCAAGCGGTGCGATTTTGTTGTGAAGCTACCGACCACCGGACCGGTGAAATCACTCAACGTTTCCGTTGCCGCGGGAGTTGTCCTCTTTGAAGCCGTTCGGCAGAGAAGCGGTTCATCACGAAAGGTCTGAGATGTGAAACATCGCCCTAAGGGCACCCGTTGCATGCCTAGACCAGTGTGAGTGAAAATCGAAACGCCACTCCCAAAGTACGTCATTCAAGGTGGCCCCATTCTCCTGAAGCTTTAGCGCGTCCTTCAAATCAAGATAGATTTCAGCAATATCAATGGCGAGTGAGCAAGAAACCGGGTCTTCTTTTTGAGTCGGGTCAAAGACTTCCCAGTAGAGGTCGAGTGGTCCAAAGATTTGCCGAAGTTTGGTTGATAGCTTTACCCATTCCTCTGTGTGTGCAGCCAGCGCTTCAGGAGTGTTGTCAATGTTAGCTGTAGCGGGTTCTACCGAGGGGAGACGCACCCCTACTTCGCACAGCCTCGCAAGATGTACCGAAAGTTCCTGCACAAGCTGCCTGCGATTGAGCTTGCCGCAATCATCGATCAAACGAAAGTATTCTTCAGCTACGAGAGGGAATCTCTCGATAGCGTTGCGCTCATCCGCTGTCATTATGTCCGACATTTCCACACCACTTCTGCCAGGCTCACTTGTCGTATTGAATCAGGGAGAAGACGTCAACGCCGTTTAGTTTTCTGCGGCCGTTGAGGAAGGTGAGCTCGACGGCGAAGGCGGCGCCTTCGACGGTGCCGCCAAGCTGCTGGATGAGCTTGACGGTGGCGGCGGCAGTGCCTCCGGTGGCGAGCAGGTCGTCGCAGATGATAACGCGCTGGCCGGGCTTGATGGCGTCTTCGTGAATCTCGAGGGTGTCCGTGCCGTACTCGAGGGCGTAGGAGATGCTGGCGGTTTTGGCGGGGAGTTTCTTGGGCTTGCGGACGGGGACGAAGCCGGCGCCGAGTCGGTAGGCCAGTGCGGGAGCGAAGATGAAGCCGCGCGCTTCGATACCTGCGACCAGGTCGATTTTGTGGCTCTGGTGGTGTTCGCAAAGGCGGTCGATGAGCAGGTGAAAGCCCTGCTTGTCCTTGAGCAGGGTGGTCAAATCATAAAAAAGGATGCCGGGCTTGGGGTAGTCCAGGACTTCGCGGATCAGCTTTTTCAGATCGTCCATTCGAAAGGCTCCTCGTGGATGGCTGCGCTACGAATTATTTTCACAATTCAATCGCTGGAATTGATAAAAAAATCGCCTTCGTATTGCCGGTCCGGAGTTGCGGGCTCTTCCAGCACTTCGGTGACGCTGGAGAAGTGCGGGCCGCGCTCGAGCATTGCGCGCAATTCCCGGTGCTGCTGCGGCGTGCCCACGGCAAAGACTTCGACGCGGCCATCGCGAAGATTGCGAACAAAGCCGCCGATGCGCAGCTTTTCCGCGGCCGCTTGCGTGAAATAGCGGAAGCCCACGCCCTGGACCCTGCCGGAGACAAGATAGCGCTTAGCCTGTTTCGCGTCGCTCACGAATGCCCCGAAATTGTAGCAGAGAGTTCTCCTTTCTCGTCTGAGGTTACTGCCTGACGAGGCTAGGGTTGCGCGCGGCGGGTGCGGTAGACTGCTAGTTCGGGAGGAGAGTGCTTCAGGCTGCTTGGCGGACGGCTGAGTGCATCTAACTCTTTATGATCCTGGCCACTCCATTTTCACTCTGCATATGGCGCTTCGCTGTCGGTTGCTTCGCTATTCTTTTTGGCTTGCTGCTGCGGGGATTGCCGCTCCGCGCACAAGACTCGCAGCAAGGACCGATCGCGCCTCCGCCGGATCATCACGTGACGCGCGTGACGTCGGGTACCGCGCCGGAAGCGCCGCCATCGCTTCCTGAAAGCGACATCATCAAGCGGTTCGCGCAAAAAGAAGAGGAGTACATGCTGGCGCGGACGCACTACACCTACCGGAGAACAGTGCGCATCCAGGAATTTGGCCCTGACGGGCAGCCGGCCGGAGAGTACGTGATGGTGACGGAGCCGGCTCGGGATGTGGACGGGAAACTTTTTGAAAAAGTGGTGGAGCGGCCGCACACCACGCTGCTGCGCATGTTCCTCCGGTCGGAGGATCTGGAAGGACTGGCACGCGTGCCGCCGTTCCCGCTGACGGCGGGCCAGCTTTCGAAATATGAATTGAAATATCTAGGCAAAGAGCAAGTGGACGAAGTCGATTGCTACATTTTTCAGGCCAAGCCGAAAAGCGTGGAACGCAAGCAGGCTTATTTTGACGGGATTGTGTGGGTGGACGCCAAATATCTAGAGGTAGTGAAAACATATGGGAAGTGGGTGACGGACCTGGGCGAGATGCACAGTCTCGGGGACAAGACGTTCAGCCTTTTCGAAACATACCGGGAAAACGTGGATGGGAAATATTGGTTTCCGAACTACTCGCGGTCGGATGACGTGCTGCATCAGAAAGATATGGATATTCCGGTGAGAATCGTTATCAAGTGGACGGACTTCAAGCCGGTTTCAGCGGCGACGGCCACGCCCAGTTCAGCGCCGTCGGCGCCAACCACTCCTGATGCAAAACCCTAAATCATTCTTCCCAACAAGCCTGCTCGCCTCAATAGTGCAAGCGCTTCAGAACATCGGGCAGTTCTTCGATCGATTCGAGGAGAAATTCCGGGCGGGCCGCGCGGAGCCGCTTTTCGGTCGGAAAGGGGCCGAGCACGCCGATGGCACGGACCCCGGCGCGCTGCGCCATCTCTACGTCCTGCGCCGCGTCGCCGACATACACGCAAGCGCTCGGAGCAAGCCCCATTTTGCGAAGGGCGAGGCAAAGCGGCTCAGGATGCGGCTTCTTGCGGAGCGTATCGCCGCTGCAAACGCGTGCGGTAAAGAATGAGGTCATTCGGAATTCGCGTAGCTGGCGATGGACGCGGTCGCCGTCGCCGCTGGTGACCAGGCCGAGGAGATGCGCACGGTCGAGACGTGTAAGGACGCGGCGCGCTCCGGAGATTAGCTTTGGTTTGTGTTTGGCATAGTGCGAGCGCCAGGCGCGGTCCGCGTCGTTCCAGCGTTTGCGCGGAAGGCCGGCAGCGCGATACACGTGATACCAATTGGGCGAATAGTTTTTCTCGAGTTCGGCAAGCCCCCACGAAATGCCCATTTCCTTGAACATGGCCATATAGGCGGAGGCGTCGGCATGATAGGAGTCGATGAGCGTGCCGTCCCAGTCGAAGAGAACGCCTTGCACGGGGCGATTTTGCTTGCCAGCCATTGGCAATCAGAGTAGCAGAAAGACTCTTCGTGGCGACGTCCAACAGGCGCGCACGAATGCCACTGATTAGGCGGGCAGTTGTGAAGATATTCGTTGAAGAAAGCTTAAGGTTTCAGGAAACGGGTAGGCTGCCCATCGTCGCGATCAAATTGAACATCGTCGTAGGACGCAGCGACACCATACCAACCAGGCATGGCAGCGGCCTCCGTGCGGCACACGTGGGCCATGGTGACTACAACCACGTTGCCTAAACCCATAGGCTTGCTGACCAGGACGATTTCGAGCTCGATCGCGGTTCCAGCGGCGAGTTGCTTGGGGCAAAGAAAGTAGACGCCCGTGGAACTGATATCGCGCGTGACGAGAGTGATGGGGGAATTTTCGCGCGAGCCATCAACCGAGCGAAGGCGCAACGGAAGATTAAGGGTGGCGCGGGGATACTCGCGGTGCTCGGGAAAAACGCCGACGGCATGGGTCGGAACGCGAGCAAAACGGCGGGGCTGCGCAGGAACGAGAAGCGGCTTCAGGCGAAGCGCCGGGGTGCGCGGCAACTCAGGAAGCGCTTGCGCAACGGCGGCGCCTGCGCGAACTTCGATGACCGGTTCGGCTGGCCACTGTTCCAATGGAGCTACGCGATTTGACGCGCTCATGCTGCCCTCAGAGAGGCCTGTTCACATTCGCAGGCTCTGGCCCAACAAACTTAACTTTCAAACTGTCTTAAGGAATGGCCCCGTCCGCACCCCAGTCGTGCGGAGCGATACAATGTCATTAGAAGGGGGCTAGCGTCAACCTGTGGAAAACAAAGGAAGTGTCCTACTCTGAAACACTTGGTAATAGTACGTGGCATGACCACTACAGGCTGTGGATTTTCAAGGAAGAAGACTCTACCAATATGGTGCTCGACACGGCTGGTTTTCGAGGCTAACTATGGTTGAGCAAACCTATAATCATGTCCACGACTTCCACCGAAGATTCAACCAGCCCATGCGTTCAAGCTGCTCCTGCGCATGGCCATGCGCGCATGACGACACTGGTGATCGTCGCGTTCGCTGCTGTCTATGTGGTTTGGGGCTCAACCTACCTGGCGATTCAAATCGGCATCGAATCGTTTCCGCCGTTGCTGCTGGCCGGCTTCCGGCATCTTTGTGCGGGGCTAATTCTATATCCCATTCTTCGGTGGAAGACTGGGATTCGGCCGACCACGGGGCATTGGAAGGCCGCGATGGTCACGGGCTTTCTTCTATTATTTGTGGGGAATGGCGGGGTCAGTTGGGCGGAACAGACGGTGCCTTCAGGGATCGCGGCGTTGCTGGTGGCCACGGTTTCGCTATGGCTGGTGATTCTGGACTGGCTTCGGCCGGGAGGAACTAGGCCGGTGTTCCGCGTGGTCGTCGGGATACTGATGGGGTTTTCCGGATTGGTGCTGCTAGTCGGGCCGGCGCACCTGGGAGGGTCGGCGCGAGTTGATCCTAGTGGTGCGGGCATCCTGGTGATTGCGTCGCTGGGATGGGCGATCGGATCTCTATATTCGAAACATGGCGGAATGCCAAGTTCGCCGATGTTGAGTGTTGCGATGCAGGGCTTGGCGGGCGGCGCTGTGCTGATTCTTGTCGGACTATTCACGGGAGAATTCCGCGGGCTTCATTTTGCGGCCATTACAGCGAGGTCGTGGCTGGCTCTCGGCTACCTGATTGTGTTCGGTTCCGGCATCGGGTTCACGGCTTACATTTACATTTTACAGAAAAGCACGGCGGCGCGCGTGGGGACGTATGCGTTTGTGAATCCCGTGGTGGCGCTGTTCCTCGGCTGGCTGATTGCCGGCGAGACCATTTCGTTGCGCACCGTGCTTGCGGCGGCGGTTATCCTGACGGCGGTGATTCTGGTGATTACCGCGCCACATCCTGCTCCAGCACCCGCGAAGGAGCCGCTTCCTGTTTGACGGCGAAGCCTGATCGCGGAGCTGTCACCCCGAACTTGTTCATTTTACTTTGCCGAACGTTAGCGGATAGATTGGTTTTCTCGACTGCGTTATTTTTAGCGCGTTGACATGAGCACATTACAAACAAGAACGAAACAAGCAGTCACAGCGCAGGCAGCCGCGCGGTACTGGCAGGCGACGCTGGCGCGGGATTCGCGCGCGGACGGGACGTTCGTGCTGGCGGTGCGCTCGACGCACATTTATTGCCGGCCGTCGTGCCCGGCGCGGCGGCCGCTGCGCCGAAACGTTGTTTTCTACCACACGAAAGAGGAAGCGGAAAAGCAAGGTTACCGGGCCTGCCTGCGGTGCCGGCCGAACGAAGTCTCTGGAGCCGTGGTGCTGGTGCAACGCGCGGCAGAGCAGCTTGCGCAGTCGACCGGCGAAAGCGTCCGGCTCGCGAAGATTTCGAGGACTCTGGGAACGACGCAAGCCACGTTGCGGCGAGCGTTTCTGCAAGTGACTGGACTGGCGCCACGTCAGCTCGCGGAAGCGTTGCGCGTGAAACGATTCAAGGCGATGCTGCGCGCGGGGCGGAGTATCACCGATGCGCTGTACGAGACGGGATACGGCTCATCCAGCCGGGTGTATGAGCGAAGCAACGCGCAACTGGGGATGACGCCAGCGACTTATCGAAAGGGAGGAAAGGGTATGAAGATCGGATATACGGTAGCGAAATCGCCGCTGGGGAAAGTACTTATTGGCGCGACGGAACGTGGCGTTTCGGCGGTTTATCTGGGCGAAACGGAAAGCGCGCTGCTTGCAGAATTGCGCGAAGAATATCCGCGAGCGGAGATTGCGCCGGCTACGGATTCGTTTCAGAAATGGGTGCGTGAGATTGTGCAACGCATCGATGGCAAGCAGCCGCGCATGGAACTTCCGCTGGATCTGCAAGCAACAGCCTTTCAGCGGCGAGTGTGGCAGGAGCTGCAGCGCATTCCACGCGGGCGGACGCGGACGTATTCACAGGTGGCGCGGTCGTTGGGACAGCCGAAAGCAGTGCGTGCCGTCGCGCGGGCGTGCGCGACGAATCCAGTTTCGATCGTGGTGCCGTGCCATCGCGTGATTCGCGAAGACGGCGCGCTGGCGGGATACCGCTGGGGGCTCTCGCGCAAGCAACGGCTGCTGGCGCAGGAACGCGCGGCAGTGGAATGAGCAAGATTGCGAACCAGGGTTGGGGCTGGAAGCGGAATTGTAAGAGCTACGCGTGAGGTTTTACGTGCGTGGCGCCCTTCGGCCAGTCCTGTTTGAATTTATCGTCGGCGATCTTCAGATTCTTCATCATGCTGGTGTAGTGGAAGAGAACGTAATCTCCTGAGCCCGTTTCGAAGAACTTCTGCTGGACCGGGAGCCAGGTCGCTTCATCTACCCACATCTGGATTTTCGTGATTTGGGCGCGAACCGAATCGGACTTAGGCGTCAGTTCGAGCATCGCCGTCTTCTTGTGGTCGAATTCTTCTTCTCCCAGAAAGGTGACAAGGTAACTCTTTTTCATGTCGTCGCTTCGTGTGCCGAATCCGAGACGCACGTACTGATCGATCATCGAGCGGTTCTTGCCCAAGTTGAATTCTTCCACGCGGTTGATTTTCGGAGTGTAGACGAACAAGGAATCACCGGTGCGCAGGATGGTGCGCGGGTCAGGCTTAACGATTTCGATGCGCATCTTGTCGTCGCGACGCACAAAGATGTGGCCCGATTCCGTGGAGGTGTCTTTCACGACGGCGGTGTACTTGAGGTGCTCGATATCGGCAGTCAGGGTGTGAAAGTCGCGCGCGGAATTGTCCATCAGGGCTAGGACACTTTCGAGCGTGCGGGTTCCATTGGTCTGCGCGGCGGGCATTCGAATCGACGCGGCCATGCAGCAGAGAGTGACCAGCGCAAAGAGAAAAAGTAGGCGTCTCAATCGTTGCCCCTGTCGAGTAGTGAAGGGATAGCTCGCTACAGCCCTCGGAATCCTAGCATAGAGAGAGATGCGCGGGCACGCTATCGCGTTACCAGCGGATGCAATTTAAAAGACTGCCAAAATTGGAGTTAGTGACGGATCTCGACCTGGTAGGCGATGACCACGCCTTGCTCGTCGCGCACCGGCTCGATCTTGGCGATTAGGAAATTCCCGTTGTGGAGCTCCGGGAGCGCCTCTTGCAGCGCCGTGTGCAGGTCGCTTTGCAGGGCAAGCCTAGTCGGAGGCGCGAGAATGCGGGCGTCGACACGGTACGTCAGCCGGCTGCCATCCTGGGAAATCAATTGGACTTGCCCCGGCGCTACGGCTACTCCGCTGGCGGGCTTGTCATTGAACCATGTCCGCGGCGTCAGGAGCACAAAAACGAGGATTAGGATGACGGCAAGGTCGTATTGCCAGGTGCCGCGCTCGTAGGACCAGAAAAACGTTCTCGAGAGGATTTGTCCAAGGCTGGCCATGTCAATCCGCAGGCACTCCGTCCACAATTACGCCATCGCGCATGTGCACGACGCGGTCGAAATAGGTGGTGGCTTCGGGGTTGTGAGTGATCATGACGATGGTTTGGCCGAGATCTTTGTTTAGCTGGCGGAGCATTTGCAGGACGACTTCGGAATTCTTTGAATCCAGATTGCCCGTGGGCTCGTCGGCGAGGAGAATCTTTGGTTCGTTGATGATGGCGCGAGCGATGGCGACGCGCTGCTGCTCGCCGCCGGAGAGTTCGGAGGGTTTGTGGTGCAGGCGGCCGGCGAGGCCTAACATTTGCGTGACGACGTCGAAGCGGTGCGGGTCGAAGCCGTCGCCATGAATGAATTGCGCGATGGCGATATTGCCTTTGGCCGTCAACGTGGGAAGCAGATTGAATCGCTGGAAGACGAAGCCGATTTTGTGGCGGCGGAGCTTGGTGCGCGCGGCGTCGCTCAAGGAAGTGAGATCGTTGCCGTCAACGAGGACTTTGCCGCGCGAGGCTTGCGCGAGCCCGCCAATCACATAGAGGAGCGAAGACTTGCCGCAGCCGGAGGGGCCCATCACAGCGACGGATTCGCCGGGCTCGACCGCGAAATTCACGCCTCGGAGGGCGGGCACGTCCACCTTGCCCGCGCGGTAGAGTTTCCACAGATTCTCTGTCTTGAGTATCGGCTCCACGCTCTTTTTTCCCTGGAAAAACGGCCCTTCGGCAGGTGCCGGTATTGTAACTGTGATTGCCATCCCTGCCTAGCCATCCCGCGCGATTTGCGGGCCTTTCTTTGGTTTTCGCTGCTCCTGCTGATACCCGCGCGTACTCCGCCTGAGACTTTTTTCGCCTTAGTCGTAGGAAAGTGCTTCCACGGCGTCTTTGCGGCTAGCCAGCCACGCCGGATAGCTGGCGCCGAACAGCGCACCCAGCAATGCGATTCCCGACGCACGGAGAATCCATCCAGAGGTGATCAGAATCGTCAGCGACGGGAACCTCCAAACAAATCCCGCGCGCACGAGATAGCTAAGCCCTACGCCCGCGCCGATGCCCAGCAAACAAAGTGCCGCAGATTCCGACAGCAGCGCCCGAATGACGAACCACTGATTCGCACCCAGTGATTTCAACACGCCGATATCCCGGGTGCGTTCAATCACAGTCGTATACATCGTCAGAAAAATGACTAGCAGTCCGATCGAGATGGCCAGCATGATCATCGCGTTTATGAATGTTTCCAATCCCGGAATGTTGGTCGAGCTCATCAGTGAGAGATATTCTTTGAGCGGCCGCACGGTATACCCGGGGAGGACATGTCGAATGTTTTCCATTACATCTTCGGTGTGTTCTGGCCGCGTACATTTCAGAAAGAAGATTGATGCTTTATCCCGCGCGCCGACCAATTCCTGAAGGGTAACAAGAGGAACAAAAAGTCTGGATCCCTTCCCATGCTCGACGATTCCGGCAACTCGCCAATCGTGCTCGAAAATTCGAAACGTTTCTCCCGCCTTTATGTTTTTCACTTTTGCCGCAACGTCATCCACAAGAATGTCGTCCGGGCCTTCCAGGTCGTGTCCCTGAAGGAACACAAATCCGCCCGAAACGGCTCGAAAGCTGTCCGGATCAATTCCGTAAACGATTTCCACGCCCGAGGTGTTGAACTGAAAAAGCACAGGAGCGACAGATTGGACGAATTTCAATTCCGCAAGCTTGTCACCGATCTTGATGGGCATTGGCGCGCCGCTAAAAGTCAGAATGGGCGAAGCAGCCGGCGGTTGCAGCATGATGTCCGCTCCGATGCCTTCGATCCGCTTGGCTGTTTCGGACAACAGACCGCTGGTCAGCCCGACGATTAGGACGACAAGGGCAACCTCTACCGCAATTCCGACAGCGCCGATCAGCGTGCGCAGCGGGCGGTGCAGCAGATTGCGTGCGATGAGCTCACCCATCATGGTTGCTTGTTCTCCGTGGCGTCGCCGACGCGCACCAACTCCGAGCCCGCGGGTTGCTCGAGCTTGAAGCGATCTGTCGGCAGCTCTTCATTCAGGACGATTTTCGTGACTTGCAGATCAAGCTTATAGTCATCATGTGGGCGGTCGATGCGAATCGCGCGCGGGAATGAAGATGTGCCGTTCGCTGGCGTCGATGGGGCACTCTGACTCGCGTTGGCATCCAGCGGCTGCCAGCCGGACAGCTGGACATCCGACTGGAGAACTCCCTTTGGACCGAAGGTCAGCAGACGAGCGACATGCAAGTCCGCGCGGTCAAACCAGATTTCACGCAGAACTTCGGTCTGATAACCGCCGCGCAGAACGGTCAGGACGTAGTAGCGGGCATTCTCGTCGTTGAACTCTCTTACGAACGAGGCTTCCTCTTTTCGAACCTCCGGCCAGAGCAGGGCATCCAGCAGATGCTGTGGACGGAGATTTTCGATGGGTTTGCTGCTGTTTTTCTCGGCAGCTACCGGCCCGGTCAGGAATTTGTGTTTCGAGGGAATGGAAACTCGAAAAGTGCCGCCGTCACTGGCCATGTCGAAAACGGTGGTGCCGACCACTGGGGCCTGGCCAATCATGCGGACCTGGGCGGGGCGCGCGGCCAGAAGAAATGCTTTCACCTCGTGGTATTCGTCGATGACGCCGCTGTACTTCGAGCCTGCCGTGGGCTTCAACTCCACGGTGGCGTTCAGAGTCTGTGTGCCGCGCGCAATCTGATTGTATTGGTCGAGGAGCTCTTCGCGCGTGGCGTCCTTGGCGACCGGCCGCATCGCCGGCGGTAATTCCTGGTGTCCAGTCACAACTTTGCCGCCGCAGCCGCAGGAAATCGCCGCCACTGTCGCCAGCACCATGCATGTCGTCACACGCTGAATCAATGAATTCCGTCCTTATTCTTACAAATGAAGCAATCAAACAACCACATGGATGCCAATGCCCATCCTCCGATGCGGGTCGAGGAAGAAGGAAGCATTCAATTGGGCCGCGCAATGTGCACATCAAACGGTTGAACCGCCGGGCGCACTCTTCGGATGATTTCGCTGGGCCATAGAGTCTGGCTAAGTACGGTCACCCAGCCATCCTCCGGCTCGCAAATCGCGCAAAACGTGTAGCGAGCATAGGCCGGCTGGTAAGCGTCCAGGCCGCGCTTGGAGAGGTCGCCTTCGAGGGCCGCATCGGCCCATTGCGCCGCCGCGCCCGCCCGAATGCCGAAGGTTTCCATCTCAAAGCGTTCAAAGATCTGCTTCAGCACGTCTTGATCGGGCTGCGGCAGCACCACACAGCGCTCTGCGGCTTCGCGCAGGACGATTCCGCGTGCCTTGCAAAATTCCCGGACGCGATCGATGTGGCTGAAAAAATCGACCACATTCGAATCGCTCCCAACCAGGGCAGGGAAAACCGCTGACCAGATTTTCGCGGCATCCTTCCCGCGGACTGGCTCGCGATTTTCGGTCTCGAGCAGCTCGAGGCCCACGGACTTGACGCCTTCGCCGAGATCGAGTGCCTGCACGTCCAGCGAAAACGGCGGCAGTTCGAGGGCGCCGCGCTCTGGGACTGGATTTCCGGTCGCGCTCATTCCACGATCTCTTCCGCTTCCGGAAACTTGGCGCGGAATTCCGGGGACTTCTTGCGCACGTCCAGCCAGTCAAAGAACGCGTCGGGAGTTTCCAGCCAGATGCGAAACCAGTTGGCGATCTCCACTTTTTCCTCGCGTTTGTGTGGCTCCACTTTGCGATTGCGTGCGATCATTTCCGCGCGGCGCTTGCCGAGCCGCGCCACGTTGAGCACGCGTTCCACGGCGGCGTTCTCTCCCTGCGAGCGAAATTTTAGCATCAGCTCGTCCAACCGCATGATGCTGACCTCGGCATCTTCCAGGGTCGAGAAGTGCAGCAGATCCTCGAATTCTTCCTCGTACTGCTCCTCGGCTTCCTCTTGCAACGTCAGCAAGACGCGGTGCCCCGCGTCCTTCAGGACTTCCGCGATGTAATCCGAGCCGGTCTTTCCGGCTTCCCCGTGTTCGGCGATCAACCGCCGGCGTAGCTGGTCGATTTCCGCGGGCGTCCACTTTTCTACTTTGATCTCGCGCGCGGTATCGAGGATCAGCGCTTTCTTTGTTTTCGAATCGTCGGTCATCGGGCCGCGCCCCGGTGCTGCTTGCTCTGCTTGCTGTGCTTTTTCTTCGGCGTTGCGGGAGGAGGCGGCGGTGGAGGTGGATCCGCCGGCAACCCCGCCAACAGCCGACGGTACTTCACCACATTTTTGTTGTGTTCCGCCAGCGTGGCGCTGAAAAAATGACCGCCCTGGGTGTTGGCGACGAAATAAAGATAATCGGTGTGCGCAGGCTGCAGTGCAGCGCGCAGCGAGGCCTCGCCGGGGTTTCCAATCGGGCCGGGAGGAAGCCCACCGTGTTCATAGGTGTTGTAAAGCGAATCGAAGCTCAAGTCCTTGCCCGTCAGCGTTCCATTATATTTCCCAAAGCGCTCCATTCCATAGATCACCGTGGGGTCGCATTGCAGACGCATCCCTTTGTGCAGGCGGTTTTCGAAGGCGCCGGCCACGAGTGGTCGTTCTTCCGGCTTCGGCGTTTCCCTTTCTACGAGCGAAGCCAGCGTTACGACTTGCAGCACTGCACCGCCGCTGCCGTCTTCGGCTTGCCCTGGCGCTGTGGAAGTTGCAATGCGCTTCCACTCCTCTTTGAACTTGTGCACCATCTCGGCGGTCAATTCGCTCGCCGAAGGATGGCGTGGGAGTTCATAGGTGGCGGGGAAGAGAAAGCCTTCGAGAGTTTGCGCTCCCGGCGCGAAATTGCGGATTAGTGCGGCGTCACCCGCGGCAAAAAGAAAATCGCCCGCGGGCATGAACTTAGCGGCTTCCAATTCGCGCGCGATGTCGAACATGGTTTCGCCTTCACGCACCGTGAACGGCTGCTGATAGACGTCGCCCTTGGCTAGCTTCCAAAAGACGTCCTTGCCGGTAGCGGGCTGATGGAAGAAATACTCGCCCGCCTGCAAGGTACGCTTGGGATTCCGGCGGGAATAAATTTCAAACGCCATCGCGCTGCGGATTACTCCATTTTTTTTCAGGATGTACGCGACGTACCGGCTTGAAACCCCGTGCGGGATTTCTACGAAGACTCCCCCGGCTGGGAAGTCCTGATAGGGCTTGGTCATGCCGTACCACATCCACCCCGCGGCGCACCCGGCGATCAGGACCAGCACAAGAATGATTGCGAGCAGATACTTCAATTCAGCCTCATCAACTTTGCCGCTACTTTCAAGCCTTCTCTCCTGCTGCTTCTTGCCGCTCCAGGTATTCCTTCAGAATTACAGATGCCGCGACCGCATCCACCGTCATCTTTGCCGACGCTTTCTTCGGTTTTCGGCCACCAGCTAGCTTCTCGTCATGGATGAATCTTCCCTGAACCTCTTCGAGCAGTCGTTCCGCTTCCCAACTGGTCAGCCGTTCGTCCACCATGTCCACCGGTACTCCAATTTGTTTCCGCACGCGCTGGGCGAACCGCTCCACCTCTTCAGCCATCTCGCCAGGCGTTCCATCCAGCCGCAGTGGCAGCCCAACGACGATCTGCTTCACACCATGCTCGCGCACCAGTTCACGCAATCTGCGCATGTCTTCATTCCGATTGAGCCGCTCCATGGTGCTCAGCGGCTGCGCGATTCGTGCTTCGGAGTCAGCGAGCGCGAGTCCTATTCTGGCACGCCCGTAATCGACGGCGAGAATCGATCTGCGCGTGGCCGTGCCCAATTCGACCGGGGGTTTTGTCACACATCTAGTATACCGGGAAGGTCGCCGCGATATATTGGATGCGCTCTAAGAGACGTCCGTCAAAGTTAGAGTCCAACAGGTGGTCCAGGGAGTCAGGGCTTGCGGCCGCGCTGGCCGCTTTGCCAGGCCTCCCAGTAGCCCAGCAGTTTCAATTGCTGGTCGAGGCCGGTTTCTTTGACGAGCACGTCGAGTTCGGCGCGGGAGAGACGCTTACCGAGCGGATCCCCGCGGTCGGCGATGCCCCAGGCGGTCAGCGCGGCGAGCACCGTGTGCAGCTTCAGCTCACGCATGTCCACTTTGTCGAGCGTGTCGGACGCGGCGTGATAATTTGGCAGATAGTTGGCTTCTTCCTGGTTGGCGACGAGCGTCGGAACGCCTTCGAGCATAAAGTCGAAATTGTCCGTGCCGAATGACGCGTCATAGGTGTGGTTGTTGGCACCCCAGGATTCGAGCGGCTTCAGCGCTTCGCGTACGCCCATTTCAATGTCCCGGCGGCCGCCCAGCGAATAGCCGGTGACGCGGCCGATGCCGGAGTCGTAGGTGATCATCGCGCGGATTTTGTCGAGCTCGGCGCGGTGCGCCTTCACATATTCGAACGAGCCGATGGTGCCTTGTTCTTCGCCACTGAAGAGCACGAAGCGGATGGTGCGCCGCGGAAGCAGTCCCGTGGCTTTGATCGCGCGCGCCGCTTCAATCACCAGCGCGGCGTTGCAACCGTTGTCCAGCGCGCCGGTACCCAGCTCCCAGGAATCGAGATGCGCCCCGAGAATAACGACTTCATCCGGCTTTTCGTAGCCACGAATTTCGCCGACCACGTTTTCCTGCTCAACGGGCCCGCCGACCTTATTCGGCATATCCAATCGCGCGCGAACTTTTCCCGGATACGCGGCGACCGTGCGTGCCAGGCGCAAGCCGTCTTCACGCGCAAGGACGGCTTGCGGAATCTTGTCAATCTCTCCGGCCAGGGAATTCGTGTGGCGATAGAGCAGCAGCCTCTCCCGCGCGCCGATCCAGAGGACGGCCGCAGCGCCTTGCTTCAAGGCATGGTCGATAATCGTTGGAGGTCGCAGGTATTCGTTGAACAGGTCGGCCCACGTGGAACCAATATCGTTGTGCACCAGCAGGATTGCGCCTTTGATCGAACCACCGGCCTTCGCGAAATCGTCTTCGGTTCCGTAACCTATGTCGATGATGCCAGCTTCAACGCCACCCGCCGGCGTTGCCGGCGACCAGCCCTCGGCTTTCAATCGCACTGGAAATTTCGCTGGCCCGAGCAGCTCGAGCCGCGTATCGCCTTCGCTCCAGGTCACCGGCAGCGGGTACTTCTCCGTGTGAACATCAACACCCGCCGCCCGGAAGGCCGAGACACCCCATGCAACGGCCTTCGCCATCTCCGGCGTGCCCGTGACGCGCCCGCCAATTTCATCCGTCAGCCGCCGCAAGTTTTCTTCCATCGGCGAGGGGCCCATCACGATGGGCAGAATCTTTGCCGCCGCCTGCGCGCAGGAAGATGCTTCAGCCATGGTGCAGCCTGCTGCTTGTCCACCTTGCGCCGGGCTGAGCGCGTCTTTCTTTGGCGGCGGCAGCTGCGCCGAAGCCGGACGAAAAGAAGCAAGCAGGCAGAGCATCAAAAAAGCAACAAACAGCAGTCGCCGCGGCATCAGTTCTCTCTCTTTCCTACAATGGGTTGAGTGATGGAGACATTTGTTGAGCGCGAGGCAGATTATACCGGAGGAAAGGCGTGGCAGATAACCGATCGCCGGATTATTTCAGAGTTCTGGCTATCAGTTCTTGGGTGCCAACGCACTATTCAGCACGCAATCCGTAACGCGCGCCACTTGCACCATTTCGGCGACATCATGGACGCGGACGATGTCGGCACCATTCAGGATGCTTGCTGCGACCGTTGCGGCGGTCCCCCAGATGCGCTCTTCGGGGGTCGCAGCCTTGCCGTCACGGGTCAGCGTTGCGCCAAGAAAGGCTTTGCGCGACGTGCCCACCAGAAGAGGGAAGCCCAACTTTGCAAGCTGCGGCAACTTCTGCAGGACTTCATAGTTCTGCGCGTAGCTTTTGCCGAAGCCTATGCCTGGATCAAGAATGATCTGGGATTTCGCGAGGCCGGACTTGCTGGCGATAGCGATGGACCGGCGCAGGTCTTGCAGGATGTCTTTCATCACGTCGCGCGCAAACGGGCCTTTCTGCATCGTGCGCGGTTCTCCACGCATGTGCATCAAGATCAGCGGCACGCGGCGGCGCGCGGCAACCACGGCGATGCGCGGATCATTTTTCAGGCCGGAAATGTCGTTGACGATTTCCGCGCCGGCGTCCAGCGCGGCCTCCGCGACGTCTGCTTTTTGCGTATCGATGGAAATGGAGATTTTCAGGAGTCGGCGCAAGCCCTCAAGCACCGGCAATAGCCTCTCCAACTCCTCTTCGCCGGAAATTCCTTCGGAGCCCGGCCGCGTGGATTCCGCCCCAATGTCGATGAGGTCAGCGCCCGCGCTTTCCATGTGCAGGGCATGCTCGATCGCGCCCTCTTCGGTATAGAACTTGTTTCCGTCCGAGAAACTATCCGGCGTGACGTTCAGCACTCCCATCACCAGTGTGCGCTTGCCAAGGATCAGAGCGCGGGACGGCAGCTTGAGTCGAAAGAATTTGCGCCTGTGCATGAGTGGGAATCAGTTTAGCGCGAGGCAAAGGAAAAAGGATAACGCAGAGACACAGAGTCAGCGCAGAGAAAAACTCGCAAGAAACGGGGAAGAGCAGGGGGTTGCTAGTCGAGATCGAAATCGCGAATAGGCTTGGTCGCGGGAGTGTCCTTGGCTTTTTTCATGGCTTCTTCGAATTTCTTCGCGAGGATGTCTTCCTTGTTCGATTCCTGGAACCAGGAGTCGGCAAACTTGTCTTCGCGCTGGCGGTTCTGCTCGGCGAGAATCTTCTGCGCGTCGGTCAGGTCCACGTTCGGCCCGGCTTTCACCGGGGCTTCATGCGAAAGCACCGCGCCGAACACGGCATCTACCACCAGCTTAGCCTGGCAGCAGGGGCAGGTGACGTTCAGATTCTCGCCGCTGCGGTTTCCCATGGGACTATTCTACGCCGTCCCCCCGAAAAAAGAAGGGCGCCCGCCGCAGCGACGCCCCTGCAAGGGAAACGATAAAACATGCTTAGGCTTTCGCTGGATTTTCTCCGCGCGTGAAGCCCGGTGCCGGCCGCAGTTCCGGTCGCACGACTTTGGGGTCGGTGCTCGGCGCAGCTTGTTGCGGTGGCGGAGGTGGGGGAAGCTTTTCCGGAAGAGGTTTGCCTTCCATGAGCAGCTTCACTTCGTTGGCGTCGATCACTTCGCGTTCGAGCAGTGCCAGCGCGATGCGTTCGAGCGTTTCGCGATTGTTAGAGAGCAGCTTTTTCGCCGCTTCGTAACCGCCGTTCACGATGCGCTTCACTTCCTTGTCGATCTGGATGGCGGTATCCTCGGAGTAGTCGCGATGCTGGGTAATTTCGCGGCCCAGGAAGATGGCTTCGTCTTTCTTGCCGTAGGCCAGCGGCCCGAGTTCACTCATGCCCCATTCGCAGACCATGTTGCGCGCGATGTCCGTGGCGCGCTCGATGTCATTGCCCGCGCCAGTGGTGATGTGGCCAAGGAAAATTTCCTCGGCGGAGCGGCCGCCCATCAGCACGGCCAGCATGGTCTCGAGATATTCGCGCGTGTAGGTGTGTTTGTCGTCTTCCGGCAGCTGCATGGTCAAGCCCAACGCCATGCCGCGCGGAATGATGGTGACTTTGTGTACCGGATCGGCGCCCGGGGTCATCGCCGCGACGAGCGCGTGGCCTGCCTCGTGATACGCCGTATTCTTCTTTTCCTCGTCCGACAGGATCATGGACTTGCGTTCAACGCCCATCATCACTTTGTCTTTGGCCATTTCGAAATCGACCATCATGACGAACTTGCGGTTCTGCCGCGCAGCCCACAACGCTGCTTCGTTCACCAGGTTGGCTAGGTCTGCGCCGGAGAATCCCGGTGTGCCGCGCGCGATGATGGACAATTCCACGTCATCGCTGATGGGCACCTTACGCGTGTGTACGCGGAGAATCTCTTCGCGGCCTTTGACATCCGGGCGCGCCACAACGACGCGGCGGTCAAAACGGCCCGGGCGCAGCAGCGCTGGGTCCAGCACATCCGGCCGGTTGGTGGCGGCGATGAGAATTACGCCTTCGTTCGATTCAAAGCCGTCCATTTCCACGAGCAGCGCGTTCAAAGTCTGTTCGCGCTCGTCATGTCCGCCGCCGAGCCCCGCGCCACGATGGCGGCCCACGGCGTCAATTTCGTCGATGAAGATAATGCAGGGAGCATTCTTCTTGCCTTGTTCGAAAAGATCGCGCACGCGGCTCGCGCCCACGCCGACGAACATTTCCACGAAGTCGGAACCGGAAATGGAGAAGAACGGCACATTCGCTTCACCAGCAATCGCGCGCGCCAGCAAAGTCTTGCCCGTGCCCGGAGGCCCGACAAGCAACACGCCCTTGGGAATTCGCCCGCCCAGCTTCTGGAACTTTTGCGGGTCTTTCAAAAACTCAATAATTTCCTGCAGTTCTTCTTTCGCTTCGTCCGTTCCCGCGACGTCCTTGAACGTCGCCTTCTTCTGCTGCGCGGAGAGCAGCCGCGCGCGGGACTTGCCGAAGCTCAGCGCCTTGTTGCCCCCGGCCTGCATCTGCCGCATCAGGAACAAGCAGAAGCCCACCAGCAAAATCAGCGGCGCGGCATTCAACAGGATCAGCACCCAATCACCGCTACGCACTTCCTTCACTTTCATCTGCACGGCCTTGTCGCGCAGGGCCTTGGTGATTTCCGGCGCATTTTCCTTGGCGATGATGAGGCGGAATTTCTGGAGTGGAGGCTTGTTGTACTCTCCTTGGAGCTCGTAGCTGTTCGGCGAGAGATACATGGTCACTTCTTTGATCTCTCCCGCATCGACCTTGACCATGAACATGCTATAGCTGGGTTCGTCATCGTGCGCTGAGCCGGCCCCATTGGCGGAGACCAGTTTCCAGAGCATCACGCCCAAAAGCACGATGGAAAGCCAGAAGAGAATTGTTTTTAATGTTGAACCTGAATTCACGTTGTCCTCACAAATCCTGAAACCTGCCGGAAGAAACTAGATCGTGCTCACTTCTTCCGCCCCCTGCCCCTCTTTTTCGGAACCGCGTTCGCTCCCGATGAAAGCTGCCTGTGGTTGCGCCCCGTGCCGTTGGCGGCCGCCAGGCCGTAGCCAACCCATACTTCTTTAGATGCAGTCCGGAAGCCAAAGTAATCGGGCTCCAGGGCTACCCGGCGGCTTTCCGGCTTGTCCAGAAGCACCGCCAGGCGAATCGAACGCGGCTTGCTTTCTCCCAGTCGCCGCAGGAGGAATTCCTGCGTGACGCCGCTTTCGAGCACCGCATCCACCACCAGAACGTCCCGTCCGTTCAATTCCGGATGAGACCCGAAAAAAACTTCACGCCGCGCGTGGCCGCCATGATCGACGTCGCGCACATCTTCGCGTACGAAGTGACAAACGACCGGCGCGTCAATCCGCCGCACCAGGTCCGCGGCAAAAATGAATCCGCGGTCGAGCGTGACCACCACGTCCAGGCGCCGGCCCTGGCAATACCGTGAAATCTCTGTCCCCAGTGCTCCTACGCGGGCGGCGATTCGATCAGCAGAATACCCAGCTGACTTTCGCGCGCTCAACTTTGCTCGGCGCCCGCGAATCACCATGCTTCCTCGGCGACCACCATTCCGGCTCGCGTCCTTTCATCCGCAGCAAATTCCACGGCGACTGGGAAGCCGCGGGCCCATGCAAGAATCCCGCCGCTCGTCAACACCGGCCAGCCTTCGCGCTTCCATCGGCTGATATGCTTCTCGTTCAACAAGCGTTTCAGCTTGTGCGCGTTCCGGTGGCCCAGCGGACGCAATCGATCCCCGGGACGCCAGTTACGCAGCACCACAGGCAAACGCAACCGGTCGCGGTCCAGGACCGCACTATCTTTACTAGTTTCCCCTCTCTTGCGGGGCCAGTCAATCACCCTGAAGCGGAATACGCACCTCAGTTCCGCGACGCGCACTTCCGCGACACCGTTTGCCAAATCGATGTTGTACTCATACTCGCGCGGCGCAGCGGAAACGGCTCCGGATTTTCTATCTCGCGTCGCGAGGAAAAAAAGAAAATCCCGTTCTCTCCGCAGCTCAACGCCGCCCGGCAGCTGGAGCAAGCTCCCGTTCGCTCCATTGCGCGCCAGTTCCAGCATCGCTTCTACATGCCGTGCCCCGAGTTCCCCCGCGCGCGGCTTCACGTCCTTTACGATTCGCCGCACCAGCCGCGCGCTCAACGCCCTGGCCCCCTCCGCGGTCCCCGTGTCCTCTGTGCTCTCTGCGTTAGGTTTTTTCCTCCTCAACGGATTCAATAAACCCTCGGCGGCGATTCGTAAGCCCTCCGTGCTTCGCTGGATCAGTGCAGTCGCACGCTCTTCCACGGACGCATCGAAAAAAGATTCATCTTCTCGCGCCAGATCCGCAAGCGTCGCCAAATGATTGACGATAGCCGGCTGAAATTGTTTCTCCAGCAGCGGCAGAAGTTTTTTCCGGATGCGCGCGCGCATTTTCGTGGTGTCGCGGTTGGTGGCGTCTTCGCGCCAGCTTTGTTTCTTGGCTCGAAGAAATTCGCGAAGCTCGCTCCGCCTGACGCTGAGCAAGGGACGAAAGATGCTTCCCGCCGTCGGGTGGATTCCGCCAAGACCTGTAATCCCCGTCCCGCGCATCAAGTGCACAAGCACGGTCTCCGCTTGATCGTCGGCGGTGTGTGCGACTGCGATGCGCTTCAGCTTGCCGGATTCTACGAGAGATTGAAAGAAGTCGTACCGCGCCCGCCGTGCCGCATCCTCAAGATTGGCCCGCTCCTTCTCTGCTTTTGCACGCACATGGACCGAAGCCGCGTGGAACTCCAGCCCATGCTTCGCCGCTAGCGCAGCGACAAAGCTCTCATCCGCGTCAGAAACTTTGCCACGCAGTTTGTGGTTGAAATGCACGACACTAAGAACGATGCCGAGGTTTTTCCGCAACTCCAGAAGTAACAGGAGCAGCGCCACGGAATCCGCCCCGCTAGAAACCGCCACGCCGACACGCTCTCCCGGACAAATCATTCCCTGCTTGGTCAAACTGGCGAGGGTGCGCTGCTCCAGCCGAGCAGACTCTCTTTTCCCCGTCGGCGATTTTCTACCAGAACCGGTCACAAGTCACCAGTCACGAATCGCGGTTTCGCCGCATCCTACCACGCCGGAAGTACTTAGCGGCCCGTCTGAGAATGCCTGTGGAAAACGCAAATCCCGTGTTGACAATCTTTGTGCCCTCTGAGATACTCCTTGGGCTGTAGCTGTGCCTTTCTGCTGGACAGGGGGGCTTTGCTCTTTGACAACCGATACGATGTGCCAGAATCTGTTCGAAGCCATTCGAGTTTTCGAGCGCGAATGGTCTGAGTAAATTCGAGCGACAATAATTTGCTTGGTAGGCTGGCTC
>Ga0210410_10000163_pt1 | contig 97832 bp, 83 predicted proteins | sample IncBWC4MmetaG_FD_161058 | JGI IMG/M metagenome (GOLD analysis project Ga0210410, IMG submission 161058) | Forest soil microbial communities from Barre Woods Harvard Forest LTER site, Petersham, Massachusetts, United States - Inc-BW-C-4-M | ecosystem: Environmental > Terrestrial > Soil >... | reverse complement strand
GAAGTGGAATCAGCGTGGCGCGCCAGCCCTGCAAAAAGATATAGACCACAAGGATGACCAGAGCCAGCGCGATCAACAGGGTGATCACAATCTCCTTGATGCCTTCGGTGACGGCCCGCGTAGTGTCTAGGGCAACGACATAGTCCAGGTCGTTTGGAAAGCGCTGCTTCATCTGCGCCATCAGCTTGTTCGCAGTGGCCGCAGCTTCGACCGCATTCGAGCCAGGAATCTGATACAACGCAAGCACGGCGCTGGGCTTGCCATTGTAGCGCCCGGCGATACTGTAGTCCTGTGATCCCAACTCGATGCGGGCCACATCACGGACACGAACGATACCGCCATCCGGGTTCTCACGTACCACGATTTGTCCGAACTCTTCCGGCGACACTAGCCGGCTCTGCGCGAGAACCGCATAGGTAAATTCCGTCCCCTTGGGAGCAGGCTCGCCGCCCGCTTTTCCGGCCGGATTGACAGTGTTTTGCGCCTGAACGGCGCTGATGATCTCTGGGACCGTAACCCCGAGCTTCGCTAATCGGTCGGGTTGCACCCACATACGCATCGCGTATTGCCCGGCGCCGAACACATTAACGATACCGATACCGTATGAGCGGAGCAGGGGATCGACCAGATTGATGTAGGCGTAGTTGGCCAGAAACGTGGCGTCATAAGTTCCCTTGGGAGAGTAGAGGTCGAACAATATCAACGGTGCGGTGGGAGATTTGCGCACAGTGATTCCATAATTGTTAACGTCCACGGGAAGCTGCGAGGCGGCCTGCGTCTCGCGAGATTGTGCGAGAATGAAGTCGTTATTGGGGTCCGTCTTCGCGTCGAAATCGACGATCAAGGTCGTCGACGAGTTTCCGGTAGTATTCAGCGAATACATGTAGTTCATGTTGTCTACGCCGCTCATTTGTTGCTCGAGAGGCGTGGCCACGGCTTGTTCCAGGGTTTGCGCATCGGCGCCGACATAGGTGGCGAGAATTTGAATCTCCGGAGGCGCGATATTCGGAAACTGAGCTACCGGCAGGGCCAGAATCGTCAGGGAGCCGATAAGCACCATGACAATGGAAATCACTATGGCGACGATGGGTCGATTGATGAAAAATTTTGACATGGGTTATTTCCCCTTTGCTTGCTGTGGGCTAAAGGGCTTGGGATTCACCTGCGCCCCCGGGCGCACCTTTTGAATGCCTTCGGCGATCACTTTTTCACCGGGTTTTAACCCATCCGGGATCACCCAATCGTTCCCGACACGGTCACCCACGGTGACCGTCTTGATGCTCACCTTGTTGTCAGGGCCTACTACGGCAACCTGGTAGCCTCCCTGCAGCTCCGACACGGCGCGCTGCGGCACCACCACCGCGTTCTGCTGCAGCCGAATCACCGCCCGAACCTTGCCGTACCCGCCGGGCCGCAGAATATTCCCAGGATTCGGAAACAGCCCGGCAATCCGGATGGCGCCCGTCCCCACATCCACTTGCCGATCCGCAAAATAAAACGTGCCTGTGTGCGGATAGACCGAGCCGTCCGCCAATATCAATTCGAGCCGCAAATTCTTGTCCGCTTCCAGGCGGCTGCTTTCGGTCGGAAATCGTTTTCGCCAGCCGAGGTACTGCGGCTCGCTCACCGTGAAATAAACCTTGATCGGATCGACCGTCGAGACCGATGTCACCGGCCCGCTGCTCAAATTGACCAACGCTCCCACTTGAAGCTGTGCCTGCCCCGCGATGCCGTCGATGGGTGCAATGAGGCGGGTGAAATCGAGGTTGATCCTCGCCGTTTCGACGGCCGCCTCGCTACTCCTGATTTGCGCCTCGGCGGTCTGCACCGTAGCCTTGGCAGCCAAATTATTCTGAACCGCGTTGTCCAAATCCTGCTGGCTCGCTGCCTGTTCCTTGGCCAGTGGGGCGTAGCGCTCCACATCAAGCTGAGTTCTGCCCTGCACCGCCTTGGCATTGGCAAGCAAAGCCCGCGCTTGCGCCAATTGCCCTTCCGCCTGGTCGAGCGCCGCCTGAAATGGCCGCGGGTCAATCTCAAAAAGCAACTGGCCCTTCCTGACAAACGCGCCTTCCTGATAACCCTGCTTCATGATGTAGCCGGTGACCTGAGCACGCACATCGGCGTTCGTCAGCCCGTCGAGCGTCCCGATCCACTCGCCATAAATCGGAACATCCCTCTGCTCCACCTGGACAACCTCAACTTCGGCCGGCGCGCCAGCCGCCCCCGAAACATGCTTCGGGCGCACCGCTCCAATCACCAGGCCGACAATCACCAGGCAAACTGCCCCACCGATCCAAAATTTGTATTTCGAAAGCGTATTCATTTTGTCCCCCAGCAACACGCACTGCTTCGTCCCAAGCTATGCCCGCGGACGGATGGAACGTCCGCATTTAAGAGCAACACGTCAAAGGTCTGCTTCAATTTCCCTCTAAAGGCTTCCTGAGGCAATACTGGAAGAAACTCAAAACCGGCTTTGCCGGCACTCTTCCCCAGAATGGGCCTATGCCCAGCGGTCCAGGTTCGCGCGAACCAGACCGCTTGCGCCTGAAAGGAAGCCTCCTTACCTCGAAGTCTCTCTTAAGCGGCAATGCCAGGGGAATCATCCTAACCCTGCCAATTGTTTGGGACAAGCACCGCATCAACTGAGCGCGGGTTTGATGAGGCGAATCGCCAGGATGGCCATAAACTATTTTCGGCTGAAGAACGCGGCGAGAAGGAACAATCTCCTCACATCCATCTGGCCCGCGAATCCCACAACATGTTTCCACATTCGCCCCAATTCGCCCCCTCGCTCCTTTCCTTTGGATTTCCATGTGGGTAAGATTGGAAGCAGGAGAATCGGGCGTATCGTAAGAGTCCACAGTCTGAACGCGAAAATAACCTGGTTGAAACATTGCCGAAACTTAGGTCACGGGAAACTGACAGCAGCCAGAGGTCAACTGTGAAAACGGTAACGAGCGACCCCCTCTTAACCGAAACTTCCCTTTTTCGAGTCAGCCTTGCCCAAAAGGCTGACCATCTCATTGCCTGCCAGCGCCTGCGTTACTCCGTCTTCAACGAGGAACTGGGCGAAGGCCTGTCCACTTCCGAGCGCGAGCGCCTCGACATCGATCCTTTCGACAATTTTTGTGACCACCTGATGGTTACGGACCTCGAGAGTGGCAAGCTCGTCGGCACCTACCGCCTGCAGACCGGCGAAGTGGCCCGCAAGAACCTCGGCTACTACGGCAACCAGATCTTCGATTTCTCCGTTTACGAGCCGCATCGCCGGGAGATGCTGGAGCTCGGCCGCGCCTGCGTTCACGTCGACTTCCGCAATATCATGGTTCTGCACGCGCTCTGGAAAGGCATCGCTGTTTATGCCACCCGGAACGAATCCCGCTACCTGATCGGTTGCAGTTCGATTACCTCGCAGGACGAAAATTACGGCATGGCCATGTACGAGGCACTGAAGGACAAGTACCTCATCGCCCAGCCGTTGCGCACAAATCCCCAACCCGGTCAAGGTTGCCAGTCCACCGGCGCTCCCGTCGAATCTACGCGCCCCCCGCGGCTCTTCCGCGCCTATCTCGAAATTTCGGGACGCATCTGCGGGCCGCCGGCCATCGATCGCGAGTTCAAGACCATCGATTTTCTCACCGTCGTTGATCTGGCCAACTTGCCCGACCGCGTCAGGAGCCGCTTCTTTTAATAATTCCGCCCGCTGCCAAATGGCTGGCATACCGGATGGGGCTCGGCTCAAAACATTTACATCTCATGTAGTATGGAAGAATGTGCGCCGAGTTCAATCCTCTCGATTGGCAGCTTCTCTACCGTTTTCCCGAGAGAATGCACAAAAAATCAAGCTGGACGGAGCATGTGCCCTTCGCCATGACGCTCACGGAGATGGTGCATCCTCGCGTCCTGGTGGAACTCGGCACCCAGCACGGAGTTTCTTATTGCGCTTTTTGCCAGGCCGTCGCGGAACTGAAACTTCCCGCCCGCTGTTACGCCGTGGACACCTGGCTCGGCGACGTCCACGCCAACTACTACAAAGAATCCGTCTATCTCGATTTGCAGGAATTCCATCGCCGCTACGAAGCCTTCTCCACGTTGCTTCGCATGACCTTTGACCAGGCCTTGGCTCACGTCCCCGATGCCTCCGTAGACCTGCTGCACATTGACGGTTTGCACACCTATGACGCGGTCAAAGCCGACTACGAAACCTGGCTGCCCAAGCTGAGCGACCGCGCGGTCGTCCTCTTTCACGACACCATGGAAACGGAACGCGACTTCGGCGTTCACCGCCTCTGGGAGGAGCTATCGCCAAACTTTCCGAACTTCAACTTCGAACATGGCCACGGTCTGGGCATTCTTGCGGTGGGAACGCAGCAGCAGCCGGCCTTTCTGGACTTTCTTCGCACCGCAAATGCCAAACCCGACGCGGCCCGCGCCCTCTTTGCCTCACTGGGGCGCAGGGTTATCCTCGAGACGGAAAAGCGCTGGCTCAATCAGAAATCAGCCGTCCAGCGCGCCCTGACGGTGCTTAAATCAAAATCCCTTTTGCGTTAATCACGGTTGGGTGATTAAAGTTGCACGAGTCAAGCCGCGATCAGACTCTTCGCCAGCTCCAGCGCAGCGGCAGAGGCTCCTGGGTCGGCCAGTTTTGCCCGCACAAAATCTTTGCTGCCGCCTCCCTTTCCCGGATGCGCCGCCAGTACGCTTTTTAGCATTGCTCCAAGATCCTTACCTGCAGTGGGATGTTGCGCGAACACCAACTGGCCGGACTCTTCCAGCACCAGCAGCGCGACAGTGCGTTCATTTTTCGCAATCTCGGTAGCCAGCGGCTGCAACAGCTCCGGATGCGTCCCCTGTAACAGCAGCGATGCAATGCGCATCCCGTTCCCTGTTGAAGGAGCGGTGGAAGCCAACTGTGCGGCCCAGACGGTCGCCAGTTGCTGCAAGGCGGCGCGGAGGCTCTTGAAATTCGCATCCCTCTCAGCCGCCAATCTTTCCACCGCCGACGGCAGTTCATCCAGCGCGCACCCCAGCGAACCCATCAGCACCCGCTCTCGTTCGAAATCCTCGGCGGCCACGTGCTCCGCTCGGCGCCCGCAAACAAACTCCACTCGCCAGTCCTGCCGCACCTTGCCGCAGCCCCGCACCAGAATCATCCCAATCTGCCCCGTGGACTTCACATGCGTCCCGCCGCACGGCTGCAAATCCGCTCCTTCAATCTCGATTGCCCGCAGCAACCCCTCGCGCTCCACTTCTTTCCGCACGCCAAGCCGCGCCAGTTGTTCCCGCGTGCCATAGCGCACCGTGACGGAGCGATCTTCGAAGATCACCTTGTTCGCGGCGCGCTGCGCTCCGATCAGTTGATCCCTCGAAGGCTCGCCACCGTGAAGATCGATGGTGCAAATCTCTCCTCCCAGGTGAAATGACACTGTCGGCAATCCAAATCGCTCCTGAAACATCGCCGAGAGCAGGTGCTGGCCCGTGTGCTGCTGCATGTGGTCAAACCGCCGAGGCCAGTTTACGCAGCCCTTTACACCGCCCTTTGCTATCTCGCGATCCACAATGTGCGCAATTTCATCTTCTTCCTCGCGCACGTCCAGCACCGCTGCCTCTCCCAGCAATCCCAAGTCGTTCGGCTGACCACCCGACGATGGATAAAACGCGGTCTGGTCCAGCAAAACCTCCCACGCCGGCTGCATGCCGGAAGCTCCCTGCACCGGCTCCGCGGGCAAGCAACTCAACACGCGGGCGTCAAAATTCTGCAGATAAGCGTCGTCGTAGTACAGCCGGTGGGTGGACATGCAAAAAAGTCTAACACACGCGTTTTCGCCGGCGGGGCCAGCCGAATCAGCTAAAATAGAGAGATGCCCGTACAACTCATCGCGCTCGATATTGACGGCACCCTTCTCAGCAGCCGCTTTACGGTTTCCGAGCGCAACCGCGCCGCCATTGCCGAAGCCACCCGCCGCGGCATTGAAGTGGCTCTCGTCACCGGCCGCCGCTACGACTTTGCCATGCCCGTGGCCACGCAGATCGATTCGCCCCTGACCATGATCATCAACAACGGCGCGCTCGTCCGCACCAAGAACGGCGAGACGCTGGTGCGCCACCTCTTGCCCCGCGACACAGCGCTCCGCGTCCTGCAAGCGACTCAATCCTGGCGCGACGCAACCTCCGTCGTCTTCGATCGTCCACTCGCCAACCAGGTGATGATGGAAACGATTGACATGGAAGACGGCATCCGCGGCGCCTACTACAAGTGGAACAAGCCGTTCCTCGGCGAGGCCAAGCCGCTCGAAAGCAGCCTGACCGAAGACCCGATCCAGATCATGTTTTCCGGCCCCGTGCAGCCCATGCGAGCAGCCGAGCAGGCCCTCCGCAGCGTCCAATTTTTAAACGAATTTGCTTTGGCTGTGACCGCTTATGAGAGCAAGGATTTTTCCATGATCGACGTCATCAACCCGCGCGTTTCAAAAGGCACCGCGCTGGCCGAATGGGCGGCCCTGCGCGGCATCGCGCGTGAGGAAATCCTGGCCATCGGGGATAACCACAACGATGAGGAAATGCTATCCTTTGCCGGAATACCGGTGGTGATGGAAAACGCGGTGCCCGAACTGAAAACGCGCGGCTGGCACGTCACCCACACGAACGACAATGACGGTGTCGCCGCGGCCATTGAACGCTTCGCTTTGCCGGAGTTGCCCGAGTGCGCCTGACCCTTTCCAGATGCGCCGCCGTCGCAGGCCTGATGCTACTCTCGACGTGTGTTCCAGCGCGCGCCGACTATGTCGTCCTCCGCAGCGGCGCGCGGCTCAACGTCACCGGCTACGAGATTCTCGGGCGCAGCTACCGGCTGCATGTGCAGGGTGGCGTCGCGGAAGTTCCCGTCGAAGACATCGTGGCCATCGAGCCGGAAGAGATTTTCACGCCCAGCACCGAGCCTCTTACCGAAAAAACGCCGTTTCAGAAACTGATCCACGATGCCGCTACCCGCTACAACCTCGACCCCACCCTCATCCATTCCGTGATTTCCATCGAGTCCAACTTCAATCCCAAAGCCGTCTCGCACAAGAACGCGCGCGGCTTGATGCAGTTGATGCCGCGCACCGCCGAACTTATGGGAGTGAAGGATTCTTTTGACCCCGGGCAAAATATTGATGGTGGAGCGCACTATTTGAGCGACCTGCTGAAGAAGTATGGAAATGACCTGACGCTCGCGCTCGCCGCCTACAACGCCGGCCCGGATAGCGTCGACAAATACGGCCGCCGCGTGCCGCCTTACCTCGAAACGATGAAGTATGTGCAGCGCATCGCGAAAACCTATGCGAAGTTGAAGGCCGATGCCGTCGGACCCCCAAACGCAACGGGCGGGCCTTCTCTCCCCGAAAATTAGCTGAGGAACTGCTGGACGACCCGCGTGAGCGGGCGCATCTCTATTGCGGCGTTTGTCCAGGAGGCATTTGCCCCGGCGGCGTCTGCCCTGGAGGCGGATTGTTGCCACTGCCAGGATTCGGATTCCCCGTAGGCGCGCCACTCGGTTGCTGGCCAAACCCGCTGTTTCCCGTTGGGCTGCTAAAGATGGAATTCGAACCGTTCTGCGTGCCCGCCGGCGGCACGCCGATCACTCCCGCGGCTGCTCCGCCGTTAATCGGCTCCTTCGACGGATCCCAGATGAATTCGAACTGCCGGTAATTCTTCGCCTTGTCGTACCAGATGATGGAAGCCTTGTTGACTTTGCTTCCCACGCCGATAATATTTCCGCCGACCACTTCCGCCGTGCCATCCGAACTGGCGATCGACTGCGGCGTGGAGAACGTATCCGAAGACAGGTTGCCCGCCGCTCCCTGCGCCGTAGTTTGCCCCTGCGGATTCGCCGCGTTCGCATTGCCGCTGTTACTAAACGTCGAATTGCCGAACGAAGAATTTCCAAAGGACGAGTTCCCGGACGATGAGTTTCCGAACGAGGAGCTTCCAAAGGACGAGTTATTGCCAGACTGGGATTGTGAGCCACCAAAAAGCGATCCAAATCCGCCGCCACTGCCTGATGAACTGCCGCTCTGCCCGTCCGGCAACAGTGGCCGGCTCTTCAGGCTGCCAATCAACTGCCCGTTTGGCCCCACGTAAATCATCCGCCAGGAGCCATCCACCCGGTTCACCGGATCTTTGTACGCCTGCCGCATGAAGCGGATTCCCACCTTATTCTTGGTGAGATCTTCCATCGAAGTCGGAAACCGCGTCGTGCCGCCGTGCGCCTGGTAGTAGCGGACATAGAGCCGTATACCCCGCACGTACTGTTTCCCTCGCCAGATCATCTCTTCTTCTCTATCGCGGCGGCCATTGGTGATGATGTTCGGCGCGGCCGCTACACTTGCAATCACAATCAACGCAAGCATGAAAACGACCAGCGTCAGGGCGTAGCCTTCCTGCCCTCGCCACTTCCGCGCATTTGGAACGCCATTTCTCATGCCGCTGGAGCCGCCTCCAGGTTCTTCGAACCCCTTTGACCCGTATTCGTGTCCTCAAAATCGATTCGGTCGTTCCCGATGTGCACGATGCGAATGTGATTCAGCACCACGTCGCCCTCGTTGACGATGTGAACGTCATCTCCGGGATCATCCTTCAAAAACGCCTGACGTGCTCCGCCTGCGGGCAACATGCCGTAGCCAAAAAACACCATCGGCAAAACCGCTGGCGGTGGAGGCCCGGGCGGCTGAGGCTGGTCATAATTTCGAAAAGGCGTCTTGATGGGGCCTTGCTTGCCCACTTCCACAGGCATCGCGCCCATTACAAATATATTCCGCCCAGCGCTTTTGTATTCGGTGCCCTGGGCCTTGGCCAGTCCGTTGATGATCACGTTGTAATCCTGCGCGTTGATAGGCGAATAATTGCTGCCGGAGAGCCCCGAGTTTGGCGTTGCCGACCGTCCCAAGTGGAAATACCAGACCGACCCCGCGATCACCACCAGCACCGCAAGCGCAATCAGCTCTTTCTGTTGTCTCGTCCGCGCCATTACGTCTTCCTGAAATACGAACGCAGGTGCAAGGAAACTTTCACCGTGCCCGGAGGCGCCTGGTTCGCGCCGCCTGATCCCGCAGCCGAATCCAGTCCCAGCGAGTCCACAACGTACGTATTCTTCGAGCGCTGCAGCCGGTTCAGAAACTTCACGATTCCCACATAATCGCCGTCGAGCAGCGCCTCGACTTCTATTTCGTCCACGTTGCGTCCGGAAACTTCCTTTTGACGAAACTTCAGGTCTTCCACCTGCACGTGCGTCTCGCGCGCAACTTCACCGAGTTCTTGCGACACCAGCGAGTAGCCTTTTCCCGCCGGGGGCAAGGTGTTCTCGAACTGGTCGAAATATTTTTGCACCTCGGGAAGGCGCGCCTTGATTTTGTTCGCCCGCTCGACGTCGGCCTTCACCAAGGCCACTTGCCGCGATTCGGCCTTCAATTTCGCGTCCGGATTTTCTTCCTTCACCGCAAGCCGGGAGTTGTGATATGCCAGAGCGCCGTCCACCACGAGCAGCAGCGCAAGGCCTGCAAGGATGAGTCGTTTTTTTAGTTTAAAGTCGCCCATGGTCACGTATTCGGATACTCCGCCACAAATTCGATCGTCAAGGGGTCCGAGCCCTGCTGCGTTGACGCGCGATCGGACAAAAGCGCCACATGCGAAAACGAGCTGGAATTCTCGAACGATTTCAGCAGTTTCAGCTTCGCTTCCTGGTTGATGGCTCCCACCACGAAGTGGACCGAAACCACTCCCTTCTCCAGCTTTGGTTGAATGTGCACAATCCTCACGCCCGGCGGCAGGGTGCGTTCCAGGTCCATGAACATCTGGGTCCAGTTGATGCTGCGCGCCTGCAGCACTCCGACCACAAATTTCGCGTGGTCCTGGAATCCCGCGGCTTCCTGCTGCGCGAAATAAATCTCCAGTTCCTTTCGTTCCCTCTCCACCGTGGCCATTTCTTTCTGAATCTTGCTGCTCCGCGCTCGCAGGTCTTCTTCCGCTTTGCGCAGGTTGTAAGCGCGCCAGCCAAGCCAGAAAAACAGCAGCACACCCAGAACGCCCACAACCGCCGAACCGGCCAGGAAACGCCGGTGGCTCAGCAGCGGATTTGTTGCGAGATTCAGGCGAACGTACATGGCGCTATCGGTTTCTCTCCCTCAACTCCGGTGCATCATCCAACCAACCAGGCCTTCCAAGTCCCGATCGGCCAGCGGCCGCGCATCGCTCCGCAGGTGGCCTTCCGAAACCGCGGAATTCAGCAGCGAGCCTACGTCGCACTTGAACTCGTCCTGCAGCGGCCGCACGAATTCCGGCAAGCGCCGCCGCAATCCCGCCACGCGTACCGCTTGAATGCCTTCCTGCCACGTGTCCTGGTAATACGCCGCCAGCGGATAGACTTCCTCCAGTAGCATGTGCGGCGTAACTTCCGCCGCGGTCGTGGGAAGTTCGGTGCAGCGATACCCCGCCAGAACGCCTTCGCGAACGATAGCCGTCGTCAGTGAAGTGCCGGAAAGCCGCGCCAGCAGCGTCGGCCGCGAATCCTCCAACAGCGAAATCGCGGTCAGTGTGGAACTCAGCACCACGCCCGCGCGCACTCCCTGCGGCTCCAGCAGCGCCTCGTATTCCTTGATGATCCGCAGCCGCGCAATCGCCGTCACCACGTCCACGCCGTCGCCACGAGGCTGCTGGCGCATGTAGGAAAGCAGCGTTTCGTCCACTTCAAACGGAACACTCTTCTTCAGCTTCCAGCGAAGCATCGGCATCGCTTCTTCCGTCGAACGGGGGAAATCATCAAAGTGCTGCACGAATACGCGGATCACGGGATCCGGCACAATCAGCCCCGCGTCTTCATCTTTTAGCTTAAGGGCTTTCGAAACGGCGGCGACTGCGGCTTTCACTGCGATCGGGTTCACAATATTTGTCTCAATCGCGGACGGCACCAGCACTCCAGGCGGCAACGCTTCCACCGCGAAACCATCCAGCGAGCCCGTCCGAGTAAAGCGCGCCGCCGACACCTGCTCCGGTGTGAACTCGATCGCCACCGTCGGATGCGGTGTGGCGTCAAGCCACCGCATGAACCGCCGGACGGCGTCAACCTTGTAGATCCCGCCCTGATATGCGCCGGTATTACTCAACAAACGTCACCTTGTTAATTTCGCGCAGCGTCGTCAGGCCGCTCTTCACCTTGGCCAAGCCGCTTTCGCGAAGCGTAATCATACCTTCTTCGATAGCCGCCCGCTTGATTTCCGAAGTCGGCCGTCTGCTGACAATCATTTCGCGAATATGGTCGGTCAGGTCCAGCAATTCGCAGATGGCCGAGCGACCGTGATACCCGGTCCCGGAGCATTCCAAGCACCCCGCGCCTTCCGCAAAAATAAAGTCGGTAGATTTCGCGGGGTCGATTCCTGATTCGCGCAGTTCTTCCGGGCTGTGTTTCTTCGGCCGCTTGCAATTGTGGCAGATCAGCCGGACCAGGCGTTGCGCCATGATGCAGTTCAGTGCGGAAACAAAGTTGTACGGCTCAACCCCCATGTTGATGAAGCGTCCGATCACGTCGGTAACGTTGTTTGCGTGCACGGTGGTGAACACAAGGTGTCCGGTCAACGCGGACTGAATCGCAATCTGCGCCGTTTCCTGGTCGCGGATTTCGCCGACCATGATCTTGTCCGGGTCATGGCGCAGAATGGACCGCAAGCCGCGAGCAAACGTCAGCCCCTTCTTTTCGTTTACGGGAATCTGCGTAATCCCGCGAAGCTGGTACTCAACCGGGTCTTCGATGGTGACGATCTTATCCTCGTCGGATTTAATCTCGTTGATCGCCGCATACAGGGTTGTCGTCTTCCCGGAACCCGTGGGCCCGGTCACCAGCACCATGCCGTAAGGCTCGCGGATATAGCGGCGAAAGCGCTTCGTTTCGTCAGGAGAGAACCCCACGACATCCAGGCTCAAGCTCTGAAATTTCTCCGAAAGCGTTTCCTTGTCCAGCACGCGAAGCACCGCGTCTTCTCCGTGGCTCGCCGGCATAATCGAAACGCGAAGGTCGATGTAGCGCCCCTTGTATTTCACGCGGAAACGCCCGTCCTGCGGCACGCGCCGCTCGGCAATGTCCAGGTCGCTCAGCACCTTGATGCGCGAAAGCACCGTGGAGTGCCACTCCTTCGCGATGGGCTGCATGGCATGCTGCAATACGCCGTCAATGCGGTATTTCACCGCCACTTCCGCGTCGCGCGCTTCAATGTGAATGTCACTCGCGCGCCGCTCAAGCGCCGTGAAGATGATCGTCTCCACCAGGCGAACCACAGGACTGACCGTGGTGTCACGCGTCAGCCGGTCACCGGAGATTGTCTCCTCGCCCTCTTCCTCGTCTTTCGAAACTTGCAGTGTAAACGCTTCTGTCGCCTGCTCCAGCACGCGCTGTGACTGTTCGGTCCGCTTCAGCAGGTCGCCAATCTGCCGCGCCGTGGCCACCTTGTACGCCAGCTTTTTCCCAAGCAGCAGCGGCAGTTCATCGCTCAGGATCACCATGCCGGGATCCGCAACCGCAATCACCAGCGTGTTGTTGTTCGCCAGCAGCGGTACAAAGTTGTACCGGAACATCAGGTCGGCGGGAATCGTGCGGAACAATTCGGGGTCAATCCGCTGCTCGGTCAGGTCAATAAACCCGCAGCGGTAGCGCTCCGCAAGCCGCCGTGCCTGCTCGCGTTCCTGAGCCGCGTCGGCTGGGCCGCCCGGCAGGCTCGAATCGTGCAAATTGGAATCTGGCGTGGCCATGATAAATCTTTTTCCTTATCCTCCCTGTCCTGATCCGGGGAGCGAGAACGAGAAGATTGGCAAATACAGCGAAATCAGGATGAAGGCTACCAGTCCGCCCATGAATACAAGGATAACGGGTTCAATCAGCGACACCATCGCGCCCAGCCGCAGGCCGACCTCTTCTTCGTAGAATTCCGCCACGCTGTTCAACATTGGCGCCAGCGCGCCGCTGGACTCGCCCACTTCAATCATGTCCAGGGCCAGCTCCGGCATGACATTTCCGGAAGCCAGCGCACTGTGCAGCGATTCACCTTCGCGGACCAGCTGCGTCGCGCTCTTTACCGAACCGCGAACTAATCGGCTGCTGATGGATTCCGCTGCCGTCTGCAGGGCCGCAACCAGCGGCGTCCCTCCGGTCAAAAGCGTGGAAAGCGTGCGGCAGAACTGCGACGCTTGGAACTTCAGCAATGTGTCGCCCACTAAAGGAACCCGAAAGAGCAGCCGATCGAACGCCACTCCGCCTTCCTCGCTCCGCGACCAAAAAAACAACCCCACTATGGTCAGCAGGAACGCGGCCAGCGCAGAAAGAATGTAAACGCGATAATCAACGGTGATTGCGATCAGTAATTGCGTCGGGCCCGGCAGCGGCACACCCAAATCTTTGTACAGTGTCGCAAACTTTGGAATTACACCCGTAACCAGATACGTCACAATGCAGCTCGCCACCACCACCAGCAAAATCGGATACACCAGCGAAGCCACAATCTTTTTCTTAACGCCCGTGCTCACCTTCTGATACGCGATGTAATAATCCAGCACGCCCGAAAGATTGCCGCTCTTTTCGCCGGCAAGTATCGCGGTGGAATACACCTTCGAAAAGACACCGGCTTCCTCAATCGCTTCCGAGAGCGACTTCCCTTCCCGCACCCGATCGCGCACCTGCGTGAGGATGGGCCGCAGCTTCGGCGCGGTCGCCCGCGTGGCAAGCAAATCCAGCGCCTTCAGGATCGGGAGGCCCGCTTTAATCAGTGTGTTGAACTGCTGGTTGAGGATCAGGAAGTCGTTGCCGCTGATCTTGCGCTCTTTGCGCACCCCTAGCATGCCGCTGATCAGGCTGCTGCGAGTCTCGACAGAATAAATGTACAGCCCTCGATCCGAGAGCTTCTGGCGAGCTTCTTCAACGCTAGCAGCCGCTTCCACGTGCGAGAAAACTCGCCCATTGGCGTCGGCTACCCGGCAGACAAACTCCCCCATAGACCTTTAGTTTACCTCATCCGAAGAGTACCCCAAAAAGCGTCTGGGGCTGGTGGGTTTACTGAGTCAACTGCTAGCTGGCCCGGGGCATCGACTGAGTACCTACATCCTTACTGACGCATACCGGGGGCCTCGGGTAGCAAGCCATTTACAATCACGGTTCCTGGCGGCGGCTCAAATTGAAACAGAGTCTTCGCTAGCGCCGGGTTCCACTCCCAATCCTTGAACTCAAATTCAATCTGCATCCCGCCTTCCTGCGGGATTACGATGCGCGCCAGTTCGCCCTGCGGAGAAACTTCGAACAGCACCTTTTGTGCCGCTCCGGTTTTCTCATCCTCCGCCGCGCGCAGAACGCAGCGATAAACTTCGTTTCCCGGCTTGGACGGCTTTATATCCTTCGCCGGACTCACTTCAGAACAGATGCGGGAAAGCTTCATTCCGGTTGTCAGGAAGGCAATCGGCGTGCGCCAGTCGTCGCTCTTCTTCGCGGGCATGCGCGTGGCGGTGTGATCGTCTGGCGAGTAAAACCACACGAACTTCCCATCGACCAGAAAAAGATTTTTCTCTGGCTTTTCATACTCCCAGCGCATTTTTCCGGGCCGCAAAAAGTACGCCTTGCCCGCTTCCATGCGTACCTGCGTCCCATTCTCCGAATAGCGTTCCAGAAAGTTCGCCTGCAGCGTAGTGGCCTTACTGTAGCGCGCTTCGACACCGCGAAGGGCAAGCCCTGCGCCGGAAGCGTCAGCCCCGAGCCAATCGGGCCACATCAGGCAAAGCCCGGCAAAGAGCGCCGCGACCATCAGAAATGCGATGCGTTTCGAGATCACTCAATGAGTATAGCAAACGGAGTTGCGCTGCTTTTCCGGATAACTTCAAATCTCCCGGCAAGCACAATTGCTTCTGGTCATCAGAGTCAATTAGGAACGATTCAAACTGGGAAACTTCAAAAGGAAGAGAGAACCCAAGGTATGCAGCGTCAAGCAGAAACCGGCTCTTTAACCGGAAACAGACTAGGAGGGGACAACGCGTCACTCTCAGCGACGGACTGTTCTGCTACCGCTAATTTCTAGGACGGCTAAGCCCGAAAGATCGACCGGTCCTGCATCTCAAAGCGGGGGATCGTTGGGTCCAGCCACTACGCCGGGGTTCGACCGCATCACGTTCGTCTGATCGGTGTAAAAACTTCGTTGCCCGGTTACGGAACGTATGATTGGATCCGCGTTAAACGTGTAGGCCGGATAGGGAGCGTTCCCAATCGGCGCGTAGGTAAAGTTGTAACCGCTCTTCTGCCCGCCGGCCAGATTCGCATCAATATAATCGCCCTTGCCCGGGCCAAGATCGCTCAGCGCCGCGGAAAATCCCGAAGGCGAGCTGATCGTCGAATACGTTATTTCCGCGGTGATAACCGCGTGCAACGACGAAACCGCCGAGGCTTCATTCGCGGATATTCGCGCCTTCAGCAGGTTCGGAACTGCTATGGCCGCGATGATCAGAATGATCGCAACAACGATAAGCAACTCAATGAGCGAAAAACCTCGTTGTGACCTTTTCATTTTCATTGTCGACCAGCCCCGAATTCTCCCGTTGTGAGTTAGAGCAGACACAACTACTGTAGGAGCACGCCGGGGTCCAAACTCGCCACTCTATCTCGCCTGAATCGGGATCCTTATCACCTGTGGGTTTGCAGTTTGGCCAATTAGGTTCTTGGTGTCAACCTGATAAATAAGAAGGGGGAGCAGAAGCTCCCCCTTCTTTCTCTGCAATGCAGAATTCCCTCGTTCTTACACTCGTTCTTAGAGAGGATTCGAAGCGTTGGTCGCCGGGGCAGCGGGATCAACACGAATCACCAGCGATTCGTTGCTGAAGAAGTGGCGGAAGCCCGTGACGTTCGCCGTAATCGGGTCGGCGTTCACGTCGAACGTGGTGCCGATCGTGCCGTTGGCCGTGGTCCCAGGTGCGATCACAACGAACGTGTAACCGCTCTTGGTGCCCGTCGCCAGCGTCGCGTCAATGATGTTTGCTCCGGCTGCGCAAACTTTGCCGGCATTCAGTTCGCCGATGCCGTTCGCATACTGCTGGCAGGAACTATTGTAGGTAACCTGCGCAGTGTTCAGCGTGCGGACGGTACCCACAGCCGAGGCCTCGTTGGCCGCGATGCGGGACTTCAGCAAGTTCGGAATGGCGATGGCTGCGATGATCAAAATGATCGCCACAACGATCAGCAGCTCGATAAGGGAAAAGCCCTTCTGTTTCCTCATGAGATCTCCTTGACGATTTCAAATGTGCGAACGCACCAGTCCACTATGTGCAAGTACTATGCCAATTCGGTTCACTCCGGAACTTTTCGCATTCACCCCTACCCTTATGTACAGTCAGGCTTTAGCTGAACTAATTGCCCTGCGCTTGATGAAGTATCTAGCCCTAACCAAGTTTAGGGCCACTTTCTGTCACTCCTGGACGACAATTATCGTCACTCCCCAAACGTAAACTTTGGATGCTCTCAACTCCTTCCACCCAGCCTGGCGATTCGCCCGCCATTCAACTTTTGAAAGCGAGGAAGGATAGGCAGTGGGCCTTGCAACTATTTGTTTATTCCTCAAGAAAAAAAGCGGGGGGAGCTTGAGCTCCCCCCGCTTTCCCTACACAACCGAATACTCTTAGAGAGGATTCGACGCGTTGGTCGCCGCGGCGGCCGGGTTCACGCGAATCACCAGCGATTCGTTGCTGAAGAAGTGGCGGAAGCCCGTGACGTTCGCCGTAATCGGGTCGGCGTTCACGTCGAACGTGGTGCCGATCGTGCCGTTGGCCGTGGTCCCAGGTGCGATCACAACGAACGTGTAACCGCTCTTGGTGCCCGTCGCCAGCGTCGCGTCAATGATGTTTGCTCCGGCTGCGCAAACTTTGCCGGCATTCAGTTCGCCGATGCCGTTCGCATACTGCTGGCAGGAACTATTGTAGGTAACCTGCGCAGTGTTCAGCGTGCGGACGGTACCCACAGCCGAGGCCTCGTTGGCCGCGATGCGGGACTTCAGCAAGTTCGGAATGGCGATGGCTGCGATGATCAAAATGATCGCCACAACGATCAGCAACTCGATAAGAGAGAAACCCTTCTGCTTCTTCATGAGATCTCCTTGAGAGAATGTTAGGTGCCTTCGCACGCCAGACAAAGGTGCAACCCAGTGGCCAAATCGCCGCCCCCTTCGGCTTCTGTGTTCATGGCTGCTAACCATTTCTTATCAATCACTTACGGAGAATCAACCCGACAGGATTCGGGTTGTGCCTCTCCACGACCGAAATGGCCCTTCAAAAGAGCCAGTTAAGGGCAACCCAAAATGACAAAAAACGTCGCCATTTCTTGACCACGGCTTTTTCTGGAAGAATTAGAGATTGTGTTTCTTCGCGTAGTGCCGGAACGACCTGTAGCTGATGTTCAGAATCTGCGCCGCTTCCGTGCGCACGCCGTCAGCTTTCGCAAGCGCCGCCTGCAGATAGCGCCGTTCCGTGCCGGCCACAACCTGTTCAAAATCGATCCCCTCCGCGGGAATCTGCGCTTCGGCTAACTGCGAAAGCGAAGCGCTTACAACCGGGCTAATGCCGTTGACGCGCTCCGGCAGCACTCTCGCGCTGATCTCCATTCCGGTTTCCAGGGCCACGGCGCGCTCGATCGTGTTCTCCAGCTCGCGCACGTTCCCGGGCCAGTCGTAAGATTCCAGCAGGCTCATCGCTTCGGGCGAAATCCCCTGAATCGGTTTCTCCATGGACTTCCGGAACTGCTCCAGAAAATGCCGCGCCAGCAGCGGAATATCCTCCCGCCGCTCCCGCAGTGACGGCACATGAATCGGGATGACGCTCAGTCGGTAAAACAAATCTTCTCGGAACTCCCCGGCGGCAATCGCCTTCTCCAGATCCTTATTCGTCGCCGCGATCACTCGCACGTCCACGTCCAGCTCTTCGTTGCTCCCCAGCGGCCGCACTTTCCCTTCCTGCAGCACGCGGTACAGCTTCACCTGCATCGCCAGATTCATGTTGCCGATTTCATCCATGAACAGCGTGCCGCCGTGGGCGGCCTGGAACAATCCACGCCGGTTTTCGTTCGCGCCAGTGAACGCCCCTTTCATATACCCAAACAGTTCCGACTCCAGCAGCGTTTCGGGAAACGCCCCGCAATTGATGGTGATGAACGGCGTCTGCGCCCTGGCGCTGTTTTCATGAATCGCGCGCGCCACAAGCTCTTTACCGGTCCCGCTTTCCCCGGTGATCAGCACGCGGCTGTTCTGCGGTGCCACCGTCTGGATCATGTCAAAGATGGCCTTCATCTTCGGGCTTTGCCCGATGATGTTGTCGAGCCCCGTCAGGCGCCGTAATTCCCGCCGCAGATACCCGGCCTCCTTCTTCCACTTCAGGCTCTCGGAAACTTCTCCCACGGCCCGGCGCAACTGCTCCACATAATTGTGGTCTTTGATAACGAACCGGTCGGCTCCGGAGTTCAGGGCATCCACCGCCGTATCCAGGTCCGGCAGCGCGGTCATCAGCAGAAAAAAAGAGTCCGGCGCGATTTCCTTCGCAAACCGCAAAAGTTCCAGCCCCGTTCCCCCGGGCATGCGAATGTCAGAAATTACAATGTCGAACAGAGACCCTTCCAGTTTGCGCCGCGCGGCTTCGACTCCATTGGCCACCTCGACACGATGCCCGTCCTTGCGAAAGGTGATCTCAAGAAGTTCGCAAAGCGATTTCTCGTCATCCACCACGAGAATGTGCGCCGCTTCCTTCTTCGTTTCCTTCGCCGCCGCCTTCATCGCTTGCATAGAGCCTCATTCCGTCCGCGGGAGCTCAACGATGAACTCCGCGCCTTTTTCCTTCTCGCTGTAGACCATGATCCGCCCGTTGTGTGCCTGCACAATCTGGTAAACGATCGCCAGCCCCAGTCCCGTCCCGCCCTCAAAATTGGATTGCAGTGGTTCGAAAATCTTTGCCCGCTGCTGCGGGTCCAGGCCTATCCCTGTGTCCCGGAACGAAATTCGCAGCCAGTCGGGAACGCGTTCTATCCCGACCGTGAGCGTTCCGCCCTGCGGCATGGCTCGCACCGCGTTATCGCAAAGGTTCCAGAACACCTGCTTGATCTTGTTTGGATCCACCCGCGCTACGGATTCTTCGCCGTTGAACGCACGCACGATTTGCAACTTCTCCGCCGCGCCGGGCTTTCGCTCCAGGAGCATCAGCGTTTCATCCAGAAGCGGCCGCACGTCCGTCTCCTGAAACGCAAACGACTTCTCGCGCGAAAAATTCAGAAAGTCCGTGATGATCTGATTCAGGCGCTCCGATTCCCGGCTCACAATATTCACCAGGTGCTTTTCGTCCTCTTCCAGAGGCACCAGCCGCGCCAATTCCTTCACCGCGCCGGCCATGGCTGTCAGTGGTTGCCGGATTTCGTGTGCGATCGCGGCCGAGAGCCGGCCGACGGCCGCCATCCGCTCCTTCGTCGCCACTTCCTGCTCCAGCCGCCGGAGTTCCGTCAGATCCTGAAAATTGAAAACGTATCCGCTGCGCTGGGCGTCTCGCGTTCGCAACGGTGAAACGGAAATTCCTAGATACCGCTTTTGCCCGCCGGGAATCCGCACTTCGATCTCGCGCCGCAACGAAAGTTTCTCCGGCACGGTCGTGATCTCATGCTGCCAGAATTCCGGGCTCACTTCCCGCAAGTCCCGCCCGCGAAGTTCCGCAAATGTCCGCCCCAGGATCTCCTCGCCCGTGCGGTTCAACAGCACCACCCGCCCATCCAGGTCCGTTGTCACCAGCCCGCCGCGCATCGAGTGGATAATGTCCGACGTGAAATCCTGCAATTCCAGCAGTTCTTCCTGTTTCTCCTCCAATTCGGAACTCTTGCTGCGCAACGAGTGAGCCAGCAGGCTGGAAAGATACGCGATGGCCAGGAAGCCCAGGGAGTTGCTCAGAAACCAGGTGCGCAGGCTTTCCGTTGTCGGGGCCGCCACCGAAGTTTGCGGCAGTCGTCCGGATTGCACCAGCCACGTCAGCGCCCCCAGCCCCGCCAGGCACAATGCCGCTGTAAAGTACGCCGCTTGCCGGCTGAGCAAAATGCTGGCAACGATGATCACCAGCAAGTAGAGAGAGGTAAAGTAACTATCCTGAAGCCCGGTCGAATACACGATGCCCGTGATCATCACGACATCGCACGAGACCTGCAGGCCCCCGAGCCAGGATGCCTCCGGCAGCAACCGCACCAGGATCAGGTGCAAGATTCCAATGGTGATCCAGAGGATGACGATCGGCAGGAAGTAACGCGGGGAAGTATTCGTCGGAACATACTGAGGCCAAACCACGCCGACGCCCAGAATCAGCGCGATCAGCAACAGGCGGACCCGCGTCAGCCAGTCTACCCACTCCCGGCGATTTAGCGATTGTTCCATGCCCTCGAGCGGCTGCCCCCCGGTTCGCCCGCTCATCTCTACTTCTATCTTAAACAGAAAATGGAGGGCAGGAGCATTTCCCCTGCCCTCCATTTCCAAATTGCCATCTGCCTAGTGAGCGCTGCTGAGTTTCCCGATTAGCGAGAACAGCGGCAGGTACATCGAAATGACCACGCCGCCGACGACGACGCCCAGGAACACGATCATAATCGGTTCGAGTGCGGTCAAGAGGTCCTTCACCGCCGCGTCCACTTCATCCTCGTAGAAGTCCGCAATTTTCTGCAGCATGGCATCCATGGCGCCGGTCTGTTCACCGACGGAGATCATCTGCGTAACCATGCCCGGAAATACCGCGGAATCCTTCAATGGTTCGGTAAGCGATTTGCCTTCCTCAAGCGATCTGCGGACTTGGAACAGCGCTTTTTCCACCACCGCGTTGCCCGAAGTTTTTGCCGTGATATCCAATCCTTCCAGGATCGGCACACCGGACGAGATCAAGGTGCCCAGCGTCCGTGTGAACCGCGCCACGGCAATCTTGCGCATCAGGATGCCAAGTACGGGCAGCCTCAAAATCACGCTGTCCAGGAAGTATCGCCCCCCCGGCGTTCCGTACCAGATCTTTAGGCCGAAGATCCCGGCTACGAGCCCAACCACGATCAGCAAACCGAAGATACTGCCCACGAAGTTGCTCAACCCGATGACGATCTTCGTCGGCAACGGCAGGTCCACGCCCAATCCCGCGAACAAGGTCGCGAAAATCGGGACCACCTTCCAGAGCAAAAGCGTGATAACCGCCCCGGCAATCGTCAAAACGCCGATCGGGTAAATCAGCGCCGACTTAACCGCCGCCTTCAATTTCACGTTCTTTTCGATGTACGTCGAAAGGCGCTGCAAAATTGTGTCAAGAATACCGCCCGTCTCGCCCGCCTCCACCATGTTGCTGTAGAGGGGGTCAAACACCTTCGGATACTGTTTCATCGCTGTGGACAGGTTGCTGCCGCCCTCCACCGCGCTGCGGGTGCCCGTCAGCACCTTCTGAAACAGCTTGTTCTCCTGCTGGCTGGACAGAATTTCCAGGCACTGCACCAGCGGAAGACCCGCATCGATCATCACCGAGAACTGGCGGGTGAACACCGCAAGCTCCTTGGCGCTGACGCTGCCGCCGAACGTGGGAAGATTGAACTCCTTGCCCTTTTCGGACATCTTCGTCGGCGTGATCTGCTGGCGCCGCAGCAAACTCTGCAATTCCGCCTTGCTGGAAGCCATCATCTCTCCAGCAACAGACCCTCCCGACCGATTCGTTCCTCGATAAGTAAAGACCGGCATAACCTTTCCTCCTCGACCGCTAAAAGTTTTGTCTTTCCGTGTCCCGAAATCAATCCACTAATGTTTTGAACTCACCGGATTGCGTCCGGCCGGGGCTTTCCCCGTCGACCCCGCTGTCGTTGCTACACCTCGGTTAATCATGTCCTGCAACTCATCGGCATTCGAAGAGCGCGACAACGCCATATCCAGCGTGATCAGCTTCTGGAAATACGCGTTCGCCAACCCCTGGTTGAACGTTTGCATACCTGTCTGCCCGGTGCCCGTCTGCATCGCCGAATAAATCTGGTGGATCTTGTCTTCACGAATCAGGTTGCGAATTGCCGGCGTCGGTATCAGAACTTCCATCACCATCAGGCGCCCCCGGTTGTCCGAGCGTGGCAGCAGCGCCTGGCAAAGAATCCCTTCCAGGACCATCGAAAGCTGCGCGCGAATCTGCGGCTGCTGGTGCGCCGGGAAAACGTCAATAATACGGTTGATAGTGGACGCGGCGGAGTTCGTGTGCAGCGTCGCGAAGGTCAAGTGGCCGGTTTCGGCGATGCGCAGCGCCGATTCGATCGTTTCCAGGTCGCGCATTTCGCCGATCAGCACCACGTCTGGGTCTTCGCGAAGCGCGGCGCGCAGCGAGTTGGCAAACGAGTGCGTGTCCGCGTGCACTTCGCGCTGATTCACCAGGCACTTCTTGTGATTGTGCAGGAATTCGATCGGGTCCTCGATCGTAATCATGTGCTCTTCACGCTCGGCGTTGATCTTGTCGAGCATCGCCGCCAGCGTTGTGGACTTGCCGGAACCCGTTGGTCCGGTGACCAGCACCAGTCCGCGAGGCTTGTCGCAAAGGCCCTTGACCACCAAGGGAAGCCCCAGCGCGTCGAATCCCTTGATCTCCCAGGGAATGGTACGAAACACCGCCCCGACCGCGCCGCGCTGATTGAAAACGTTACCGCGGAAGCGCGCTAAATTTTTCAAGCCGAAGGAAAAGTCCAGCTCCAGATTTTCCTCAAACCGGTGTTTCTGCGCGTCGGTCAGCACGCTGTACGCCAGCGATTTCGTGTCCGCTGCGGTCAGCGGCGGCATGTCCAGGGGACGCAAGTGGCCATGGACGCGCACCCGCGGCGCGCTGTTCGTTGTAATATGAAGGTCGCTGCCTCCCATTTCGATCATCTTTTTCAACAATTCGCTAAGCGTTATTCCCGGCATCTCGGCACCCTTTCCTGCTTATAAAACCGTTTCGCGCAATACTTCTTCCATCGTCGTCTGTCCCAGCGCAACCTTGATCAGCCCGCTGCGGCGCAGCGTGATCATTCCCTGTTCAATCGCCTTCTTCTTCAATTCCAGGGCCGATGCGCCAACCAGGATCAATTCGCGCAGTTCGTCGTTGATTTCCATCACTTCATACAATCCCGTGCGGCCCTTGTAACCGCCCTTGTTGCAGGTCGAGCAGCCCTTCCCGTGGTAAATCTTCGTGGTCTTCACTTCCTCGGGCGTATACCCCGCGTCAATCAAGGCCTGCTCCGGAACTTCCAGCTCTTCCTTGCAATTCACGCAAATCCGGCGGACCAGGCGCTGCGCACAGATCAGGTTCACCGAAGTGGCCACCAGGAACGGCTCAATACCCATGTTCATCAAACGGCTGATCGTGGACGGCGCATCATTGGTGTGCAGCGTCGAAAGGACCAAGTGACCGGTCAACGCGGCCTTCACGCCGATTTCCGCCGTCTCAAAGTCTCGAATTTCGCCGACCAGAATAATGTTGGGGTCTTGCCGCAAAAAGGCGCGCAGAGCGGCGGCGAAGTTCAACCCGATCTGCTCCTTCATCTGCACCTGGTTGATGCCCGACAACTGGAACTCGACCGGGTCTTCCGCGGTCATGATGTTGGTGTCAACCTGGTTCAGTCGTGCCACCGAGGAGTACAGCGTGTTCGTTTTGCCGGAACCCGTCGGCCCCGTCACCAGCACCATGCCGTACGGCTTCAAAATGTTGCGTTCGAATTTCTTCAGCGACTCCGGTTCGAAACCCAGCTTGGTCATGTCCAGCCGCAGGTTTTCCTTGTCCAGGAGTCGAAGCACGATCTTTTCGCCGTAAAGCGTCGGCACCGTCGAAACGCGGAAGTCGAGTTCCTTCTTTTTCCCGTCGGCCTTGTACTTGATCATGATGCGGCCGTCTTGCGGCAGGCGCTTTTCCGCGATGTCCAGTTTGGCCATGATCTTCATGCGGCTGGTAATCGCGTCGCGGAGCTTCATCGGTGGATTCATCACCGTCTGCAGAACGCCGTCAACGCGGAACCGCACACGCATTTCGGTTTCGTAAGGCTCCACGTGAATGTCGCTCGCGCCCCGCTTTACGGAATCCGTCAAAATCAGGTTCACCAGTTTGATGATGGGCGCTTCTTCCGCCGCCCTTTCCAACGAAGCCGCGTCCAGTTCCTGCTCTTCCGCCGCCAGTTCCAGTTCCTGGTCCTCGTCTACCAGGTCCTTCATCAGGTTGCTTAACTCTTCGTGGCTGGCAGCCCCGCCGCCGTAAAATCTGCCAATCGCCTCGCCAATCGCAGATTCCGACGCCACCACCGGCTCCACGTTGAAGCCGGTCATAAACTTGATGTCGTCCATCGCGAAGACGTTGGTCGGGTCCGTCATCGCAATCGTCAGCACCGAGCCGACGCGCGAAAGCGGAACAACCTGGTAGCGCAGCGCCGTGTCTTGCGGGATGAGCTTTATGACGTTGGGATCAATTTCGTAATATTTCAGATTGATGGAGGGCACGCCGTACTGCCGCGAAAGCACACCGGTGATGTCATCATCGGTGATATAGCCCATCTTCGTCAGGCAGCTTCCCAGTTTGCCACCGTTCGAACGCTGAAATTCCAGCGCCTTATCCAGTTGGTCCTGGGTGATGAGGCTTTCCTTTAACAGAATTTCGCCTAGACGGACAGACATCCGCAGTGCTCCCTAGAAATCGTGCACCCAACGCCAAACATAGCAAACACGCTGTCTGCGCGCTGCCCGATTTTGACACCTCGTTGTGAATTCGCTAATACCTGTACAGTTGAACAGGGTGCCGAAACGAAGGACAGTGTCGTGTTCTTGACTTGCCCGCAAGGCGTGGATATCGTGCGAAAGAGATGTGTACGAGCCCCACTTTGCCCGCTTCCTCCCGCGCCAGCGCACCGATCCGGCAATCCGGCGCCCACGGTCCTCGGTCTCACTCCGCGCCGGCATCGGAAATCCTGCCCATACTGCCTCAATATTTTGAGGCGTTGTTTCAGGCGCACGGCAAGCAGCACTGGTGGCCGGGCCGGACGCCCTTCGAAGTGATCGTCGGAGCGGTCCTGGTCCAAAACACCAACTGGGTGAACGCCGCGCTCGCCATAGCCAAGCTGCGCCAGGCGAAATTGCTCACACCCTCCGCCATCGGAAAGGTCCCCCAACCGAAACTCGCCCGCCTCGTCCGCTCGTCGGGCTACTTCCGTCAAAAAGCGCGTAAGCTGAAGGCGTTTGTGGCATTTCTCCGAAAGGAACATGGCGGCTCCCTTACGGCAATGTTCTGCACTCCCACCCCGAAGCTGCGAGAGCAACTTTTGAACGTCCATGGCATCGGTCCCGAAACCGCGGATTCCATCCTTCTCTATGCAGGGAATCACCCGGTCTTTGTTGTGGATGCCTACACGCGGCGCATTCTGCAACGCCATGGACTCGCCACCGGGAAAGAATCCTACGAGGAGATTCGAGGGCTGTTCGAAAAAAGTTTACCCAACGACCCCCAACTCTTCAACGAATTTCACGCCCTGTTCGTGCATACCGGCAAGAACTACTGCCGAACCCGCGCCCCCCTTTGCTCCCAATGCGCGCTGCGCCCCTTCCTATCTCATCCAGTTGAGGGCGCCCAATGAGCCCCTCCACCGACAAACAACTCCGCATCCGCCTCGCCCTCGGCGGGGTACTCGTCACACTCTTGCTCGCCGCCGTTTTCACGCTCGGCTCGCTCGACGTCCCTCTCGAGCCAAAATCCTGGCGTGAAGTCATCGCTCTCTGGGCAGTCTCCAGCTTCATCATTGCCGCCCTGCTCATCTTCGGCCTCATCGTCATGCGCAACATCGTTCGGTTGTTAGTCGAGCGCAGCAAAGAGCAATTGGGCGCACGCTTCAAAACCAAAATGGTGATGGGCGCCGTGGCCGTCTCTCTTCTGCCTGTCATTTTCATGTTCTTTATCAGTTATGCCCTGCTCAACCGCACGCTTGGTCGCTGGTTCCCCCGGCCCCTCGAAATCGCCTCCGAAGAAACCCAGAAGCTCCTGAACGATCTCGGCCGCGGCACTCTGCCGCGCCTCCACACCCTGGGTTATCAGGCGGCGCAACACGCCGGCGAAACCCCGGAGGCCTTCCTCCAACATTCTTTTGGCAATGGCCTCGACGCTGTCTGGGTCTTCGACTCCCGCGGCAAGTTCGTCAAAGGCGGCGTGGTTTGCGACGACCAGCAGGAAGACCGCACGCTCAACATCTGCAGCGTCAGCGGCGAACAGGGAACCCTGCAAAACTCGTTGCCGAGCGGCGTCCAAATTTGGCAATCCAAAAACAAAAGTTATTTTGCCGCACACGTTCCCGTCACCCTCAACGGGTCTGAACAAGGAACACTCGTCGCCGCCTACCGTACCGGCCCCGATTTCCTGAAACGCTGGACCGTCATTCAGCAACAAACCCGGGATTATGAAAACCTGAAGCAGAATCTTCGGGCTTTGAAAAAGCAGATGCTGCTGATTCTCTTCTTCTTCACTCTTCTGGTTCTCTCCGCCGCCATGTGGGTCGCCCTGTTCCTCGCCAAGCAGGTCACCGTCCCCATTCAAGCTCTCGCCGAAGGCACACGCGAAGTCTCCACAGGCAATTTCGATTACCAGGTTCCCGAGCAAGTGCAGGACGAACTCGGCGTCCTCGTCCGCTCCTTCAACACCATGACCACGCAGTTGCGCGACAGCCGCTCTCAGATTGACGAGTTCACCCGCAACCTCCAGCAAGCCGTTCAGGAACTCGAACGCCGCCGCCAGCTTATGGAAACCGTCCTCGAAAATATTCCCGCGGGCGTCATCTACCTCAACGCTGAAGGCGTGATCCAGCGCACCAACGCCGCCCTTCTTCGAATGTTCAACATCGCCGAAAACAGTATCCAGTCGCTCGAAACTCTCCTCGGCCCCGACCCACACCGCACCGTGCAATCCCTCATGCGCCGCGCTCTGCGCATGGGCGTCGTCTCCCGCGAAATCGAAGTCATCGTCAACGGTCGCGTCCGCCACCTCGCCGTCACCGTCAGTTCGCTCGGCCCCCGCCGCGCCAACATGGGTTATGTTTTGGTCTTTGACGACCTCACCGAAATGCTCCACGCCCAAAAATCCGCTGCCTGGCAGGAAGTCGCCCGCCGCATCGCCCACGAAATCAAGAACCCGCTGACGCCCATCCAGCTTTCCGCGCAGCGCTTAACGCTTCTACTCCGGCGCCGCGAGGAGGCTCACGAACTTCCGAAAGATCCGGAACTCACCCGCGTCACCCAGGAATGCGCCGGCCTCATCGTCCGCGAAGTTTCCACTCTCGCGTCGCTAGTCAACGAATTCTCCCAGTTCGTCCGCTTCCCCACCGCCAAGCTTCAGCCAACCGATGCCAATATCGCCGTCGGAGAAGCGCTACAGCTCTTCTCCGGCCGCCTCGACGGCATCCGCCTCAAAATAAATTTGGAGCCGAATCTCCCGGCGGTCCGCGCCGATGGCCAGCTCCTCCGCAGCGTCATCGTCAATTTGATCGACAACGCCGCCGAAGCCCTCGAAGGCGAACCCTTCCGCGAAATCGGCGTCAGCACGCAATTGCGCTCGGAATCCGATACTATTGAAATTTCCGTTTCCGATACCGGCAGAGGCATTTCGCCGGAAGACAAGGACAAATTGTTTCTGCCTCATTTTTCAACCAAGGATCGCGGCACAGGACTGGGCCTGGCCATCGCCGCCCGAATCATTTCCGAACACGGTGGTTCCTTGCGCATGGAAGACAATCAACCCAAGGGCTCGCGCTTCCTGATTGAACTGCCCGTCGTTGAACTCCCCGCCGCTGCCGCCGCCGAGCGCGCCGGAGCCGACATCGACCGATGAGCGCGAATCCCAAAATCCTCATCGTGGATGACGAAGCCGGCATCCGCGAGTCGCTCTCCTCCATCCTCCGCGACGAGCGCTATTCCGTCGAAGCCGTGGAATCCGCCGAGCTCGCCCTCGAACGCCTCCACTCCGGCGCCGTCGAAGTCGTCCTCCTCGACGTCTGGCTCCCCGGCATGGACGGCATGGAAGCCCTCAGCCGCATCCAGAGCCTCCCGCAGCCGCCTTCCGTCATCATCATCTCAGGCCACGGCACCATCGAGACCGCCGTTCGCGCCACCAAACTCGGCGCCTTCGACTTCATCGAAAAGCCGCTCTCGCTCGAAAGAATTATCGTTCTGGTGCGCAACGCCATCGAACAGCGCCGCTTGCAAGAAGAAAATCAGCTGCTGCACACCGAACTCGGTCATCGCTACCGCATTGTCGGCGACAGCGTTCCCATGAAAGCCCTGCGCCAGCAGATCGCCGTCACCGGCCCCACCAACGGCCGGGTCTTGATCTACGGCGAAAGTGGCACCGGAAAAGAACTCGTCGCCCGCTCGCTTCACGCCGCCAGCCTCCGCAACAAAGCCTTCTTCGTCGAAGTAAACTGCGCCGCCATCCCCGAGGAGCTCATCGAATCCGAACTCTTCGGCCACGTGAAGGGAAGTTTCACCGGCGCCAGCGAAGACAAAATCGGCAAATTCGCCAAAGCCGACGGTGGCACGCTGTTTCTAGACGAAGTCGGCGACATGAGCTTGCGCACGCAATCCAAAGTGCTCCGTGTCCTCGAAGAACAGCGCTTCGAGCGGGTTGGCTCCAACCAAACTCTCCACGTGGATGTCCGCGTCATCGCCGCCACCAACAAAAATCTCGAGCAAGAAATCGCCCGCGGCGCCTTCCGCCAGGATCTTTTCTACCGCCTCAACGTAATTCCCTTCTTCGTTCCGCCCCTGCGCGACCGCAAGGAAGACATTCCCGTCCTCGCGCGTTATTTCCTCGCGGAATTCAGCTCCGAATACGGCAAGAAAACGCGCGAACTCACCGACGGTGCGATGGAAATCCTGCTCCGCTATCCCTGGCCCGGCAATGTCCGTGAATTAAGAAATCTCGTGGAACGCCTGGTGATCGTCTGCCCGCAAGCCCGCATCGAGCCGCACCACTTGCCGCCCGAACTCTTCCGCGGCGTAGCCGAAAGCCCCCAGCAACCCTACTCCACCCTGCACGAAGCCCGCAGCGCCTACGAACGCGAATTCATCCTCCGCAAACTCCAGGAGCACCGCTGGAACATGACCCAAACCGCCAACGCCCTAGGCCTCGAGCGCTCTCACCTCTACCGCAAAATGAAATCGCTAGGCATAGCCGCCCCCGAGTAACCCGCCGCTTCTCCCTCTTAATGTAGGGGCGGCTTTACGTGGCCCCCTTGGGGTTCGCTGCCAAGCCGCCAGCCATTCGTGCTTGACGGTGCCCCATCCTTCGCGCCTTTTGCGAAGGGTGGGTTCTTACGATCGAATGCCACAACCTTCCGACTCTTCTCTGGGTTTTCCACTTCTCTGCGAACCTCTACGCTCTTTAGCGCCTCTGCGTTAGCCTTTCTCCGTCTCTTCGTCTTCCTCCTCTCGCCGTCCCTGATCCTCCGCCAACGCCTCCAACTGCGTATGCCAATCCAACTCCCGCACCTTCCCTGGATTCTCTCTCCAATCCGCCACCACCTTCACAAACATAGCCAAATAAATCTTCGTCCCAAGCAACTTCTCCAATTCCTTCCGCGCCTCGGTCCCGACTCGCTTCAACATTTCGCCCTTATGCCCAATCAAAATCTTCTTCTGCGAATCCCGCTCCACATGCAACGTAGCGTGAATCTTCAGCAGCGTCGGCCCCTCCTCATACTTGTCAATAATCACCGCCAGCGCATGCGGCACCTCGTGATACGTCAGTTGAATCGCCTTCTCCCGAATCAACTCCCCTGCCAAAAACCGCTCCGGCTGATCCGTAATTTGGTCTTCCGGAAAATAAGCCTCCCCCTCCGGCAGTGCCTTGAAAATCTCCTTCACCAGCGCGTCGCAGCCATCGCCCTTCAGCGCCGAAATCGGCACCAGCGCCGCAAACGGAAACGCCTTCCCAAACGCATCCAGCAGCGGCAGCAGCTTCGGCCTGGGCACGCGGTCAATTTTGTTCAACGCCAGAATCGTCTTGTTCGGATAACGCTGCGCCCGGTCCAGCAGCAGCGAATCCGCATGCGGCAGAGTCCGGCTAGCATCCACCATCAACAGCAGCAAATCAATCCCCTCCAGCGCCGCCGCTACCTCGCGCATCATCTGCCGGTTCAACGCAGTCGTGCCCTCATGCAATCCCGGCGTATCAGTAAACACAATCTGCCCCTCAGGCTTCGTCACAATTCCCTGAATCCGGTTCCGCGTCGTCTGCGGCTTCGAAGTAACAATCGCCACCTTCTGCCCCACCAACCGGTTCACCAAGGTAGACTTCCCCGCATTCGGCCGTCCAATAATGGCCACAAACCCCGCCTTAAATCCCTTTTTCGCCTCTGCTTTTTTTTGTCCCATACCCTCGCTCATTTTTTCTCCGCAAGCCATCGCACACACAGGCACGTTTCGCCCTGTGGAAACCGAAGCCGCCTTGTTAATGGTATCGCGGGAATCACTCAAACGCGCACCCAAACTGGTTAACTCAGTTTTCGAATGCGGCGTTAATCAGTTGACTGCAGGGAGGACAAGACCTGAGACAGCGAATGAGTGGCGGTGACCCCATCGATCTTCAAAACAACTTCACCCGAACGTGTTTGGAAAATTCTCCGTTCAGACTTGCGAATCGCATTGTCGATGCGAAGTGTTTGGCAGTTGAACGGTGGGCCAGTTTCCGGTCCAAAGCTCACGACAAAAACCAGCTTCTCTGTGGAAACAATACAAAACGGATGTCCCCAAGAGTCCCTCCGTATATCCGATCTCATGGAGCTGAGTTCGTCGCTTGTGCTGGGAAGTTTTGCTGGTGGTGGAGTCTTGAGCAATTCTTCGCCAACCTGAGAGGCACTGAAAACGGTGTCAGTCAACTTCGCGTATTTTATGTATTTCTCAGGGTTACTCCGGTAAACAGCCAGTAGTTGGTTTGCCTCGTCCGGAAATGTCCTACCATCAACCAGTGTGGGCAAATCAGACTTTTTGCCCAAATAAACTGCGCCCATCTGTCGCTTACCGCGCCCCAGCCGCAGCACTCTCAGCAGGTTCGGCTTCCAGCACCTCGAACGTATAGTTCGTCAAATCACAGGGAATTCGCAAAGGAGGGACAAAAGGAGAGAGGCGCTCGGCAACCTCACAAGCGCCTCCTCTACTACTTCAACGTAAACCGTACCTCACTGGATCACCTCCTTCTCGGCAAAAACGCCGATGTCGACAAGAATGTCGAGTGTCCCGAGTATACCGCAGCCTCGGGCGAGATGTCAGAACAAGCGTTTCCTCAACCCATGGGTTTGGCCACGCCAAAGCCGCTTGCCGGTAAGCACGCTAGCCAGGCAAGTTGGGTCGGGACCGAGAGAAACTACGAAGCCTTGTCAGCAACGCTCCCAGATGAGGGCGGTCCTCTTGGGCAACCCCAGTGAATTCCAAGCCCATTCCGCTGGCGCCCTCCACATGGCGCACAACAGCCTTAGTTCTGATCTGCCCTTCTTCTACGAGAAAATCAATCTCTGCCTTGGCCCCAACAGCCTGAGGTTTATTTGTATCAATATAAACTCCCCTAAAACTCAGATTCCGAATGCGCGAAACATCACTACGCCCAGCGCAACTCCAATACACCCGAATCCCCTCCGGCGTTTCGAGGCGCAAAGCCTTCCTCCGGGAGTAGGATGGCACATGTGATAGGGTTCGCATATAACCCCGCTGACCCTACGGAAGGAACTTTGAGATCGGAATAAGGAGGAAGACAACTAAACGCCTTCGCCACATTACTCCGAAGATTTGCTCGAAACAAGCCACGTCGCTACTTCCGCTACTTCAGCCCTCTAGTAATCCGCGATCCCGAAACCCCTCCCTATGTCCGGAGAGCTGGACAAGCCAATTACCGGCAAGAACGCGAATCATGACCTGAGCAAACCTTTTTTTGTTAAGTTCGGTCATCCTTGTGGATTGGATTCTGACATGAATGAATCGAACCATCTGGGCGACGAGCCGAGAGACCTTGATTTGTCCTCTCTGACCTTCGACGAATTTGCAGCGTTCTTCTTCGCCCGCGAAGTCGTGCCAGACGACGAGCAATACGGCTATTTTTTGACGGACCGGCACGGAGAGAAGTATTTCGAATCCGTTCCCTCTTCGCCCGAGGTTCTGGTCAACCATCTTACAAAGCTGTTTACCCAGTTTGGTCAAATTGCCAGCGAGTATACGTTGGCCCGAGTGGACCAAGGTGTATGGGGCATGTGGGGCGTAAACCTCAGGCTGTATGAGCTACTCTTCGATCCGCCGGTTCCACTGGTATCACGATTGGACTGCATTCGCTCCATGCACCACGTCTACTCAGACTATGTCTCAAAACTCGAAAGAGAGCCAGACCCAGAGATAGAGAGCGGATTCTACATGTGGTGGGATTTAATTCTGCACGGCTTCTGGGATTCGTCTCGACCCGTAATCGCTGGCACATGGCGGGGAGATGCATCCAAGCTAGATGCGGAATCACGCGTTCTGCTCGATGTGTTATTTGAGACGCTCACGGGAATTTTGGCGATACCCAATCATGCAAGCCAATTATCTGCGTTGCACGGGCTGGGCCATCTCTATCATCCGCAAGTGCACGATGCTGTGCAGCGATTTATTGATACGAATCCCTCAGGGTTCAGCTTGAAATGGCTCGAACAATGCCGCGATTGCAACGTCATGTGATTGGACTATCCGCGTCAGCACCGTAAGTCAGATAATCAGAAACTGACCCACGACACTTTCCCTGAACCTAAGGTCACGCAAGGCCTAGCGAGGAGCAGTTTGCGCCGTGGCAGGCAAATGCCGCGCCCGCAGCCGCAGCACCTTCCGCTGATTCGCTTCCAGCACCTCGAAGCGGTATCCCTCCAAATCCACCTTGTCGCCTGGGGCCGGCACTTTCCCCGAAACGTGGCTCAGCAGTCCCGCAATCGTCATCACCGTCTCGTCGGAATTTTCTCCGAAGTGAATCCCCAGCAACTCTTCCACATCTTCAATCGTCATGCTGCCGCGCAGCACCAGACTGCCATCCGGCTCGCGCACTGCGTCCGGCGCGGGCTTCATCTCCCCAGCGCCTTTTTCGCCCACAATTTCTTCCAGCAAATCCTCCACCGTGGCAATGCCGGCAACGGATCCGTACTCATCAATCACCACCGCCAGTGACTGTCCCTTCTGCCGCATTTCCTTCAACAACTCCGACCCCAGCTTTGTCTCCGGCACAAACAGCACCGCGCGAATCAACTCCTTCACCTTGCGTTTCGGCAAATCCGTATCCGCAATCTGCAGCAGGTCCTGCGCGTGCACCACGCCGACAATATCGTCCAGCGACTTCCCATACACCGGCATCTTCGCGAATTTCGTCTCCACAAATCGCGCGTGCATCTCTTCCAGTGTCGCCTCCGCCTGCATCGCCACCACATCCGGCCGAGGCGTCATCACTTCCCGTACCCGCTTGTCGCTGAACTCCACCACCTGCTCGATCAAATCTGCTTGCGACGGCTCAATGATGCCTTCCTCTTCCGCCGCCTCCACCAGCGCCTCAATTCCCTCTTCCGCGCGCTGGCCTTGAGTGCGCTCTGCATCCTGCTCAGAAATGCGCGCCAGCGACTCCGCACCCTCCAGAAAAACACGGACCGGCCAAACCAACGCCATCGCCAACCGGATCAAGGGCAACAAAGGTTTCAGCCACCGCCCCTCGGTCCGGTAAAGCAGCATGTCTGGAACGAAGTGCATCGCAATCACAACTTCCAGCGACAGAAACACCAAGAACTGCACGCCCGCTTCCCACCGGTTCGGCACCAGGTACACAACCGCGCGCGTCGTCTCTAGCACCACAAACGCCAGCCAGAAATGCCCCAGGATGCGAAAGGTCCGCCCGCCGCTCCTTCGGTTGATTTTCAGCTTGGGTTCGATTTCGGCTTCGAAAATTTCCAGGTGCTCATGCACCCGGCCCGTGGTCATCCGCCCCAATTCGCGATAGATCAGCGTCAGGTAAGAAAAGATGGGCAGCCCCAGGGCCAACACCAGGATGCTGCCGACAAATGCCCAGGTTTCCAGCATTAGGCAATTCCCAGCTTCCGCCGCAATCGCATCTCGATGCGTTCCATCTCGCCGCGGTCGGTTTCATGATCGTATCCCAAAAGATGTAGGACGCCATGCAGAATCAGCACCTTCAATTCCTCCGGAAGCTGCCGCCCAAGCGACTTCGCATTTCGCCGCGCGACCTTTGGCGAAATGGCGATGTCGCCCAGGAATCCGTCGCCCGCTCCCCGGACCTGTTGCCTCAATGTGCCGGGCTTCGCGGAAGATTCGGCCCCAGGAAAAGACAGCACATCCGTCGGGCCTTTTTTCTTTCGATAGGTCTCATTCAGCCGCGCCATTTCCGGATCACCAATCAACCGGATCGCGACGCAATCGTCACCCAGTCCAATTTCCGTTTTCACTTGTTGAAGAAATCGCCGAAGCGCAGGCAAGTTCACCCGCACCACGCGCTGGTGGTTTTCAATCGCAGCAAAGCCATCCTCAGAAACCCTGCGCCTGGCTTGGCGTCGTTTGCGTTTCATGCCTTCTAATTGTGGGGTATCTCGGGCTTAGCCGCCTCTTTATTCGCGACCTGCACTTTTTCACTGCCTGCGCGCCGCGGCTGCGCCGCATCATGCTCTTCATACGCCCGGATGATCTGCTGCACCAGGTTGTGCCGCACCACATCCTTCTCGCCAAACTGCACCGTGCTGATTCCCGGAATCCGCCCGCAAATTTCCATCGACTCGATCAACCCGCTCTTCTTTCCGCTCGGCAAGTCAATCTGCGTGATGTCACCGGTGATCACGGCCTTCGAATTGAATCCCAGCCGCGTTAAAAACATCTTCATCTGCTCGCTGGTGGTGTTCTGCGCTTCGTCCAAAATCACGAACGAATCGTTCAAAGTCCGCCCCCGCATGAACGCCAGCGGCGCAACCTCGATGATTCCCTTTTCCAAAAACCGCTCCAGCTTGTCCGCATCCAGCATGTCATACAGCGCGTCATACAGCGGCCGCATGTACGGATCAATCTTCTGCTGCAGCGTTCCGGGCAAAAATCCCAGCCGCTCCCCCGCTTCCACCGCCGGCCGGGCCAGGATAATGCGATTCATCTGTTTCGTCAGCAGCGCGCTCACCGCCATTGCCACCGCCAAATAAGTCTTCCCCGTCCCGCCCGGGCCAATCCCGAACGTCATATCGTGCGACTCAATCTCTTCCATGTACTTCCGTTGCGTCGCGGTCTTCGGCGTAACCACTTTCTTTCCGAACGAACGCGTCCGCCCGTGCTCAAACATCCCCCGCGGCGATTCGTGCGGTTCTTCCGTCGCCACGCGCAGCAGCGACTTCACTTCGGCGCTCGAAAGCTCCCGCCCGTGCCGCGTCAGGTGGTTGTACTCCTCCACAATCCGTACCGCCTGGTCGACGCTTTCCTGCTCGCCTTCGACGGTCAGCCGCGTGTCGTGCAGATGCGTCCGCACGCGGAGGAAGTCCTCCAGTGAACGGATGTTCTCGTCCAAAGTGCCAAAGAAGGGTTCAATTTTTCCGGTAATGTGTATGGTGCGCTTCATCCACTTGGAAGGTACTTCTGCCGAACGTAACGGGTGGCCGATGGGATTCCTCCTGCGAATTTCCGGCTGCGTCTAAGCCCGAACACGGAGAAACTACAAACAACCTAGCGCAGCCCCGCGCCCCGGTCAAGTTACTCCCCTGTTAAATTCCGCCCCACTTTGCACGTGATGTGGCACAGGCACTCTTGCCTGTGCTCTTGTGCTCCTCTTCTTCTCTGCTCTTCCTCAGCGTTCTCTGCGTCTCTGCGTTATCTTTACTCTTGTCTTCAACCCCCGAACTCTTGAACTCTTAAACTCTCGAACTTTTCAACTTCACAACTTCTTACTCCCCCCCAGCACCTGTCCCTATTTGCATTCGAATTACCTGTCCTTTGGTACGTGCGTCCTATGGACGTAAACTTCGGATTCCGCAAAACTTCACTCACGCTCGAACGAAAGATTTTTGCTTTGCTTCCTGAGGGAGGATCGCAATGGTTCTGTCCGCCAAACAAATGCTCTTCGGCTCCGCTTTGCTGCTCGCGGGTTCTCCGCTGTTCGCCACGGAAACCGCCGCCAATTCCGGCGTCGCTCCCGCGCCCCGCGCCTACGTGAATTGCCCCGGCATCTCTAATGTCCCAATGACCGCAGACGCGGAACAGGCCCTGCCCATGCGCCAGATCGCCACGCTCACCTGCGGCCAGCAAGTCGCCATTCTCGCCGATAACGAAGGCTACACCGCCCACATCCGCACCACGGATGGCAAAGAAGGCTACGTCGCGCGCATGTATATCACCAACGCGGCGCCCGCGGCTCAACCCACACTCGAATTCGACACGCCATCGCCCGTCAGCAACGCCACGCCCGTTAACGGCATCGTCCGTTGGAACGCCGGTGCCCCCGGATGCGACCAGTTCCTCAGCCGCGGCCGCAAGGTGGAATCCGCCACCGCCAGCGGCATCACCGTGCAGGTCTCTCTGCAGGACACTGGCTGGAAGTTGCGCGCCAGCGTCGCCGTTTCGAACGAGACCAGCGCCCAGGTCTACGTGCATCCCTCGCTCATCACGCTCGATGAACTGACTCCCAGCCTGCGCAACCTGCGTGAAGAAAATCCCGCCAAGTTGGCGCACAACGAAGTCAATCACCATCTGATGCGCAGCGAATGGATTGCAGTTCCTCCGCCGAGCGCAATCGTATTGCACAAGCGCTCTGCCCCGCAGGTTTCCACGCTGTCCTACCACAGTACGTCCGTGGAGGATTACCTCGGCTTCAACGACGAAACCGCCTCGGTCCGAGCCGTCGCTCTTAAAGCCGCCGACCTAGCCTCGGGCCAGAAAACCTCCGGCGAACTCTGGTACGCCCGCGACTCGAAAGCGCACGAACTTTCCCTGAGAATTTCCGTCGGCGACCTGGTCTTCGACTTCCCGTTTTCCTTCGAATAAAAAAATAAACTCCCCACAGACAAGCAAAGGCCCGGCGCGTCCCCACGCTGGGCCTTCCCTTTGGATACTAAACTCCTGCTACCTCATCGCCCCAGAGGCACCGCATTCACCGTCACATCGCCTCCAAACAGTCGAACTGAGGATGGCATCGATCTCCCGTGCCGTTTCCAGAAATCTCGTCTGCCGGCCCACGGAGGAGCGCTCGTTGTAAGCGTCGCTCGCTACCACTTTGGTTCTTCCGTCAACAGATGCTCGTACCTCGATACTGGGAGTATCAAAGGCCCAACGAAAGGCACGGCCGTCCAGTGTTGAGAACTCAACTCCATCTAAACCCTTCAATATTTCTAAAATCTTCTCCCGGCTGATCCGTCCTGATTTTCGGGTTTCAGTTTGGGAATGCCGCGCTCGCCCGACATACTCCACCTGCCCGTCGCCCCGCGCGATAATCGTGTAGGCGGCACAAGATCCGTAGCAAGGCCCTCGCGACACCGCCACTTCAATGGTTCTCCAATCACGCGGATGACTCAAGTCCACGTTTCGCGCCGGATGCCACAAGGCGACGGCAAGAACAGCAACTACACCGCACAACGTATACAAAACTTTCCGATGCCGATACACCCTTTCCGCCAAACCATTTGCGGAGGGCCTGTCTCGCCAGAGCCAGAGCAGCGTGGAAGCGGGCAGTAGAATAAGCAAGAGGTCCTGCCCGTAGATGGGGAATAGCCAGGCGTGGCTCTCATTCCACAGACAATACCCCCAAAACGCCCAATGAAAAATCACGAACATGGCGATCGCCCACGTGGCGCTCTGCCTGTTTGGACGGAGGATAGTTGCGCTGGCGCAGAGAAATTCCACGACAAACAGAAGGAAAGGTGGGCTATTCCGAAAGAAGCTTCCGTGAATGTCCAACTGCATCCAAGTAGCCCAATTCCATGTGAAGAAGGAGATCAGCAGAAAGAGCACCGGCCCCGCAAAGAGCAGGACCGGCAATCTCACAAAATCCAGAACCTGTCGAGAACGTTGCGCCCTACTCAACAGACGGAGGATCGGCAGGACAAATACCATCGCGGCCAAACCAGTGATCAGCACCGCAATTTCAGCTCCCAATTGTTCGACACTACCCGGCATTTCACGTCGAACCGCATTAGTCGATACGGGATTGACCGGAACAAATCCGAGAAAATCGCTCACCCGATAGACGCTCCGTAGCGCCAGGTAAATCGAATCGTTGATGTTCAACAGGGAACCGGCGCTCTTCAGAGCGAAGATGAGACCGGCAGAAAGTAAACTGACGCCTAGATTCAGGCTCAATAAGAAATCGTCAAACAACGCACTTCTGCCCGCGCCTTGCAAACCGGCAGTTCCTTGGTTCATGCAGCAGATTCCAGCGTCCGGATTTACGTGATTCCTTCTTCTCTATACTTAGACACCTGCCTAGGCTCGTTAGTTCCGGGCGATTGGTGCCTGTGCTCACCATCGGGGCGGCGTTTCTGAATTAATCCGCCGGCACCGCTCTGCTTTTTGCCCAACCCCGAATCGCGGTAATTTCCTCCGCCCGCGTCACACTCAATGGCTGCGTCGACTGAATCTCTGCCAGCAAAATCTCCGTCGAAAGCTGCTGCTTCTGCCCGAATGCCGTATACAGTCCCGCCGCAATCACCTGCTCAATCTCCGCCCCGGAAAATCCATCGCTCGCCCCCGCAAGTTTCGCCAAATCAAATCCCGTCGTGTCTCTCCCGCGTTTCCGGATGTGCAAAGCAAAAAGCGCCGTGCGCGACGCCACGCTCGGCAGGTCCACGAAAAATATCTCGTCAAATCTTCCCTTCCGCAGCATCTCCGGCGGCAAAATCGTGATGTTGTTCGAAGTCGCCGCCAGAAACACGCCGCTCTCCCGGTCCTGCATCCACGTCAGCAGCGTTGCCAGCAACCGCTGCGACAGCCCCGCATCCGCATCCCCGCTCGAGCCCGCCGAAGCAAACGCCTTCTCTATCTCATCAATCCACAGCACCACCGGCGAAAGCTTCTGGGCCACGTCCAGCGCCTTCTTCAGCCGCTTCTCGCTCTCCCCCACAAACTTGTCGTACAGCGCGCCCGCATCCAGCCGCGCCAGTTCGTAGCCCCACTCGCCGGCCACAGCCCGCGCCGCCAGGCTCTTACCGCAACCCTGCACGCCTGTGATCAGCACTCCCTTTGGCGGCACCAGCCCGAACCGCTGCCCCTCCGGCGTCAGCGCGCTTTTCCGCTTCCCGATCCACTCCCGCAATCTTTCCAAACCAGCGACATCCGCGAACGACGCATCGCGCTTGATCGTTTCCAGCAAACCGCCCGTGTGCATCGCGTGCCGCTTCGCTTCCAGCACATCGTCCAGCAGCCCCACATCCGCTTTCCGGCGAGCCAGTAGCGATTGGCGCAACACCCGCAGCGCATCATCTTCAGAAAGCCCCGCCAGATTCTTCGCCAACTGCCCCACACCCGTCGCGTCCAGCGACGTCGCGATCCCCTGCGTGCGATTCAGTTCTGCCAGCGTCGCCTTCACCCCGCTCACCAGTTCATCCATCGACGGCAGCCCCAGTTGAAACGCCACCGCATCCGCTTCCAACTCCGGCGGCAGTTGAATCGCAGCCCCAAGCAACACAATCGAGCGCCGCGCCGTGCGAAATCCATCCGCCAGATCGCGCAACCGCCGACTGATCCGGTCGTTATCGCAATAGCGGCAAAAATCCTTCAGCAGGAATATCGCGTCGCCCTGAATCGTGCCGATGTTGGTCAGCGCCTGCTCCGGCTGATCAGAGTTATACAAAGGCGCCCCACCAAATCTTCCCAACCCCGTTGTGACACTCCAGACGTAAAGCGGAATCCCCAACTCCTCGGCCACCTGCTCCAGCAAGCCCGAAAACCGCAGCTCTTCGCTAGTCTCCACGGTCACAATCGGATTGCGCGAATTCACCAGCAACGCCAATTCCTCGCGTTTCGCGCCCAAACCGGTGGCGGCAATTCCCGTGATTGTCGCCGCAAGAGCCTGCACAGGCCTAATCGGCGGTTTTACTTCGTTTGACAAAGCGGTGTGCCTCGCCTCAAACTAATAGTTTGAATTACATGCTTAAGGAGCAATAGATGGCTCAAGGTCAGGCTACCAAAATAAAGAAGAAGAAAAAGTCCGTTTTAAAGCGCGCGGCACAATCTCGCCAACGGGCCGAAGTCAATCGTGCCAATCGCACGCGCGTTCGCACCGCCATGCGGCGTCTCCGCACGGCCATCACCGCCGGCGATGTCACCGCTGCGACCAATCTTCTCAATCCCACGCTTTCCGCGATCGATCAGGCGATTACCAAGGGCGTTCTGCACGAGAACACCGCGAACCGCTACAAGTCCCGCCTCAGCCTCGCCTTCAACCAGGCAAAAGCCAAGGCCGCCAAGTAGCTTTCGCCGCGGTTCAGCCGGTTTTCGGGCGGGCAACTCTCTTCGTTGCTCGCCTTTTTGTTTCTGTCGCGCAATTTTCTGGCTACGGGCCATAATGGTTCGCGTACCACATTGGCTCTTCCATCGCGCGCCTGATCTGATGGATTCTTGCTTCACGTCACGGATTCGAATTTCCGGCTCTTGGATCTGAGGTCAATGATGATCGCAACCATCTCTCTCACCCGCATCCCCCAATCCCGGCTCACCGAAGATCTCCGCGAAAACTCGCCCTTCGGCACCAACTACAGCGACCACATGTTCGTCGCCGACTACGCCGACGGCAAATGGCAGGATTCGCGCATCGTTCCGTTCGGGCCGATGGAACTCTCCCCGGCCACCACTGCCTTGCATTATGGCCAGTCCCTCTTCGAAGGCTTCAAGGCTCACCGCACCGCCGACGGCCGCGTAGCTCTTTTCCGTCCCATGGCTAATCACGCCCGGCTCAATCGCACCGCGGCGCGCCTCGCCATGCCCGAAATTCCCGAGGAAATTTTCCGCGAAGGCCTGCTCGAACTAATCCGTGTGGATAAGGAGTGGACCCCATACCGCGAAGGCGGCTCGCTCTACGTCCGTCCCGTTTATTTCGGCACAGACGACAGCCTGATGGTGCGCCCCGCAAGCCGCTATCGTTTCGTGATTATCACTTCGCCTGGCGGCCCCTATTTCGCGCAGCCCATCCGCTTGCTCGCCGAAGAAACCTACGTCCGCGCCTTCTCCGGCGGCACCGGCGATGCGAAAACGGCCGGCAATTACGGCGGTGGACTGCTCGCCGCAAAACTCGCCCAAGCCAAGGGCTATCACAACGTGATGTGGCTCGACGGCAAAGACCGCCGCTTCATCGAAGAATCCGGCGTAATGAACATCATGTTCAACATCAACGGCACCGCCATCACGCCCGCCCTCTCCGGTACCATTCTCCCCGGCGTAACCCGCGATTCCGTGCTCACTCTCTTGCGCGAAATGAAAATAAAGCTCGAAGAACGTCCAGTCTCCCTCGACGAAGTCCTAGCCGCCCATTCCAACACCACGCTACACGAAGCCTTTGGCATCGGCACCGCCGCCATAATCGCCCCCATAGCCGCAATCGGCCACCACGGCAAAGACCACGAAATTCCTACGGGTTCCACGACAGGCTTGGCCCACAAACTCCGCACCAAACTAACCGCCATCCAAACCGGCCGCGAGCCCGACACCCACAACTGGTTGCTGTATATTTAGGTTTTGGATTTTCGGCGGGAGGCTTGCCTGCATTTGTCGCGATAAGCATCGACTCGTCGTGGAAACAAGAAATCATTTAGCATTTTAGAAACCACGTGTATGCCCAGCGAAAAGGTGTCCGCCAACGCCATTAGCGTCGTCGTACGTGCAGATAAAACGTTGGTGAAAAACGTGATCCCGCAAGCCAACCTTGGCGTGCATTCACCGATTAGAACACTTCAAACGCCGCCCGACGACCAGAGACATCAGCCCGGACGCTAACAGCAAGTAGGCGGACGGTTCAGGAACAGGAGGAGTATTCGGATTCGTGCAGTTGGCACCGGTACAGTAGCTGAATGTGCCCGTCTTTAATCCGCCGAACTTGTTTAAGTCGGACCAGGGATCTGAGGTGTTGTTGGCATCAACGAACGTAAGCGTGAGCAAATGCACGCCGACACCGAGCCCGTTGAAGTTGGCTTGGGCCGTACCTGAGAGGTCGCCCGTCGCGCTGTCAAACTGAAAGGAAGTCAACGTCCATGGCGGGAGTGATGGCGTGCACGTCAGGCAATTCAGTGGGTCCACGGCGAAGGCTGAGACATTCCAAATCGAGCCACCAGCTAAGGTCCCGAGAGTAAACGACCCGGTCCAGAATGTCCCCGTGGGGTTGGCGTTATCGAAGCCGGTAATGTCGAACACTTCGCCTGCGGTGAACGTATCCGCAAAGGCAGGGGTCCCCAGAAATAGAGCAATTACAAGGACGAGCCATATCTTTGAAATCTTCATGATTGGTCTCCTTCTTCGGAAGTTCCACCCATGATCCGAGGCGGGCCGAAGGTTGGCTGCGCCCGCAGGGGTATGTGTCACGGAGAGGTGACCGAGAGGGTAGGACCTAATCCTTCATCCTTCAGTCCGAGGCGCAGAAAACCGCGTAATACGGAAGCAATATCTTTGCCATTTAGCCCTTCGTGAAAACAAAGATTTTAGCCGTGCCGCACTCTCACAAACGTGCAACTTATTTCGCATTCGCGAGCAAAGTCTTCCCGCGTTCGGTCAACTCGGCGAGGCCCGCGAATCATTTGCGGCCAGTGGTGAGATGGCCCGTGGGCAGCGTCTGGCGGTTGGACGTCAGAAACCTTCGTTCGCTGGGTTGACTACTTTGCGATCGAACGCATCTATAATCCGCTGCGTTGCCCAAAGAGGCGTGCCATTGTCACCCTCGGCCGCTAGAAGTCACTGTTTTTCCTTCTCTGCGCCCTCCGCGTCTCTGCGTTAAGCTCACTTCCTACTCTTACCCATTTTCAATTATCTATGTTTCTAAGTTCTCGCCCCGCTCAACTGCCACACCAAAAACTCCATCACCGAATGAGGATCCTTCGTCCCGCCCTTCAACCGGTTATCAGCCTCGCGCAATGCCCTCAACCCATCCAACAATCTTTCCTTCGAAATCTTCCGCGCATTCTGAATCGCCAACTCCGCCTGCTCCGGCCGCATCCCCAACATCTTCGCCGCCTGCCATCCGTTCGTCGCCCCGCGCACTTCCGAAGCCTCGATCAATTTCCGGTACATCCACGCCATCGCCCCAAGCATCTGCACCGGCTCTTCACCCTCGCGCAGCAAACGCTCAAAAAACTCCAGCGCTCTCTGAGGCTGCCGCGCCGCCAGAAAATCCGCCACTTCCCAGATCGTCGCACTCTTTTCCGAAATCACCAGCGCCGCCACATCCTGCCGCCGCACGCTCTTCCGCTCCGCCGCAAACGTCGCCAGCTTGTCCACTTCCGTCTTCAACCGCATCAAGTCGCCGCCGACAAATTCCGCCAAATCCTCCGCCGCGCCCTTTTCAAATTCGATCCCCTGTTCTTTCGCCAGCGACTTCGCCAGCACGGCGGCGGCCGCCACGCGTTCGTCCAGGCTTTCTCCCAATCCCACCTTGACGACCAGCGCCTTCTCCAGGAGCATTTTCGCCAGCCGCATCCTCTGGTCCAGACCGGAAGCCTCAATCACCAGCACGGTGAACGGTGCGGGATTCTCCAGATACGCCTCCAGCGTCTTCACCGCTTCGTCGCGCGCCTTCTCTCCCAGTTTCTCGATCGCTTCCCCATCCTCCAGGAACACCACCTGCTGCGGCGAAAGCATCGGCAACGTCTGCGCCTGATCCACCGCGGCCTGTGTCTCTCCGTTATCCGCCGAAAAGCGCGAAATCGCCCAGGCCCGCGCCGCCTCCGGCACATATTTTTCAATCAATTGCTTCCGGCACTCATCGCGCAGATATGGCTCATCGCCAAGCAAGAGCAGCGCCGGCACCGGCTTCCCCTCCTGCAACTTCTCCAGAAATTCCTCTGTGCTCAGCCGAGCCATCAGAAATTCTCCGTCACCGCGGCCACCAGCCGCGCCGCAAAGTCCTGCGCCATCCGGTCCAGCGCCGGATCGCCTTCCTGAAAGAAGTTTCGCACGTCGGTGGACAACTCATATTCGTTCCGGAAAAGAAAATTCTCGTTGTGGTAGAGCACTTTCTCCGTAGCCCGGTCCTTCAACGTCACTTCGCAGGTCATCGTAATCAGCATCGCAGTCGCCTGCGCCGTGCTAGTCGTCGCCGTGGATGTCGTCTGGAACAACAGCGGCACCACCTCCATCCGCAAAACCTTTCCGGTCAGAACCGCGTCCCCGCCATTCGGGTCGGACACCACGCGGTAATTTGTTTTCACCAGAAGCTCGTGAATTGTCGCCGCCGTCAGCTTCTGCTCCACACGATACGTCGAAGTCTTGTTCTCCATCGCCGGAACGGCAATCACGTGCACATTCTTGGGCATCGTGCTGAAGTGCCCGGCAGTGTGGTAACCGCACCCGCCCAGGCTCATAGCGGCAATCGCGATCGCCATCGACTTTCGAAATCGTCCGCGCCTCATCCTTCCAACCAATCGGCCAGCTTGATCCCGCTCGCCGCCGGCAACCGCAAATTGTCTCCCGCGCCCCAGAACCACCACGCGCCCGCCCGCGACAAATCCGCCCGCGGTTCGCTCATGAACAACTGGCTCTCGCCAGCCACGCTCACGTTGCTCGGCCCCGCCTCCGCGTCGCCCGTCACCGTCCAACCTGCTTCCTTGCACGCGGCAATCAGCTTCGCCGAATCAACTCCCTCCCCCAAATCCGCGCAAGCGCTGAACGTCAGCCCATAGAACACCGGCGCATGAATCAAGTTCAAGGAAATCTTCGCGTCCTCATTCACGTCGCCCACCGCGGCTGACACCTCCGCCCGAATTTCCAGTCCCTCGCGTTGCAGATCCTCTTTGCTCTCCGACCCAAAGCGCTGCAACAAATTAAACGCCGTCTGCGTTCCAAACACCCGGCTGCCGATACTCTGAAAAGACAACAATTGCGACGTCTGTGTTTCCAACTCCTCAATCCCGTTCCTGCCCGTATCCGACACCGGCCGGAACAACACCGTCACCAGCCTCTGCAATCCAAATTTCTGCAGCACCAGCGCCAGGCTCGCCGCCGCTGTCCCTCCAGCGGAAAACACGCTGAACGTCTTCGCGTTTTTTGCCACGCTTTTTCCGGTGAGCGCTTCGATCTTCGGAAACCACGGCGTAGCATCCGGGTCAGATAGTGTGGCGTGGGTAAAATCAACAATCGTTGCCCCAGCCTCTCGCGCAGGCCCAAGGCACAGCTTTCCAAACGCCGTCGAACCCGCCAGAAACGCATACTTCGCGCCGCGAAACGTATCCTCTTCCACCCGCTGGATCACCGCCGCTTCCCCGCCCGCTTCCGTCAGCGTGCCGGCCACGTTCTCCTCATCCACCAGCCGCAAATCCCAACCGGCAAAACGGCTCTCCTCCAAAAGCGTTTTCAATTCGCCGCCCAGCAGCGAAGACGCGCCGGCAATCACGATTCTCTGGGAATTTCGATCCGGAGACATGAATCAAGCCGTCCTGGTCACAAGACGGTGCCGCAAAAACCGCACGATATGGAGAACCAATCCCGCGATGGCGTAGGTTCCTGCAATGATTACCAGCGCTGCCTCCGAATACCTCCAGACGATTGCCACCAGCAGAAAAAGCAAAATGATGGTGATGGACGGCTGCTTCCGGGTCCACGGAATATCCTTGAAGCTGTAATACCGCACCGTGCTGGTCATAAGCCCGCCCAAAATAAACAGCAACAAAAACCAGATCATCGCCCAATTCTTGTCGTTGATCGGCCCCATCCAGTGGCGCGCGTGAACAATCGCGGCCACCACACCCGCGGCCGCGGGCGTCGGCATGCCCACAAAATTCTTGTTCCCGCCGGGCTCCATGCCCTTCACATTGAATCGCGCCAGGCGCCACGCCGAGCAAATCAGAAACGACAGGCAGCAAATCCACGCAAACTCACCCAATTGATGAAAATTGCCGGAACCCGCAAATGCATACCGGAATCCCCAGGCGTAAGCCAGAATCGCCGGCGCAATGCCAAAGCTCACCACGTCCGCCAGCGAATCAAACTGCACGCCAAACTCGGTATTCGTTCCCGTCATTCGCGCGATGCGTCCGTCCATCGAATCAAACAAGATCGCCAGCCCGATGGCCTTCGCCGCGTGATCGAAATCTTCTTTTCCCCCGACAAGCGCCGCAATGGATGCATAGTAGCCGCAAAGCAGATTCGCCACCGTGAACAAACTGGGAATCAAAAAAATGCCACGCCGCAGCCGCGCACGCCTTGTGCGTTTTTCGATAAACGGCATCTCGTGCTGTTCAGGCTCAGTCATGTCCCATCCCATGTCGGGCAACAGAGTACTACGCGCCGTGCCCCGATTCCTTGATTTTCTGCGAGCTGCTTGAATCTCCGCCCCGCTTCGGCGAAACTCCCGCGCCCGCCAGCATCCGCGCAATCACGCTCGACCCGCCCTTAACGTTGTCACCCACTTTCACCGCGATCTCCGCCCCCTCCGGCAGCCAAACATCCACACGCGAGCCGAAGCGGACCAATCCAACCAGTTCGCCACGACCCACCGTATCTCCACTCTTTTTCCAGGAGACCACGCGCCGCGCTATCCACCCCGCAATCTGCTTGAAAACAATTTCCCCGTATTCGCTCGAAAGCGTAAAGACATTCTGCTCGTTTTCGAGAGAAGCCATCGCCGCCCAAGCCGCCAGAAATTTTCCCGGCTTGTATTCCAATCTTAGGATCGTCCCCGCCGCCGGCGACCGATTCACGTGCACATTCCATATCGCTAGAAAAATACTGATGCGCTTCCCCGGCCGCCCCGCGTTCTCTTCATCTTTTACAACGACAACGCGGCCATCCGCCGGAGACACCACGACTCCCGGCTCCATCGGAATTTCGCGATCTGGATTGCGAAAAAAATAGAAAACGAAAAGCGCCAGAAAAACCAGCACCGCTCCCACCGTTAAGCTAAGCGGTGTTCGTACTGCGAGCAACACTCCGCCCAAGACCAGCGGCGGAAGCCCAAACCAGTACGCTTCTTTGACCATAGTCTCCCCGACCCCGTCGCGATCGCTGCTCGCGGGAGCACCTTGGTCATTCTACGATAAATTTTCCTGGGGCGTGTTTCCAGACGGGTTACTGCGAATGTCGAGCGCGCGCACTGTGAACGCGGGAGGCAATGCGTTCCATTTCATCCTTCACGTGGAGCTTTAACTTTTTCAATCTGATTTCTTCGATGAGGTCTTCACTGTTCAGGTAGGGTGATCGGAAGAGTTGCTGAAGCTGTGCATCGTACTGCCGGTGCTGCTCTGCCAGACGCTGATACTCGGCGTCTGTTTCACCAATTACGTCCCGAGGGCTCCGCTGCGGTGTCGCCATGCGTTCCTCCTCTTGTGTGGATTTGTGACTGCAATGTGAATCTCACATGAGCGCAGAGTAGCACCGGGAACCGGGGAGTCAAGAGAGAGTTCGTACTAAACTGTGAATTTTCGTAGCCAGAGCTCCATCACCGTCGCCGACTCCTTCGGATCCTGGTAATAGTCCCTGCGTGTGCCAACCGCCTCGAACCCCAGCCCACGGTAGAAGGCAATAGCTCCCGCATTCGATTCGCGAACCTCTAAGAACGCTCGACTTACATGAGCCTCAGCGAATCGACTGAGGATCAGACCAACCAGCGCTCGCCCCTCTCCCTGCCGTCTCATTCCCTTCTTGACCGCCAAGTTGAGGATTTCCGCCTCATCCAAAACTCGCCTTCCCACCACGATTCCCGAAATGGCGCCTTCTCGCTCGCTCACCAAGGCGGCAACTCCCGGCAGCTTCACCGTCTCTCGTAAAGCCTCTTCCGACCAGCTCGCCGCTTCAGGTGCCTCCCGCAGAATTTCCGCTACTGCCGCGGCTTCCTCGGCGCTGTCGAAGGCACGGATCACAAAGCCAGGTCTCGCCGTTCCCTCACTTCCCATGGCTCACCGGATCCTTCCAGAAAATCTCCGCGTCCGAGCGCCGCACATAATTTGCATCCAGCAGCAATGGGTCCGTGAACTTTCCATCTCGCGCCCGCTCCTCACCCAACTCCGCCACGCCCGCCGCCAGTCCGTCCGCCGAAAGAATCATTCGCTCCCCGCGCGCAACCCTTTCCTTCCATCCTGCAACCTCAGCTAACAACGCGGGATCCAAGGTAATCCACTCGACCCTCTCCCCAGCCGCATGCTTTCCAACCCAGTCCACAAATCCCTCCGGCGCAACCACCATCTCTTCTTCAATCAGGCTCCAGCCGCCCTTCTCGTCGAGCTTGTACATTCCCCCGAAAACCTGCCCTCGCTGCGCATCAAAGCTCGTAGCCACAAAGCCCGAAGTGTCCGCCACCTGCCGCGCCATCACTTCCAGTCTCGAAACTCCCACCACCTTAAGTCCAAACAGCTCCGCCCAGGCCTTCACCGCTGTCAATCCTATCCGTACCCCTGTGAACGATCCCGGCCCCGAAGCCACCGCCAGGAGATCTACTTGGCGCAACGTTGCTACAGCGGCCGCCAAAGTTCGCTCCACGGCCGGCAGCAGCCAGGAAGAATAATCCTCTGAACTTTCATGCTTTTGCACAGATACGAGCCTGCCGTCTCTCCTGGCAGCAACGCTGCCCCGCGCTTCGCAAGTATCAATGCCCAGTGTGATCAATTCACTCCTCGCACCCCGTGTACTTTCTCGCCATTTTCCTCTCTACAGGTTACTCCATCAAACAAAAGGAGTTGCCAGAGGCCCAGATACTTTGCCGATTCCCTACCGATAACTCCATGGTTACTCAGGAATAATTCTGTTGCAAATTGCCCCGACACAGAGCAATTTCAGTGCCAAAATGGTCTGACCAATTCTCTATCTTCCTCATTCCACAGGATATATCTTGACTCTTGCAACACACTACCCTAAACTCCTCTTATCTCCTAGGGGGACTTCCGAAGCTATGGACTATAAGATTGGCGACAAAGTCGTTTATCCGAACCACGGCGTTGGAGTTATCGAGCAGATTAGTTACGGGGTGTTGAACGGCAGAACCGAACGGTATTACATGATCCGCGTAGTGGTCAGCGGTTTGCGGGTCATGGTCCCTCAATCGAATGCGGCGACGGTTGGTCTTCGTTCCGTCATCCGCTCCACCGACACAAGCAAAGTCCTTGGCTTCCTCGAAAAAGGCAAGCTCAACTCTCACCACGACTGGAAACACCGCTTCAAGGAAAATTCCGAGCGCATGCGCACGGGTTCCCTCCTCGAAGTCGCTGTCGTCCTCAAAAGTCTCGTTTCCCTCAGCCGCAGCAAACCTCTCTCTTTCCGCGAAAAGAAAATGCTCGAGCGCGCCAAGTATCTTCTCGTCAGCGAAATGGCCACCGCTCGCAACCTCACCGCGGAAAACGCCGAAGGCCTCGTCGTGAAGTCCCTGGCCAAGGCCAAGCTGCAGTTCCCCCAAATGCAGGAAGCACTCGAATCGTAACCTTCCTGTAATAAATCGGCTCCGACGGGCAACCCCAGGTTGCCCGTTCCTTTTTGGAGTGCGGAAGTTCTGCTTCCGCTCTTACGGTTGAACCCCTGGCGCCCGACTGCGCATCAAGCTACCCCAACGGCATACTCGCCTTCGCATTCAGCGAAACATCCGCAAACTTCCCCTCTCGAAATCCCGCATAAGCCGCCGCCGCAATCATCGCCGCATTATCCGTAGATAATGCCCGGTCAGGAAAAAACACCCGAAACCCTTTCGCCCGCGCCCGCTCCGCAAACGTAGCCCGCAACTGGCTGTTCGCTGCCACTCCGCCCGAAACCAGAATCGTCTCCACGCCGCACTCCTCCGCTCCCAACATCGTCCGCTCCACCAGATCCCTCACCACGGCATTCTGAAACTCCCGCACTAGTCCCAATGTCACTGCGTCAGAAAGCGGCAGCAACTCCGCAAACGTGCGATGCCCCTCCCGCACGGCTTCTTCGCGCTTGCGAATTCCCTCACCGTACTCCGGGTGCTCCCGCAAATGATAGAGCACCGCTGTCTTCAACCCGCTGAAACTGAAATCCAGTGCATTTCCCCGCGTCTTCGTCGGCCCAAATTTCACCGGCGCCGGAACATTTCCCGCCGCAGCCGCCAGCCGATCCAGAATCGGCCCGCCTGGATATCCAAGTCCCAACAACTTCGCGACCTTGTCGTAAGCTTCCCCGGCTGCGTCGTCGCGTGTTCCGCCCAGCTTTCGATAGACAAGTGCGGCCCCGTTCGAATCGTCCATTGATTTCACTTCGTACAAAACCGTGTGCCCGCCCGAAACAATCAGGCACACCGCCGGCAACCGTGGTTCCTGCCCCCTCTGAAACGCCTCCAGAAACACCGCGCGCACATGCCCTTCCAGATGATTCACCGGCACCAACGGCTTCCCCAGCGCCGCCGCCAGGGTTTTGCCGTAAGTGATTCCCACCAGGAGCGAACCAACCAGCCCCGGCCCCTGCGTCACGCCAATCGCATCCAGCTCCTCAAATTTCAAACCTGCCCCTGCCATCGCCTCGCGCACCACCGGCACAATCTGCCGCAGATGCTCCCGCGAAGCCAGTTCCGGCACCACGCCCCCATACTTGCGGTGAATATCAATCTGCGAAGCCACCACGCTGGAAAGTATCGTGCGCCCGTCCACCACCACCGCCGCCGCCGTCTCGTCACACGAAGACTCAATCCCCAGAATCTTCACTCCGCTCACAGTTACCTTCGTCATTGGAATGTCAAAATTCAATGCTAGCACACGCCGCAGTGCCTCTTTCGCACAGTCCTATTGCGGCCCCCCCATTGCCAAAGGCACTCTGGCCCAAGACACCACCTCATGACCATCACCTTCACCACCGAAACCAGCACCCTCGAACAGCGCATGCTCGGCAGCGGTCCCGGCCTGCCGCCCGCTCTACCGAACTATCCGGCGCAGAGCGCTACTACTATCGACGGTAGCTCCGCCGCTCTGTTCGGATTGCCCTTCATGGTTGCCGGTGTCGTCATCGGTCTCGCCGCCTTCGACGTCATCCAAACCCGCAAGCACGCGCCCCTCTGGCTCATCGCCATCGTTGGCGCCATGTTTTTCTCCGCCGGTTTCTTCCTTTTCATTCACGGCGTCCGCGGCATCATCCGCAAGGCAATTTACAAACGCAAAGCCGCCCAAACTCCCGGCCAACCCTGGCTTTTCGATTTCCACTGGCGCCCGGAAGGCATCAACTTCTCCGCCTTTGAGGCCATGCTCGGCCGCCTTCTCGGCGCCCTTGTCTGGAACACTTTTCTCGTGCCGTTTTTCTGGGTCGGCTACACGCAACGTGGCGCCGGGCTCTTCTTCGTAATCGCCAGCCTCTTCGCGTTGATCGGGCTTGTTTTCTGGGTGCGCTGGGCGCAAATGCTCGGCGACCTCGTCCGTTATGGCAACAGTTTCCTTGCCTACGACGAATTCCCGTATTTTCTCGGCGGCACCTTGCGTGCCCGTCTCCGCGCCCCGCGCCACCTCGCCGCCGTCAATTCCCTTTCCTTCACGCTGCGCTGCGTGCAGGAAAGATACGTCACTACGGGAGCCGGTAATAACCGCCGCTCCCAGGTCGTCTGCTACGAACTCTACAGAGACGTCGTCACCCTCGATCGCGATCGCCTCGCCAATTTCGTCGGCGCGGAAATTGCCGTCGAATTCCGCCTCCCCGCCGACAAATTAACCACATCTCTTGTCGACACGCCGCCCACCTACTGGCAAATCGAAGCCAACGGCGAGGCTCTCGGCGCCGACTACCTGGCCTATTTCCTCGTTCCCGTCTACAAGAAACCTTGAATCATTCCTTCCGGCTGCCGCATCCAAAACCCGGATATAACCGCCGCGACATCAGTAGCATCCATGTGGTAATGCCTCGCCCTTCACAAGCGTTGTGTGCGTTGTGCTACGTTGTACGTTCGGTTTTGTAGTTTGCTTAAGCCCAAAGCCCCAAAGGGACCTCAACTATGGCTAAACCTGTTCTTCTGACCGTTGACGACGACCCCGATGTCCTCCAGGCCATCGAGCGCGATCTTCGCAGCCGTTACTCCGAGCGCTACCGCATTCTGCGCGCCGCCTCCGCCAACGAAGCGCTCAACACGCTCCACCGCCTGAAATCCCGCAACGATGCGGTCGCGCTGCTCCTCGCCGACCAGCGCATGCCCGAACTCGACGGCGTCGGTTTCCTCTCCCAAGCAACAGAACTCTTCCCCTCCGCCAAGCGCGCTTTGCTTACCGCCTACGCCGACACGAACGCCGCCATCGAAGCCATCAACTCCGCCCGCGTCCATTATTTTCTCCTGAAGCCCTGGGATCCGCCCGACCAGAATCTGTATCCCGCGCTCGACGACATGCTCAACGAGTTCATGGATTCCTATCACCCGCCGTACGAAGGCATCCAACTGTTCGGCACACGTTGGTCGCCCAAGGCCTATGAACTCCGCATGTTCCTCGCGCAAAACCACCTGCCCTACCAATGGGTGGACGTCGAGCAATCGAGCACTACGGATTCGACCGCCGTCTTGCACAAGTCCGACGGCATAGCCGAAACCCTGCCGTTGATGGTTTTTCCCGACGGCACAAAGTTTTCGGAGCCCACGACCGCCGACATCGCAAAGAAAATCGGCCTGCGTACCCACACCGACGTTGAATTTTACGATCTCGCCATCGTCGGCGGAGGCCCCGCGGGCCTCGCCGCCGCAGTTTATGGCGCGTCCGAAGGCCTGCGCACGGTCATGATCGAACGCGAAGCTCCCGGCGGCCAGGCGGGCCTCAGTTCGCGCATCGAAAACTACCTCGGCTTCCCGGCAGGCCTCAGCGGCCGCGACCTCGCCCGCCGTGCCGTCGTGCAAGCTACGCGTTTCGGTGTCGAGATTCTGTCTCCGCAGGAAGCAGCCGGCGTGCGCATCGAAGGCCCCTATCGCATTATCGAAATGGCCGACGGCAGCAAGGTCTCCTGCCACGCGCTGCTTCTTGCCATGGGCGTTCAGTGGCGAAGTCTCGGCGTTCCCGGTGAAGAGCGCCTCCGCGGCGCAGGTGTCTACTACGGCGGCGGAGTCACCGAAGCCATGGCGTGCAAAGGTGAAACCGTTTACGTCGTTGGCGGTGCAAACTCCGCCGGCCAGGCCGCCATCAATTTTGCCGGCTACGCCGAAAAAGTGGTGATGATCATCCGCCGAGAGTCTCTCGAAGCCACGATGTCGCAATACCTGATCGACCAGATCAAGAAAACGCCGAATATCGAAATCTGGCCGCAAACCAGCGTTGCGGAAGTGCACGGCGATCAGCACCTGGAAGAACTTTCCATCCACTGCTCAAACACCAAAACTATCGACCGCGTACCCGCCAAAAGCCTCTTCATTTATATTGGCGCTCTGCCGCGCACAAACTGGCTTGGTGATCTCGTGCAGCGCGACGCCCGCGGCTTCATCCTCTCCGGGCCGGATCTCATGCGCGATGGCAAGCGCCCGCAGGGCTGGAGCATCGATCGCGATCCGTCGCTCCTCGAATCCAGCGTGCCGGGAATCTTTGTTGTGGGTGACGTGCGCCACGGTTCCGTGAAGCGCGTAGCTTCCGGGGTCGGCGAAGGCGCCGTTGCCATTCAATTCGTTCATCAATATCTGGCGAAGGTGTCATGAGCTCCCTGGACCGGGCTTCCCTGGTGGCCCAAAGTAATCTGATGGGCCTCGTCGACGAAGTGCAAAAAATTGATGTCTTCTCCGACCTGCCTCGAGAGCAACTGGAGTGGTTCGTCTCCAATTGCAAGGAAGCCCGCTTCGCTGCGGGTGAACTTGTCTACAAAGAAGGCACCCCCGCCGAATACATGACCATTTTTCTCGAAGGCCGCATCTTCGCGCGCCGCGAGTCGGAAGGCGCAAACAGCCCCGTCTTTATCGCCGAGAAAGGCGACGTCACCGGCCTGCTCCCGTTTTCACGCATGACCCATATCACCATCACCGGCCGCGCGGAGGAGCCGGTTCACCTTCTTCTGTTTCCTGCCACTTTGTTCCAGGAAATGTTTCAGCGCATGCCTGTGCTTGGCAAGCGGCTTGTCGGGCTTCTTACCGACCGCGTCCGCGAGGTCACCCGCAGCGAACAGCAGCGCGACAAACTTGCCGCCCTCGGCAAACTTTCCGCCGGCCTCGCTCACGAACTCAACAATCCGGCCGCCGCTGCCGCCCGCTCCGCTGATGCCCTTCTCGAATGCCTGGCCCGCCTTCGCAAGCTGGATGCGCTACCGTATCTCTCCGAAGCAAACTGCGCCGCAATCGCCAAGATCGAGTCGGAAGTCCGCGCCGAACTGCAACCTCCCGCATTCAAGGATCAACTCGAACGCAGCGACCGCGAGGAATCCATCACCACCTGGCTCGAATCTCACAATGTTCCCGAAGCCTGGAAGCTTAGCCCGCTTCTCGTGGACTCCAACCTCACCCGGGATCACCTCGAGCGATATCTGGCCGCCGCAGGCGCAACGATGCCGACCGCGCTTACGCGTTTCGCCACCCTTCTTGAAATGGAGCGCATCATCGGCCAGGTCTCGCACAGCACCAAGCGCATCTCCACGCTGGTAAAAGCCATCAAGGAATACTCCTACATGGATCAGTCGCCGGTGCAGGAGGTGGACATCGTTCGCGGCATCGAGACTACGCTCGCGATCATGGAGCACAAGCTCAAAAAAGGCATCACCGTGATTCGCGAGTTTGCACCCGGCGTTCCGAAAGTCACCGCCAACGGTGGCGAGCTGAATCAGATCTGGACCAACCTGATCGACAACGCCGCCGACGCCATGAAAGAAAAAGGCAAGCTGCGCGTCCGCGTCACGCACGAAGGCGATTACGTGCTGGTGGAAGTTGTCGACAACGGCTCAGGCATTCCCGAGGACGTGCAACCCCATATCTTCGAACCCTTCTTCACCACCAAGGGCGTGGGTGACGGCACGGGCCTCGGTCTCGACGCCGTTCAGCGCATCGTTCGCAAAATGCGCGGCACCATCAACTTCACTTCCGTCCCCGGCGAGACTTGCTTCCAGGTCCGCATCCCCATCCACCAAACAACGATGTAATTGTCTGAAAAACCTCGACCCTCAAAGGCGTGAGCTGGAGGAAAAACGCGAACAAACGCAAAAGCTCTTCTTTCCGCTTGGCGGCGGCACGAATCTGTGTAGAATCTTGCGTATGAAACGTCGAACCTTTATCGAATCGTCGCTCGCCACCGCCGCCGTCACTTCACTCCCCTTCCGCGGTCTCGCAGCCGCCGCGCATCAGCTAGATTCGATCGGCGTGGAACTCTACACCGTTCGCGGGCTGATGGGCACCGATGTTCCCGGCACGATCGCGAAGATCGCCGCAATTGGCTATAAAGAAGTGGAAACCGCCGGCTACCCCGCCCTTTACTCGCCCAAAGACTTGCGCGCGCTGTTCGACGCAAATGGCTTGACTGCCCCCTCGTGCCACGTCCCGTACGACGTCGTTCAACACCGGATTCCCCAAGCCATCGAAGCCGCGCATGTTCTCGGACACAAGTACATCGTTTGCCCGTGGATTGACGACTCCCAGCGCGCGTCTTCCGACGGTTACAAACGTGCCGCCGAATTATTCAACAAAGCCGGCGAAGCCTGCCGTAAAGCCGGAATTCAGTTCGGCTACCACAATCATTTTTGGGAGTTTCTCCCCGACAAGAATCTCGGCGACAAGCTGCCTTACGACTTCCTGCTCGAATCCACCGACCCAGCGAACCTCACCATGGAACTCGATCTCTGCTGGATCACCGTTGCAAAAAAGGACCCCATCGCCTATTTCAAGAAATATCCCGGCCGCTTTTCCGAGGTCCACGTGAAGGACCTCAACAAGATCCCGCCCATTATCCCCGGCCAGGGTTCCGAAGAAATGATCGACAACGTCGCCGCAAGCTTCACGCCAATCGGTGGCGGCGTGATTGACTGGAAAGTCCTCCTGCCTGCCGCTGAAGACGCCGGCGTCAAACATTTCTTCGTCGAAAACGACAAGCCGAAGGACGCCATCGCGAACCTTACCGAGAGCTACGCGTACCTTTCGAAGCTGCGGTTCTGAACCAAAACGGGATACCATTCGAAAGGGCTGCTTTTCGAGTTTGCGTGTTTTTCCGCTAAGTAGTTTATTCCGGTCGCTTACGAGTATCATACCGTACCGGTATTTAGATAATAATTACTTTCAAGTGTTACTTTAACTATCGGCGCGCCGACATTTTCCTGTGTTCCTTTAATGCCCTACTACCCTTGGGTAAACTGAAGAAATAGTTCCAGTACCGTTTTCCCAACAGTCATATAGGTAGTTCGATTCATTGACAAAACTCCCGCCCGGCGGCTACTGTGCTTGTGAAGCCCAAAATCCGTTTTTCTGGAACGAACACATCCGACATGACGACTGACTCGACGCAGTCCCCGCGAAAGTCTGCCGCCCACCCCAAAGTTCGCAAAGCTGTCCTGCCCGCCGCCGGACTCGGCACGCGTTTTTTGCCCGCCACCAAGGCGCAACCCAAGGAAATGCTGACGGTTGTGGACAAACCGCAGATTCAATACGTCGTCGAAGAATGCGTCGCCAGCGGCATCGAGCACATCATCATCGTTACCGGCAAGGGCAAGAACTCCATCGAGGATCACTTCGATAATTCGCCGCTCCTTGAACGTTTTCTGGAAGAAAAGGGCAAGCACGACCAGGCGGAGATGGTGCGCCGCATCAGCAATATGGTGCAGGTCAGCTACACGCGGCAGAAAGAGCCGCTCGGCCTCGGCCACGCCGTCCTGGTGGCAAAGGATCTGGTGGGCGACGAACCATTTGCTGTGCTTCTCGGCGATGTGCTCATCCCGGGCCCAAATCCCGCCACCAAGCAACTCATCGACGTTTACGAAGCCACGGGCACTGGTGCGATCGCGGTTGAAGAAGTTCCGCGCGACAAAACGCACCTCTACGGGATTTTCGCCGGCGAGCCCGCACCCCAGCCTCCGTTCGGCGAGCGGTTGCTGCGCATCCGCGATCTCGTCGAAAAACCGAAAGATGAGGACGCGCCCAGCAATCTCGCCATCACCGGCCGCTACGTGCTGCCCTCGGCGATTTTCGATTGTCTCGAACGCACCAAGCCCGGCGCCGGCGGCGAAATCCAACTCACCGACGCCATGCGCCTGCTCGCGAAAGAGCAGGGTCTGTGGGCCTACATTTATGAGGGAATTTCCTACGATGCGGGAGACAAACTCGGCTTCCTGAGGGCCACCGTTGAACTGGCTCTGCAAAACACGGAGCTCGGCTCCGATTTCCGTGCCTATCTCAAATCCTTGAAGCTCTAATCTCTACCTTATATACCCGGCGAAAAAACCCCTCTCAATCCTTCTTCTTCGCCGGCTTCTTCTCTTTGCTCTCTTTTGCCGCCGACTCCTTCGCCTCAGACGCCTTCGCCGCGGAATCCTTGCTCTCGTTTGACTCCGCCTTTGCCGCCGGCGCGTTGTCGCTTCCCGCGCTCTTCTTTCCGGCGTAGTCGGTCACATACCAGCCCGAGCCTTTGAATTGAATCGCGGGCGCCGTCAACGTCTGCTCCACTTTCCCGCCGCAATGCGGGCACTTTTTCAAATGCGGCCCGGAAACGCTCTCGATCTTTTCCGTCCGACGCTTGCACTTCGTGCACTGGTATTCGTACAGTGGCACAGTTGCTCCTCCCGCGTGTTCTCTAAACTCTCAATTATAGCATGCGCTCCCCAGCCGTCTGCCCGCGGCCCCGCATGCTAGACTTCCCTTACGCCCCACATGACGACCAACACTCATGCCGATGCGTCCCTTTCTCCACACTGCGGCTCGCTGTATCTTGTCGCGACGCCAATCGGCAATCTGGAAGACATCACGCTGCGGGCTCTGCGTATCCTCAAGGAAGTGGACCAGATCGCCTGCGAAGACACGCGTCACACGTTGAAACTTCTGAATCATTTCGAGATTCATAAGCCGCTGGTCAGCTACCACGAGCACAATGAAATCACCCGCGCGCCGGAACTTGTTCATGCGATGGAACAGGGGGCGAGCGTGGCGCTGGTCAGCGATGCCGGAATGCCGCTCGTTTCCGATCCCGGCTTCCGCCTGGTCTCGCTGGCCATTCGCCACCAGATTCCCGTGATTCCCATTCCCGGCGCGTCGGCGCTGCTCACTGCCTTAGCCGCGTCTGGCCTACCGAATGAAGAGTTTCTTTTCCTGGGATTTTTGCCGGCGCGCTCGAGCGAACGCCACCGGGCGCTCGAGCACCTGCGCATCGAAAACCGGACCATCATTCTCTATGAAGCGCCGCACCGCATCGCGGAAACGCTTTCGGACGCTCTGGCGATCTTGGGTGATCGCCCGGCATGCCTGGCGCGAGAAGTGACAAAAATCCACGAAGAGTTCCGGCGCGGCACGCTCTTTGCTTTGGTGCAATCGCTCGAAGAACATCCCGTCCGTGGCGAAATCACGCTGATCCTCGGGCCTCCGGAAACCGGATCACCGGGCGCGCAGGTGGACACGGCCCAATCCCTCGCCGCTCGCGTTGACGAACTGATGCACCAGGCAAAGCTCGACCGCAAGGAAGCCCTGAAGCTCGCCGCCAAGGAACGCGGCATCACGCGCCGCGACGCCTACCGCCAATTGCTGAACGAAAATCCTCCGGAACCCGAATAGCCAAGCTCGCAGCCACCAATCAGCGGAATGACAATGATGAGGGTATTGCGAAGCTTGTTGGGATTCCGCCGTGGTCAAAATCAATGTGCGGATTCGGAGCGGAAAACCCGCTGGAACCGCGGGCCGACAAACTGCACACCAACCACTTTCTCGCCGTCGGTCAGCGATTCGCTGATGTGCACAACTTTCCCCTGGGTTTCAAAATCCTGCTCGCCCCGGCGCTGCACGTGGCTCTGCGCGGGGATCCGGATTTCCAGGTTTGAGCCGATGGCGACGTCAAACCGCGTGCGAAACGCGGCTCCACTACGGCACAAGTTTTCACTGGCGGTTTCTTCTTCGAAGGAGACTCCTCGCGCGTCGCGGCCGCGCACGCGCAATGGCAGGCGGACTGCAATCCTACGTTCGGACCTCTTCCGTGCGATGCTCTCGCTGACTGGGCTCATGGGCTGGTGTTCCCCTGTCGGCGGTCTTTTCCGCGAAGAAGCGTTCCACGTTCTCAACCACTTCCTGCGGAGTGCGTGCCGAATGCACGATACGTCTAAGCTCGCTGCCGTTCCCCACACCGTGCGTAAACCAGCATGCGAACTGCTTCATTTTTCCCACGCCGTCCGGTAGATTCGAGTTAAGAATTTTCTGGTAGTAGCCAGAGAGTAACTCCCGGCGGTCTTCTTCGGTTGGTACTTCGTAATGTCCCGTGGTGCGGTATTGCTCCATCTGGCGGAAAATCCACGGATTCGTGGCCGCCGCGCGCCCGATCATCACGGCGTCGCAGCCGGTTTCCTTCACTAGGCGCGCCGCGTCTTCCGGAGTCTGAACGTCGCCATTGCCGATGACGGGAATCTTCACGGCTTGCTTCAGCGCGGCAATAATGTTCCAGTCCGCTTTGCCGGTGTAGCCCTGGGCTCGCGTACGCGGATGAATCGCCGCCGCTTCGACACCGATCTGCTCGGCCATCTTCACCACTTCCACAGCCACGATCGAATTCTCGTCCCAGCCCGCGCGCAACTTGATGGTCAGTGGAATTTTCACCGCAGCCCGAACGTCTCTGAAGATCTCCTCGAGCAGCGGCAACTCCCGCAGCAAGCCGGAACCGCCGCACTTGACCACTTTTTTCGCGGGGCAGCCCAGGTTGATGTCCACGGCGTCGTAGCCGAGGTCTTCCACCATGCGCGCCGCGTCCGCCATCACTTTTGGATTCGCGCCAAACAACTGCGCCGCGATGGGGTGTTCGTCCTCTTCAAAGAAAAGATAGCGCAGGGTCTTTTTCGCGCTGCGGGTGATCCCTTCGGAGCTCGTGAACTCCGTCATCAGCAGCCCGCAGCTTCCCAAGCCGCGAATCACGCGTCTAAACAACGTATCCGTCACGCCCGCCATGGGCGCAAGGATCGTCGCCGGACGGATAGCAAGGTCGCGAACTTTGTATTCGGCGGGAATCATGGCAGTTTCACTATTCAGTTTATCAGGCTACAGCAGCCGGTGTCAGAAGGATGTTCCGCGGGTAACTTTATTGACTAGCGCCCCGGCCCATCGTACGCTGCCCTTCGGAACAAGATTCCTGTAATCCCAGGCCTCCATCATGCGCTGGTCCTCACTACCCCATCGATTTCTTGTGGCGCTGGCAAGCTTGTTTGCTGCCGCAGCCATCGTTTACTCTTCCCTCTGGATGTACCTTGAGCGGACTCCGGGGCCGACGGTGGAGTTGGGCTTCAACAATACCCACTACGAGCGGTTCAACGAACGAACCCATTCCATCAAGGTCGGGGATGTGCTGCCTGGTAGTCCGGCAGAGCGGGCAGGCCTGGAGGCCGGCGACCAGATCGTCGCCATCAACGGGAAAGCGCTCATCACTACAGCCCCCTACGACGAGGCCTATGCGCGCGGAAAGCCTGGCGGCAGCGTCGTCCTGACCGTTCAGCGCAAAGGCCTGCCAACCCCCATCGACCTGCACGGGATCTTCCGCTATTGCGACAAGGGCGCACCGCCCGAGGGACTTGCGAAATCCTCCGCCATAGAACTGACGCGCTCCTTCCCCGTGCTTTTTCTGCTCGTTGGACTGACCGTTCTTTTCCTGCGGTTGAACGACCCCAACGCGTGGCTGCTTGCTTCCCTCTTCTGCGGATTCGCCGCCGCACCCGGATTTTCGCACGAGATGCCGATGAGTCCCGCCGTGCGCACCTTTGTCTTCGGCTATCAGGCGGTTTTCACCTCAATGCTTTGTCCACTGTTCTATGTCTTTTTTGCGGTCTTCCCTGCACGCTCGCCTTTGGATCGCAGGGCTCCCTGGTTGAAGTGGATTGCCCTGGCGCTTGGTGGAATCACGGCGCTGGCCGGCTTGGTCTTTGGTGATCTGAAGGTGCCGGGCGTTGCGACGGATGTGATGGGCGAGCGAACGGGAGATTTCGTTCACCTGACGTTGATTTACATCGGCTACGTTTTCATCGCGCTGGGCCTGATTTCGCTTGGGGGGAACTCGCTGGCCGCGAGTTCCGATCCCGGAGTGAGGCGAAAATCGCGGGTGATTCTGTGGGGAACGTTGATCGGCGTTATGCCGCTGGTCGTTGAGCGTGCGACGATGGACTTTACAGAGTACCGCCCCTCCTTCTGGGTCAACACGATTCTGATTATCATTTGCGCGCTGTATCCCCTTTCGTTCGGATATGCCGTGGTGAAGCACCGCGTGATGGAAATTCCAGTGCTGCTGCGGCGCAGCGCACGGTATTTCCTGGTGCAGCGCGGGTTCATCGTGCTGCTGTTCGTGGCGGCCTTTTCGGCAATCGCCTTTTTCTCTCACACGTTGTCGCAGTTTTTTCAGCCCAATGCCAGCGCTGGGATGATGTTCAGCGCGGTCTTTGGAATCGCGCTGGTGTGGGCATCGGCACCTTTGGTGAAACGCGGGACGCAGCGCATCGACCGCGCGTTTTTCCGCAGCGCCTATGATGCTCGCCTAATCCTGCAGGATCTTGCCGAAAAGGCGCGCACTGTAACCAGCCGCAGTGAGTTGGCAGAGCTGTTGCAGCATCACCTGGAAAAAGCGCTGCACCCGAAGAATTTTGTCTGCTACTTCGCCGCGGGCGACTCGAAACTGGTCGCGGAGTGCGGGAATATTCCGCCCGGAGCGGAGACGCTCTCCACCGGCTTGCTGGCACTTGGGCTGCTCACGTTGCACGGGAAATCCTGGGATGTGCCGCCTCCGGGCACTGTGGATGCAGATGATCTTGGCGCGCTGGCCCTGCTGGCCCCGGAGATTCTGGTGCCGATTCTGGATCACACCGGGCAGCTTTCCGGATTGCTGGTGCTGGGGCAGCGGCTTTCCGAAGAGCCGTATTCGAGCGAGGACAAACGCCTGCTCGATTCGGTGGCCAGCCAGGCCGGCATCGCCCTTGAAAACATGCGCCTCGCCGAAAAAATGGCGGAGCGAATGGAGATGGATCGCCGCGTGGCCCGCGACATGGAAATTGCGCGTGAAGTGCAGTCGCGGCTGTTTCCGCAATTCTTGCCGCCGCTGCGGACGCTGCAATATACGGGGACGTGCATCCAGGCGCGTGTGGTCGGCGGCGATTACTACGACTTTCTCGATTTGGGCCCGGGACGGCTCGGCATTGTGCTCGCGGACATTTCCGGCAAGGGCATTGCTGCGGCTTTACTCATGGCTAATCTTCAAGCGAATCTTCGTAGCCAGTACATGGTTGCCCTCGAGGATCCTCACCGGTTGTTGCAGTCCGTAAACCGCCTATTTTTTGAGAATACTCCAGAGGACAGCTACGCCACGCTCTTCTATGCCGATTACGACGACGCGAATCACTGTCTGCGGTATGCGAATTGCGGCCACAATCCTCCGCTCCTGCTACGCGCAAATGGAGAAATCGAGAAATTAGATGCGACGGCGACAGTCTTGGGACTCTTCTCGGATTGGAACTGCAAGGTTGAGAAAGTCTCTCTTGGCCCCGGAGACGTACTTGTGATCTACACGGACGGAATTACCGAAGCACCCAACCAGGCAGGGGAGGAGTTCGGTGAATCGCACCTGCTAAATATTGTGCGTTCGCACCCGCAAGCCCAGGTCAATGAGATGCTCTCTGCGATTCTCGCCGAGGTGCAACAGTTCACCGGGGCAAGTCAGGCCGATGATTTGACGCTGGTGATCGCGCGGGGCTGCTGACAAGCAAGAGGGAGACTACTTTTTCGCAGGTGGTTCTTCTTTGAGGAATTTGTCGAGTCGCAGGAATTTGCGTCCGAGGGCGCCGCTGTAGGCCGACCACTCGGGCTCGCCGGAATCAATCGCAAGCGCCGCGCGAACGGCTCCCATCTTTGAATCCAGGTCATCCATGTAGTGGAAGGCTAGGGCTTCGCGAATCATCGGCAACTTGGGCGAGCCGAATTCGTACTCGCCGTGGTGGCTGATCAGGATGTGTTGCACCACCGTTTTGAGTTTTTCCGGGAAACCTTCGATCGCGTCCATCTCTTTCGAGACGGTTTCGAGTTCCATGGTGATGTGACCGAGCAACTGGCCTTCGGGCGTGTAGCTGACCGCTCGCTCGTAGCACAACTCGTCCAGCTTGCCGACGTCGTGGAGCAGCGCCGCCGTGAGAAGCAGATCCACATCGAGTTCGGAATAATGCGCGGCAATTTGCTGTGCCAGCCCGCACAACCCCACCACGTGCTCGATCAAGCCGCCGATGTAGGCATGATGCATCACCTTCGCGGCGGGCGCGCGCTTGAATCGTGCAATGTTGTTCGGGTCGGTCAGAATTTTTGAGGTCAGCTTCTTGAGCCAGGGATTTTTCATACCCTCGATGAATCCCAGCACTTGCTCGTAAAGCTTTTCCACGTCGTATGGGGTGTGGGGCAAAAAGTCGCCCAGATCGATCTCCTCGGGTTTGGCTACGCGGAACTGTTGCAAAGTGAGTTGCGGCTTGTTGCGGTAAATTTCAACGCGGGCCTGCACTTTGATAAAGTCGTCGCGGCTTACTTCCTTGGCCACCGCCTCAAACTGGTCCCACATCCGGGCTTCCACAGTGCCGGTGCGGTCGCCAAGCTCCATGCGCAGGTAGGGCTTGCCGGTGGCGGTGTTGCGGACTTCCTTTTCGTGAACGAGGAAAAACCCGGTGATGGATGGATCGGGTTCGAGATCTTTAACGAAGAGTTTCTTCACTCTGCTTAACCGTTTCTTTTTCCGAACAGCAGATATTTCTTGCGCGGCTTCTTCGTTTTTGACGCTTCCGGCGTCGCGCTGACTTCTTCAATCTCGGAATTGCCCCCGCCGGCCATGTCCTGATAGCCAGGCTTGACGACCACGTAACTCTGTTCGCGCAAGGTCTTCAGGTATTCGCGCAACGCAGGTTCCATTCGCTCGCCATAGAGGTGGTCCATGATTTCGTTTTCCACTTTCTCGAACGGCTGCTCGCCTTCTTCGTAGCGCTCCAGCACCTGCAAAATCAGGAAGCCTTGTTTGGTCTCGATCACATCGGTGAGCTGATTCTTTTTCATCGCGAAGACCTGATCCTCAAGCTGCTTCGAGAGTTCGCCGCGTTTATAGACGCCGAGGTAGCCCCCCTGTTGGGCAGTGCTGCCGTCGGAAAAGCGTTTCGCCAGTGTCGCGAAATCCTCGCCGTCCTTGATGCGCCGCAGCAAGTCGTCCGCTTTTTTCTTCAGGTCGGGGAGATCGGAGTCTTTCTTTCCGTCGGTGCTGATCTCGATCGCCCGCAGCGCCACTTGCTCGGGCTTCACGAAGTCCTTTTTGTGTTCCTCGTAATACTTCATCGTTTCATCGCGGCCGATGTTGATGTGCGAGCCGACTTCGCGGCGGATGACTTCCTGGGTCAGGAGTTTGTTGCGGATGTTGTTCTTGAAATCATCCCAGTTCAGGCCCTCTTTGGTGACCGCGGTTTCCAGCTTTTCCATGCTGTCCAGCTTGTTCTGGATGCGGATTGTGTCCAGTTGCTTGACCACGTCACCCTCGACGTTTACGCCCATATCCTTGCCGCGTTGCGCCAGCAGCGACTGGTCGATCAAGTCTCGCAATGCAAATTTCTGCCGGTCCTCCATGGCAACTTGCAGTTGTTCGGGGGTGCACCGCCCGCTGCACTCTTGCTGGGCGTCTTCCGCAGCGGCGGTGCGAGCCTTCTCGAGTTCGGAGCTGGTGATAATTTCGTTGTTCACGCGCGCGACGATCTCTTCGACCACTTTCCCTTCGCCTGTCAGAGCAGGCTTCGCGGGTTTCCCCGGCTTGGCGGGAGGCGTGGCCGGCTTCTTCGGCTGCTCAGGCTCAGGCGCGGCCATTTGCGGGGCTTCGAGGGATGGCGGCTTCTGCGCCGGAGGATTATCCGGCGGGGGAGGGTTGGCCGGGGGGTTCTGCGCCAGCAGCGGCAGGGCAAACAGCAAGCCGGCTAGAAATACAGTCTTCTTCATTATTTTCACCATTAAATCAGTTTAGCCTTCTCCGCGCAAACCGAGCAATACGTTTCTCAGCGCCCCGGGAACCGATTCTCCGCGCTGGAGTTCCATCCACAGCACGCCGCTGGGGTCGAGCTTGATGCCCTTCCTGGAGCGCACGACCTTGACGACGGCGGCAGGGTCCAATTGTGTTTCAGGGTGGAACCTCAGCGCGACCCGCGTTCCCTGGCGTTCCACCGACGCGATGCGCAACTTCTCGCTGACTGATTTGAGCATTGCGTACTCCAAAAGGTTTTCTACCGATTTCGGCATGGCGCCAAAACGGTCTTCGAGTTCTTTGCGGACGTCCTGCTTTTCTTCCTCGGTGGCGATCGAGGAGATGCGCTTGTAGGTGCGCAGGCGGAGATTCTCGCTGGGGATATACTCCTGCGGAATGCGGACATCCATGCCGAGGCTCAGCGTGGTGCGCAGTTCGGGCATGGACTCCTCGCCCTTGAGCTTGGCCACTGCGCCTTCGAGCATCTGAACGTAGAGATCGAAGCCGATGGATTCGATATGGCCGTGCTGTTGACGGCCGAGGAGATTGCCTGCGCCGCGTAGCTCCAGGTCAAGGGCTGCGATGCGGAAGCCCGCGCCAAGTTCGCTGAACTCTTTCATTGCCGCCAGGCGTTTGCGGGCGATGTCGGAGAGGATTTTCTCGGTTGGAACTAGCAGGTAGGCATAGGCGCGGTGATGCGAGCGGCCGACGCGGCCGCGCAACTGATAAAGTTCGGCGAGGCCGAGGCGGTCGGCACGATTGATGAGGATGGTATTGGCGCGGGGGATGTCCAAACCGTTTTCGACGATCGTTGTGGCTACAAGAACATCTGCTTCGTCGCGTATGAACTTCAGCATTACCGCTTCCAGTTCTTTTTCGCCCATTTGTCCGTGGCCGACCACCACTCGGGCTTTCGGCACGAGTCTGGATACTAGCGACGCCAGCGAATAAATGGACTCGACCCGGTTGTGGATGAAATAGACCTGGCCGTCACGGGCCATCTCGTTTTCAATCGCGCGCTTGACTAGTTCTTCGCTGAAGGGCGCAACGGAGGTTTGAATTGCCAGGCGGTCGCGCGGCGGTGTTTCGATCAGGGACATATCGCGCAAGCCCACGAGAGACATGTGCAGCGTGCGCGGGATGGGTGTGGCGGAGAGGGCGAGCGCGTGGACGTTCTTGCGCATCTCTTTCAGGCGTTCTTTGTGCGCCACGCCGAAACGCTGCTCTTCATCCACAATCAACAAGCCGAGATCTTGAAACTTGATGTCTTTCGAAAGCAGGCGGTGCGTGCCGATGACGATGTCCACTTTTCCGGCTTCGAGGTCCGCGAGGATGACTTTTTGTTCGGCGCCGGTGCGGAAGCGGCTGAGCATCTCGACGCGCGTAGGAAAAGCGGCGAAGCGTTTCTTGAAGGTTTCAAAATGCTGGAACGCTAGCACTGTCGTTGGCGTCAGAACAGCGATCTGCTTGCCGTCGGCAACCGCTTTGAATGTGGCGCGCATGGCCACTTCCGTTTTGCCGTAACCGACGTCGCCGCACAGGAGGCGGTCCATTGGCGTGGGCTTTTCGAGATCTTTCTTAATATCGTCAATCGCCGTCCGTTGGTCCGCAGTCTCTTCAAACTCGAACGCGTCTTCGAATTCGCGCTGCCAGGCACCGTCGGGAGAAAACGCGAAGCCTTCCGCGGTTTTGCGCTCGGCATAGAGCGCGAGCAGTTGGTCGGCCATGTCCTCGAGGGATTTTCTGACGCGAGTTTTGCGCGTTGCCCAGGCGGTGCCGCCCAGCTTGTCCAGAGCCGGCTCCGTGCCTTCCACGACGCGGTAGCTCTGTACGAGGTCCATGCGTTCGAGAGGAACATAGAGCCTCGCGTCATCCGCATAGCGCAGCAGCATGAATTCGCCGCGGCGGCCTTCGGATTCGATCAGACGCAGGCCTTCGAACTGGCCGATGCCGTGGTCCACGTGCACCACGTAGTCGCCAGGCTTCAACTCGGCGAAATCGGCGAAGAATCCACTGGTGCGAATCTTGCGGCTGGGGCGCTCCACGGACGGCGTTACGTCGAAAAGATCGGCGTTGCCATAAATGGTGAGCTTTGCGTCTGGGAACGAAACGCCTTGTGCAAAAGGGGCTCGCACAAGAACGAGAGCCGCGCTTTCTGTGGCGCTCTCGGCGGTGAAACCCGCGGCGGCTTCTTCCGTCTCGCCGAGCACATAGGGAACTTCGTATTCGCGGCAGATGTCGGCGTAGCGCTCGAGTTCGCCGAGGCTTGCTGCTGTCAGGTAGACCGTGCCACCGGAAGCTAGCTGCGATTTCACGTCGCCTACGCACGCGACAACATCGCCGTGGAAACGAGTACTTGGCCGCGAACTTAGCTCGAAACGCTGACCGCCGTTCTGTGCCAGGTTCAGTTGTTCGAGTTCCACGCGAGATGTTTTCACCAGAGCGCGTTCCCAGTCGGCTTCGCTCCAGAAGTAATGTGAGACTTCCGGCGAATTCGCGTGGCCGTGGCGTTCGTAGTTCTCTGTGGCCGCTTCCTGCAGTTTCTTCGCGGCTTCACGGAGCGCCAACGGTTCATCGAGGAACACCATCGGCTTCAATGAGCTTTCGGCGAGTTCAAAGAGCGCGCTGCCACCTGCTTCCGAGCTTCCGCCCATCCAACGACCCGGCTCCCACTCTTCTGCTTCACGGCTGCCGGGCGCGGGAACGCTCCATTCCGCGAGCGGCAGAATGGTGGTTTTGTTCACGGGCGCAACCGACCGCTGGGTGCGGGGATCGAATTCGCGCACCGATTCGACCGTGTCGCCGAGGAGTTCGATGCGGACGGGGCGCAAGGCTTCCGGTGAGAAAACGTCAATGATTCCGCCGCGAACGGCAAACTGCCCCGGCAGGTCCACCATTTCCGTGCGTGCATAGCCGATGCTGCCGAGATGCTTGATGAGCGCTTCGTGGGAAAGTTCCGCATCTTTGGCGAGGATTTGCGCGAGCGTCAGATAGACGTAGGGATCCTGATACCGCCACAACGCGGCAGCCATCGGCGCAATCACGAGCGACACTTCGCCGTTCGCCAGGCGATAGAGAGTCGCGGCGCGGCGTTCCAAAATGTCGGCGTGTGGGGCTTGCGAATCCCAGGGCAAGTTGTCAAAGGCAGGCAGGACCGCCACGCCGCCGGTTGCGCCGGGGAAAATCTGGCTGAAGAAGCGGACGCTTTCGGCGAGATCCTCGGCGCGGCGATTGCTTTCTGTGAGAAAGAAGGCGGGGCGACGCAATTCGTGCGTGAAGTAGGCCGCACAGAGGGCTTTCGCGACGTCCTGGAGGCCGGAAAGTCCCACGAGGCCTGCGCCTGCGCGTAGTTCTCCCAGCGCGCCATCCAAGGAGGGGTGGCGCAGCAGGCGTTCCAATCGCTCTCGAACTGCGGGCAGTATCATGCTGCTTGCAAAGCCGTGACTCTGACGGGCGTTTCCCCTGTTACCGACCGCCGCGAAAAGTAAACTGTTCAATTAAGCGCGTATCTTTCGCAGAATTTCCGTCGTCGAATAGCCCTCGACGACATCAATCAAAACCACTTTTCCCCCGGCCCCTTCCACTTCTTCCCGCCCAACAATCTGGTTTCCCGGCCAGTCGCCGCCCTTCACCAGAATATCGGGGAGCAGGGCTGCAACGGTTTTTTGCGGCGTCAACTCGTCGAAGACGACCACCGCGTCCACGCATTCGAGGCTTGCGAGAACCTCCGCGCGTTCTTGCTGAGGAATCACCGGGCGGCCAGGCCCCTTCAGGGCTTGGACACTTTTGTCGCTATTCAAGCCAACGACCAGCGCGTCACCGAAAGCGCGGGCGGCTTCCAGCAGTTTGATGTGGCCGGGATGCAAAAGATCGTAGCAGCCGTTGGTGAAGACCACGCGCCGCCCGTTGCGTTTCCCCGGGCCAAACTGCAAAATGAGTTCTTCAAGTGTCAAAACTGCGGGGTGCAAAGGGTCTCCATGCTCGCTTGTGACGGCGCCGACGTGAATCCTGGTGAAATTCAATTCTATCATGCCGCCTGTGAAGGCCGCTGGCGCGGCGAGTTGAGCGAATGAGCCGCAAACCGATCTGGCAAGCACTGGCTGGAATCGCCCTGTTGGTTGTGGGAGCACTGTGGGTGTATGCGGGAGGGCGAGGATACGAGGAAAAACGCGTAAACGCGGTTGCGGGCGCGTGCCGCGTGGACATGACCATCATTCACAAGGGCGAGGCGCCGGCGCAGGCGAATCCGGGAGCGGTCGTGTTGTTTCACGGACTGGCCGCGAACAACTACATCATGCGGTATCTGGCGCGGAGCTTTGCGGAACTCGGGCTGACAGTGTATGTGCCGGATCTGCCCGGACATGGCCGAACGTCCGGTCCATTTTCTGCAGCAAACGCAGAGGACTGTGGACGGTCTTTGCTGCGCGGATTGTCCGCGCGCGGACTGATTGTGCCGGATCGCACGATTCTCGCCGGGCATTCGATGGGGGGAGCTATTGCGCTGCGTCTTGCGCCGGAGTTCCGGCCGGCGGGAGTGATCGCGTTATCTCCTGCGCCCATGCAAGCGAAGCATGGCGTGACGCCGGAGAAATTGTTGTTTCACAATTCGCCGGTCCTCCTGCCCAACACTCTGATCACAGCGGGGCAATTTGAACCGAAGGGATTGGCCGCGAACGCTGAGGACCTGGTGGCCGGAAACACCGCCCCAACGATTCAGTTTCATGCGCTGCCGGGGCAATCGCACGTGAGCGTGTTGTTTTCCCCGGGGGCAGCAAAGATGGTGCAGGCGTGGGCTGCCCGAGTGCTGAGCGTGTCGAATCCGGCGCGCCTTCCGAGCTTGCTCTATGTAGCCGGAAGTGCGCTCGGATTTGTCGGCATCCTGCTTCTCTCCGGACCGTTTCTGCGGGAACTGGCGGCGGTCGCTCCCGAAGAGGCTGCGGCCGATTCAGAAACGCCAGGTACAATTCGATTTTTGGCGGAAGTGGTGCTCGTTTCCTTTGCGGTGCTTTTTGTCCTTCGCCACTTCATTCCGCTGCGGATACTCCGCCTGTTTGAGGGCGATTATCTGGCTAGCTTCTTTCTGCTGACTGGCGTGATTCTCTTGTTGTTGCACCCGAAGCTGGCTTTAAGAAAGTTGGCCGCCAAGCCCGGAGTTCTGTTGAGTGCGGCGGCGGGGGCACTGATTCTGCATCTGCTGGTGACTGGATGGTTCGATCTGACCGTGACGAGTGCGTGGCTCACATTGCAGAGATGGGGGCGCTTTCCGCTCTTTTTCCTTGCTGCCTTTGTGTTTCTTTACGCGCTGGAAATTCTTCTCGGTCCGGTCGTCGAGCCCCGCAAGCGCCTCGGCATCGACTACCTGGCAATTTTGTTGGCGTGGCTCAGTCTTGTGTTAGGCACCTTCCTGTTGCATAGCGGTCAGATCCTGGTGGTGCTGCTGATGCCCTACTTCGCGCTCTTCTTTCTCTTCATGCGCCTGGGTGCACGATTGGTACGACGGCGGACGGCTTCCGCCACAGCCGCCGCTGTCTTCGGTGCTATACTCTTAGCGGGTTTTAGCCTGGTGCTCTTTCCCGTGTCCTAGGAGCCGCCGGTCACCCAACGATTTGCCTTGTCCCGCCTGCACCGGAGACGCGAACATAGTTCACCTAGAACGAACAAATGGCTGAGATTGTCATCATCGGTGGCGGACCTTCGGGCGCCATGTGCGGGGAACAACTCGCGCGTGCGGGACACTCCGTAAATATTTTTGATGAGCACCTGGCGTGGGAAAAACCCTGCGGCGGCGGGTTGACTTACAAAGCCACGGAACACTTCCCTTTTCTGCTGGACAATCCCCATCCAAAGAAATTGGTGCGCAACGTCGAGATCATCAGCGCGGAGAACCAACGGGCCAAGCTGGACCTGAAACACCCAATTGTGATTTATTCGCGGCGGGTGTTGAACGGCTTTCTGCTGGACCGCGCGCGTGAAGCAGGTTGCGAAGTGCATCACCGCCGCGTGCAGCAGATTGACACTTCCACCGACCGGCCGCGGTATTGCGTCGAGGGCGAATGGCACAATGTGGATTTCGTGGTGCTCGCTTCGGGCGCGCGCAATCAAATGCTGCCGGGCACGCGGGCGCTTTCTGCGGATGAACTGGAAATGACGCAAGGCTACTTCGTGCCGCGGTCCGCCGACGAGATCATCATCAAGTTTCTGCCGGAGTTCGAAGGCTACATCTGGTCGTTTCCCCGGGCAGATCATATTTCACTGGGGATTTGCGGCAGCATGGCTTCGCACACCAGCAACGAGCTTCGCTCGCACCTGCACACGTTCGCGGCGGCGGAAAAATTCGCCACGGAAAATGCCAAGTTTTACAGCCACGTTTTGCCTTCGCCCCAGGTGGGCACGCTTTCCGACCGCGCGGTGATTGGCAAGAATTGGGCGATGTGCGGCGACGCGGCTGCGTGGGTGGACCCGCTCACTGGAGAAGGACTGTTCTACGCGATGCGCTCGGGCGAACTGTTGGGCCGTTCGATCGCCGAGGGCTGCCCGGAGCTCTATCCATCGCGGGTACGCGCCTCGTTTTCGCTGGAGCTTGAATTCGCGGCGCGCATCGTTCGGCGTTTTTACCGCGGGTCGTTCCTCGGGTGCTCGGTTACGACACGTATGGTGCAGTTTCTGCAACGCAACGCGGTATTCCGGCAACTGCTAAGCGATCTGTTCTGCGGCACGCAGGATTATAGTTCCCTCAAGCAACGCGTTCTTGGACATCTGGGAGGCACTCTCAGCCAGTTCGTGACCAGCGTGCTGAATTTCGAGAAACCCACTCCAAAGCTGCGGCGAACCGTTCCGGCTGCCGACTGACGAATCATCCCGCTCGGGTTTGCTAGACGAGCACTTTCGAGATCCGCTCAAACGCCCAGTCGATTTCGTCGCGCTCGATGACCAGGGGCGGGGCGATACGGATGATTGTTTCGTGGGTTTCCTTGCAGAGAATGCCTTCGTCCTTGAGTGCCTCGCAGTAGGGACGCGCATCCGTGTTCAACTCGATCGCGATCCAGAGGCCGCGGCCGCGAATCTCGCCGATCACCTGGCTTTCTAGCGTCTGCAGCTTTTCCAGGAAGTAAGCGCCCAGTTCCGCCGAACGCTCTACCAGCTTTTCTTCAACCAGGATGCGAAGCGCTGTCCTTGCCAGAGCGCAGGCCAGCGGATTGCCGCCGAAGGTACTGCCGTGATCGCCGGGCTCGAAGACACCGAGAATTTCCTCTGACGCCAGCACCGCCGAGAGGGGATAAAAGCCTCCGGCAAGCGCTTTGCCGATGATGAGCATGTCGGGTTGAACGTCTTCGTGCATGCAGGCAAACATTTTGCCGGTGCGGCCGAGACCCGACTGAATCTCATCCGCCATGAACAGCACACAGTTTTCGCGGCAGATTTCCACCGCTTTGCGCAGGTAGCCATCGGGAGGAATGATGATCCCGGCTTCGCCCTGGATGGGTTCGAGCAAAAAGCCGCAAGTGTTTGGCGTGATGGCGGCGCGCAGCGCTTGCGCATCGCCGAACGGAATCACGCGAAAGCCGGGCGTGAACGGGCCGAAGCCGTTTCTGTATTGTTGTTCGGTTGAGAAACTGACCACGCTGATCGTGCGTCCGTGGAAGTTCCCTTCGCAGACGATGATTTCGGCCTGGCGGTCGGAAATTCCCTTTTTCGTGTAGCCCCATTTTCTGGCGGCTTTTATGGCGGTTTCGACGGCCTCGGCGCCGGAATTCATCGGCAGAGCCATGTCCATGCCGGTCAGGTTGTGCAATTCCTTGTAAAGAAGCGGCAACTGCGCGTTGCGAAACGCGCGCGAGGTCAGCGTAATCTTGCGGGCTTGTTCCATCAGCGTTTCGACGAGTTTCGGGTGACAGTGGCCCTGATTCACGGCCGAATATGCCGCGAGGCAATCGAGATAGCGCTTCCCTTCCACGTCGAAGACCCAGGCGCCTTCGCCGCGCTCGATCACCACATCGAGCGGGTGATAATTATGCGCGCCGTAGGTCTCTTCGAGCGCGATGAACTCTTTCGTTCCCGTCAGATTGAGATGCGTGGCCGGCATGCCGCTACTCCCGTTTCACAAATTTCGCAGGTCTTCAAACGCCAGGCGGGGTCCAATTGGCGGCTCTTCAACCCGTTAAACAACGATAGAACATTATGGCATCCGACTGCGCATTGCGCTATACAGTCGCGGCGGCCCGATCCGTTGTCATAAGCTTGTATCCGGTTGGCCAAGCGGAACGTCCATATGCGTAACAGGATTCGTAATAGGGGGTACACCATGACCAAGAGAACTTTCGCGCTGCTTTGTTTTGTGTGTTTGGGAACGCTTGTCGCCGTTGCTTTGCCGAGCCATCGCTCTCCGACTAGCCCGGCGGATGTGGGCGCTTTGAACGTGACGATCCAGGAGTGGGCCGTGCCTACGAAGGGCGCGCACCCGCACGATCCGGCGGTGGGAGCGGACGGGGCGTTGTGGTTCACCGAGCAGATGGTGAACAAACTGGGGCGGCTGGATCCGAAGACAGGCGAGTTCAAGGAGTATCCGCTGGCGACGGATAAGAATTCGGGGCCGCATGGGCTGGTGGCGGACAAAGAGGGCAACATCTGGTTCACCGCGAATTTTGGCGGATACATTGGAAAGCTCGACCCGCGCACGGGCAAGGTGACGGAATACAAAATGCCGAGTGAGAAGGCGGACGATCCGCACACGGCGGTGTTTGATGCGCGGGGCATTTTGTGGTTCACCGTGCAGGGCGGAAACATGGTGGGGCGGCTCGATCCGAAAACCGGGAAGATCGAGTTGAAGGAAGTTCCGACGGAAGCGGCGTTGCCGTATGGAATTCAAATCAACAGCAAGGGCGTGCCGATTTTCTGCGAGCTGGGCGCCAACAAGATGGCGTCCATCGATCCGCAGACGCTGGCGATCAAGGAGTACGCACTGCCCGAGGGTGTGCGGCCACGACGCCTGGCCATTGCAGCAGACGACACCGTCTATTTCACCGATTTTAAGAGCGGGCATCTGGGCACTCTGAACACTTCGACGGGAAGCGTGAAATTGTTCAATTCGCCCGGTGGTGCGGAAGCGAATCCTTACGGTATTGCGATTACTCCGGATGGGATGGTGTGGTACAGCGAGTCCGGCGTGCATCCGAACACGATTGTGCAGTTCAATCCGAAAACGCAGACGTTTCTGAGCGCGAAGATTCCGTCGGGCGGAGGAGTGGTTCGCAACATGGCCGCGACATCGGACGGGCGCGTGTATATTGCGTGCAGTGGAGTAGATAAAGTCGGAGTCGTTTCTCCGGCAAAATAATCACCCGGTTCTCAATTGGCCTCTAGTAGTTCCGGTACTGCAAAAGTTCTCAGGCCTTGGACTTATTTCCCTGCGTCCAGGGACGTCTTGACCCATTACCCATTTATATTCAGTAACTTAAAACACTCTGCTTTGGCGAAACCCCTGCGGCATAGGACGGCAGGGAGGGTTTCATGCTTGGACCAAAACGAAATGTCTTGCTTGGCAGTGCGATTGTGCTGCTGTCGGCAGGGTTGATTACCGCAGCAGTCACTCTTACAACTCACCCCAGGACCGTTCCAATTACGGTGCCTGAAGAAACGCCCATCCATGTGACATTGGATCAGGGAATCTCCAGCAATCAGAACCGGCCTGGGGATCACTTTGAGGCCACGATTTCCGAGCCGGTGGTCCTCAACGACAAAACCGTGATTCCGCAGGGCACGCCTGTCGAAGGCCTGGTCGTGGATGCGCGTCCGTCTGGCCATTTGATGGGGCGGGCGCACCTGCAGCTGGCGCTGGAATCGATGCAACTGAACGGTAAGACGTACGACCTGCGAACGTCGAGTTCTTACCGTCGGGGCGGCGACCACAAGAAGCGCAATTGGGCGTGGATTGGGGGCGGCGCTGGCGGAGGCGCGTTGATCGGCGCGGCGGCAGCTGGAGGCAAGGGCGCTCTGATCGGTGGCCCGATTGGCGCGGGGGCTGGGACGGCCGTCGCGTACTTCACCGGAAAGAAGGACATCCACCTGAGGCCGGAGACGCGGTTGGAGTTCAGGCTGAATCAACCGGTGATTGTGGATACGAAGAGTTAAAACACGGACGCACCGTGTTTGGGCCAATTCGGTTGTTCCTCATAGAACATAGTCTGTTGTGGTGGCCGACCTGAAGGTCGGCCACTACATTCCTGCCTGCTCTGCTTGAAAAGTTATCCATCACAAATGGGCACAAATGGACACAACTGGACACAACTGGGCGCCCCGGTGCGTACATTCCGTGGCGGTTCCCGCATCGAAGAGGTATCCTGCACAACGAATAGCGGAGACTATGTCTTTACGCGCAACCTACACACCAACGGCAGTTAAGGGAGCTTCCGGAGAACGCTCGTCGAACCGGGCCAGCTCAGGTGAACCAGCGGAGAAAAAACCCAAGAAGAAGGTGAATTGGAGTTCCCTGCCAGAGATCTGGGCGCTAATCCACCCACGCCGGGGGATTTTGATTCTCGGCTTCGTGCTGATGGCGATTAATCGGGTGGCGGGACTCGTGTTGCCAGGCTCGACGAAATATCTGGTGGACGATGTCATCGGTAAGCGCCAGCAGCAGCTTCTGCTTCCTCTTGTGCTTACGGTGATTGGGGCGACTCTGATTCAGGGGCTTTCTTCTTTCGCGCTGACGCAATTGCTCTCGAAATCGGCGCAGCGGATGATCACCGATTTGCGCAAACAGGTGCAGGCGCACATTGGGCGGCTGTCGGTGAGTTTTTACGACGCGAACAAGACAGGCGCCTTAGTTTCGCGGATTATGAGCGACGTGGAAGGCGTGCGGAACCTGATTGGCACGGGCCTGGTGGAATTTGTCGGCGGGTTGATGACGGCGGTGCTGGCCCTGGGTGTGTTGCTCTATATCAACGCGGTGATGACGCTGGTTGCCTTTGGAGTGTTGATTCTTTTCGCGCTATTCCTTAACAAGGCTTTTTCGACGATTCGGCCCATCTTCCGCGCGCGGCCCAAGATCAACGCCGAAGTGACCGGCCGACTGACCGAGTCGCTAGGCGGAGTGCGCGTAGTGAAGGGGTACCACGCGGAGGAGCACGAGGAGAGCGTGTTCGCGGGCGGGGCGCAGCGGCTGCTGGACAATGTGCTGAAGACTCTGACGGCAACTTCCATCATGAGCCTATCTGGCGCGATGCTGATGGGGCTGGTGAGCGCGGTGGTGATGTACTTGAGCGCGCGCAAAATTATTGCCGGCCAGATGACCATCGGCATGTTTTTCTCGTATTCAGCGTTCCTGGCGATGCTGATCGCGCCGGTGTTTCAGATTGTGGCGATCGGGACGCAGCTTACAGAGGCGATCACTGGTCTTGAGCGGACCCGCGAAATTTTGAGCGAAGCGAAGGAAGATCAAGACCCGCGGCGCAGCGTTTCGCTCGAGCGCATTACAGGACGCGTGGAATTTGAGAATGTGCATTTTTCGTATGAGGCGAACAAGGAAGTGCTGCATGGGGTGAGTTTTGTATCGGAGCCAGGGACGGTTACGGCGCTGGTAGGGCCGTCGGGTTCGGGGAAATCCACGATTATCGGGCTGGTTTCGGCGTTTTACACGCCAACTAAAGGACGAATCCTTGTGGATGGGGTGGACCTTTCGACGGTGAAGCTCAGCTCGTATCGAACGCAACTTGGCGTGGTGCTGCAGGAGACGTTTCTTTTCGACGGGTCGATTCGCGAGAACGTTGCGTACGCGCGGCCAGGGGCGACGGAAGGGGAGATCATGGAGGCGTGCCGCATCGCGCGCGTGGATGAGTTTGCGGAGAATTACGAGAAGAAATACGACACCGTGGTGGGCGAACGCGGCGTGAAGCTTTCCGGCGGGCAGAAGCAGCGCGTGTCGATTGCGCGAGCGATTCTGGCTGATCCGCGGATTTTGATTTTGGATGAGGCCACATCGAGCCTGGATTCGGAGTCGGAGGCGTTGATTCAAGAAGGGTTGCGCTATCTGATGCGCGGGCGGACTACGTTTGTGATTGCGCACCGCTTGTCCACGATTCGGCGGGCGGAGCAGATTCTGGTGGTGCAGGACGGAAATATTCTGGAGCGCGGGACGCACGAATCGCTCTATGCCGCGCATGGGCGGTATTACGAGCTTTATACGAAACAGCATGCGGTAGAGACGAATCTGTTTTTGGCGCCGGGTGAGGGAGATAGGTTGGAAGAGGATGGGAAGGACGGGGCGGGCGGAAATGGCGGTGGTGGAGCTGCTTTGCCGGAGGCGTTGCAGGCTTTGCGGAATCGGAATGTGTGAACGAGTTTAGGTGGTTGGACAAACTGGTCTAGCGAATTGTAACCGCAAAAGCGAGAGCTTGGCTCTCGCACTCAAAAAAGAACGGCCCGTCCGGTTACACGGAACGGGCCGTTTTAATTTGAAAATAGAAAATTGTTATAGTGAGGGGCGGCGAAGGATTGGCTTTTTGGCTTGGGCGGCGGCTTGGGTGGGGAGCAAGGTGGCCATTTTGCGAATCATGGCCAGGACCAGACGCTTGTCGCCTTCGGAAAGCGTGGTGCTGTACTTCTTGATTTCGGCCAGGAAGCGGATTTCGTCCTGGCTGAGTTCGCCGAGCATCTTCTGGGTCTCTTTGTCGCGGGGAGTTTCGGTGCCGGGGAAAAAGTCGGCCAGGGAGATTTCCATGGCTTCGGCGATCTTCGCGAGAGTCTCTAGCGAGGGAACGGTGTGGCCGTTTTCCACGCGCGAGAGGTAGCAACGAAGCAATCCGGTGCGGCGCTCGATGTCGCCCTGGGAAAGTCCCCGCTGGCTGCGGTAGGTTTTAATGACTTCGCCGATGTTGACTTGTGGTTTCTCTTTAGGCACGGTTTTCTCCAATCGAAATGGTAGCTTAGTCGCTAACAGTAGAAGTGGCAAGAGGGAATCGGTGGGCGCTGGTAGCCAAAGGGTAACGGCGGGGGGCCCGGATAGCGCTCGAAGATACGAGCGGACAGGTTATTCGGCGGCCAGGTAGAGAATCCTCGTAATGTCAGCCATCAGAGCGTAGTTCGCTTTTTCGTCCTCCAGACCTCGGACCAAGATCACTAAAACAAAGGGCTTAGCCGCATACACGATGGCGGCATCGTGGTGGATTTTGGTGATGTCCCCGGTCTTGTGGGCTACCCGGGTCCCGGTCGGTAGGCCCGCGGGGATGCCTTCGTTGAATTTCTGCTGCTCGAGAATTTCGACCATTTGGCGCGAGGATTCCGGGTCGACTGCCCTTCCCTGTGCAATCGCGGTCAACAACTGGAGAAGCGCACGAGCTCTGGTGGTGTTGTTCAGGTTTTTGTCAAAGGCTTTCTGGTCTTCGACGCCACGGAGAACGTTCATGCCATCGGCGCCGAGCGAATGAACCGTGGTGCCAACGGCTGCCACACCGAGTTTTTCGATGAGGAGATTCGTGGCGAGATTGCTGCTGAGAGTGATCATCAGATCACACAATTGACGGAGAGTACGGGTCTGGCCTTCGGCCTTGTAGAGATCGGTTTCGGAATCGACGGCGGGATCGAGTTTGTAGACGGAGCCGTCAACTATGGAATGAAATTCGTTGCGTATGACAAGGGGATCGTCGAAATGCAACTTCCCTTCCTTCACTTGGTGGAAGAGTTCGATCATCACGGGAATCTTCATGGTGCTGGCGGCGTGGAAGGACTCGTCGGCGTTGTAGAAATACTCGTGGGAGCCATCGAGCATGCGGAAGGCGATGGCAACCTCAGCATGCGAGACGGCAATGCGCTTTTCGATTTGTTGTGAGGCGGAGGCGAACTTGGCGTCTTGTGGCGAGCTTCCAGGCGCACCGCAGGCTAACGCCGCGAATCCCGCGACAAGACAGATCGAGTTGCGCATCGCTTCTCCACTAGTACGAGATGGTCACACTTACAGGAGAAACATTGTAACCGTCTATGTAGAGAAACGGCTGCTGGCCATTAAGGTCTGATTTTAGAAAGCTGGCGGCGACGGATTTTTCTTCGCCAGGAAGCAGAGAGAAATAGTTGTCGTCCCAGAAGATGGGGACGAGATCGTCCCCGTCTTGGCCTTTGGTGAGGCGCGGATGAACCATGAAGGCCACGCTGTTGCTGGCGTTTTTCACGTGGAGCTGAATCATTCCGGTTGCACCCATGTCATGCGCAGTGGCCTGGACGTCGAGTTTCACTTGTGGAAGAGAGTTGAGACCGGTGAGGTCCGCGAAATCTTTTTGCGGAGTGTAGACCGTGTCCTTCTTGTGCTTCCAGTCCATGGTGTCGGGCTTGGTTGAGAGCCAATAGAAATTGTCGCTGGCGAGATTGCCGGATGCGTCGTCTAACTGGAGCTTCAGGAAGTAGGTGGTGGAGAGATTTTCCGGGGTTGGAAGATCGAAGGCTTTCGTGGCGCTGTCGGCGGGGAGATCGATGGAGGCGTCTCGTGCGCCGGATTGCTTGGCATCAATGTTGTAGAGCTTCGCGATGACTTTGTAGCCCTTCAGGTCTTCGTATTTGCCGTTGATGACGGAGACGGAGTTGCTGTCGTAGTCGTATTGGACGTGGACGATTTCCTGGGCTTTTTTAGTGCCGAAGTAGCCGCCGGTCGGAACGAGATAATAGTCGTAGAGATGCCAGATGAGCGAGGGCCAGGCGTTGTTGAGCATCCACTGGATGACGCCGGTGGAGATATATTTATTGCGGGCGTAGGCTTCGAACATGGAGCGCTGGTTGTCGTAGGTCATGGCCTGGGATTTGCGCTCGAAGTCGTCGAGAGAGTCGGGCGCGCCGTAGCGTCTAGTGAGGGCGTCGCGGAAGACGTCGATGGTGGTGAAGCGTTCGCCGCCGGCGTGGAAATTCCAATAATCGTCAATGGGCCAGAGATGTTCCTTGGGAATGAATTTGGCGAGACTTTCTTTCGGCGGAATCGCGGGGCCGGGGCTGGTTTCGGTGTTGTAGCTCCAAGCGCCGCCGGCTTTTTTGTCTGAGAGCCAGTACATGGGTGGAACGTATTCGTAGGGGCCGGTCATTTTGACGCCGGATTTGCCTGTGACTTTGGCGGGAGTTTCGGAGGCGGAGGAGATGGTGGGATTCGGCCATTCCAATTGCTTGAGGAGATCGAGGTACATGGTTTCGATTTCGGCGGGCGGCGGACCGTCGCTGCCATAGAGCCAGACGAAAACGCTTGGGTGATTGCGGAGGCGAGAGATCTGATCGACTAGCGATGCGGCGGCGATTTTCTTGGTTTCTGGCGTCCACTTGTTCCAGTGTTCCCAGGCGTCGCAGCAGATCCAGCCGGGCATGACGAGGATGCCGAGCTTGTCGGTCTTGTCGAAGAATTCGTCTCGGTCGGTTTTGCCCTCAAGACGGATCGTGTTGAGACCCATGGCGCGAACGTAGGCGAGGTCGGCATCGAGCTTCCAGGAGGACCAGCGGAGGAGCATGTCGGGAGCCCAGGCGGCGCCGCGGATCAGCACTCGCTTGCCGTTTACTTTGAAGAGACGGGCGCCGGTTTGGGTGAGTTCGGAGGTGACTTCTCGGATGCCGAAGTCGACGGACGCGGAATCGGAGGTTTGGCCTGAAATTTCCACGCGAAATCTTGCGGGGTAAAGATAGGGTTCGCCCATTTGGTAAGGCCACCAGAGATGCGGATTGGCGAGCTTGAGCTGGGGAAACTGATCGGGGGAGAACCGAACCAGTTTTACTTGCTTGGCGTCGAGTTCGACGGGTTGAGCAAGATGAATATCGCCGAATTCGGCATGGAGCGTTGCTTTCACGGGATGCTCGGCGGTGTTGCGGAGTTCCGCGGAGAGAGTGACCGCGGCGGATTTATAGGCGGAGTCGAGTTTCGAAGAGACCAACGGATGCCGCAGCACGACGTCGCCGCTGGAGGAGAGAAAGACTTCGCGCCACATGCCGGCATCTTTGTCGGGCGGAGTGGGATTCCAGTCCACCCAGGTTAGGCCGAGATCGTTTTTCTCCGGGGCGAAGACTTCGACGGCGAGGGCGTTCTTCCCGGATTTGTTCAGAAGTTCGCCGATGCGGAATTCGTAGGCGCGATATGCGCCGGCAACTTCGGTGCGATCGGCGAGTTGCTTGCCGTTGAGCCAGATGTTGGCGCGGTAGTTGATGCCGAGGAAATGGAGCCAGATGGCGCGATTGGCATAAGCTGCGGGAACGGCAAATTCGGTGCGAAACCAATGGGAGCAACGGAAGGGACTGTTGGCGGGCATGTCGAGATTGGCAGCTTGAATTTTATTGTTGGTAAACGCGCCGGGGAACGAATTGAGATTTTTGCCGTAGTTGGGATCGGGAAGAGTTTTGTCGGCGACCTGAGAGCCGACGACGGTGCCGGGAACGAGCGCGGGGTGCCATTTGGAGTCGTCAAAGCCGGGCAGCGCGATCGCTTCGGGCTTGGCGGCGAGCTTGCAGGACGACTCGAGGCGCCAATCGCTGTGAAGAAATACCGGAGCGGAAGGAGAATCGTCTCCATAGACATTTGCGGCAAAGGCCGAGCTGAGGATGAGAGCGAACAACGGTAGCGCGGAGCGAAACCGTGACATAGGCAGGCCTCGTAGCATGAAAGGTAGCCGCGGCTGGAATCGCGGACGCCCCTAGCTTACATTAAACCGATTGAATACAAGAGGAATTCTTGGTGCGAATTGTGGAGAAATTCAAGGCACGTGGTGGGCGCAGGACTCCCCTTGAAAGCTGCAGAAGAGAAACAGTAAGCTGCGAGGGGAAAACCGTTAGTTTTTGGTTTCCAGTCGATAGTCATCCGCCTTCAGACTATCTCATTGCCCCTTTGTTCATCCGCGCCAACGAGCAATGTACTGGCAGGAGTCTTCAAATGACTCGGGAGGATTTGGAATGATTCGTCGCGCAGCGGTATTTCTTTGTTTCTCGCTTTTGGTGGGAGCGTCTTCGGTTCGTGGGCAGGCGAAGCGAAAAATTATCGTGGACCAGGATGCGCGCGGGCCGGCGACGACAGACCAGCAATCCATGCTGGCGTTGATTCAGGCGCCGCGGGCGGAGGTGCTGGGACTGACGATTGTCAGCGGTGACCAGTGGCGGGATGAAGAGGTGGCGCACACGCTGCGGATGCTGGAGCTGACGAACCATCCGGAAATTAAGGTTTATCCCGGGGCGATCTTTCCGCTGATCAACAGCAAGGAGGAGATTGCTCGGTGGTCCAGGCTGTATGGAAAAGTGCGCTACCAGGGCGCGTGGACGAAGAACGGCACGGGGAAATTTGTGCGCGAAGTGCATGGGCCATATGAGGTGCCGGATTTGCCGGAAGGAAATCCGACGCGGAAGGCGGAGGAGGAAGACGCGGCGCACTTCATCATCCGAATGGTGCACAAGTATCCGCACGAGGTGACGATTTACGCGGGCGGGCCGATGACGAATATCGCCCTGGCTTTGAGCCTTGATCCCAAGGTGGCGGAGCTGGCGCAGGAGCTGGTGGTGATGGGTGGAAGCATCGCGCCTGAGGTGCCGCTGGCGTGGAAAACGGAAAATCGGCGGGAGTTTAATTTCTGGTGGGATCCGGAGGCAGTGCACATCGTGCTGCGGGCGCCGTGGAAGAAGATCACCGTGACTACCGTGGATATTTCGGTGAAGACGCGGATGACGAACGAAATGATTCAGAAGATTGCCAGCGCGGGGACTCCATCGGCGGCGTATATCGGAAAGTATTCGGATGAGGAATATTTGTGGGATGAGTTGGCGGCGGTGGCGTGGCTGGACCCGAGCGTGATTACGAAGGAAGTGAGCTTATATATGGACATGGATATTTCGCATACGGCGGGATATGGAAACACGCTGGTTTGGACGGAGGAAGAGCATCCCGGAATGGGAGAGCAGTTTGTGCATGTCGAGACGGATTTGGACAATGAGAAGTTTACGAAGCTGTTGATTCAGTTGTTGGCGGGGACGACGGGAAAATAGTTGGCGGGGATGGGCGATGATAAGTCTGGGCTATGGGCGTAAAGGCGCCCGCCTCGGAAGGCAGCCGCTAGAACACAAAAGATCCCAAGAGCACGGGCTGAAGGCTGTGTTACCGGGAGGGACGCGGGGAGATGGTGTATGATTTGATGTCCCGATTATTGGAGAGAGTGGCCCAGAGTTTTGTGGCGGGCTGTGGTGGACGAGCGCGAAAATGACTAACGAAGAACGAAAAGCTGCGCTGGAAGCGATTATTTATGCCGCGGATGAGCCGGCGACGATTGACCAGCTGGCGGCGGCGCTGGGCGAAGAGAAGCTGGCGGTGCAATCGGCGCTGGATGAGTTGATTGCGGGATACGCCGTGGAAGAACGCGGGATCGAGATTCGCGCGGTGGCGGGCGGGTACAAGATGTACACGAAGCCACAGCACCATGACGTGGTGCGGCGGTTCATCAAGTCGTTGCGGCCGCCGTTGAGGCTTTCGATGCCGGCGTTGGAGACCCTGGCGGTGATTGCTTACAAGCAGCCGGTGACGGCACCGGAGATTTCGGATATTCGCGGGGTGAATACTTCGGGCGTGATTTCAACGCTGCTGGACAAAAAGCTGATTACGACGGCGGGTCGCAAGGAAGTGATGGGGCGGCCCATTTTGTACAAGACGTCGAAGGAATTTTTGATGCGGTTTGGATTGAGCGACCTGGATGAATTGCCGAGCCTGAAGGAGTTTGAGGCGCTGGCGCGGGAAGCTCTGGGCACGGATGAAGGGATCTCGCACGGTGACGTGACGGAAGAGCAGGTTGCGGAGTTGCATCCGGAAGTGGATGCGGCACACGCAGCCGAAGCGATGGGCGAGCACGCTCATGCTTCGGCTGCAGAAGCGATTGAGCACGTCGAGAAGGAACTTTCGGAGGCGGAAAGGTTTCGGGAACATGAGGCGCTGGCGACGGCGGAAGGGATGCCCTCCGGCCAGTTGGACGAAGATCCGCCACCTCCTAACGCGAAGACGACCGCGGCCGGGGAATAAGAGTTCGAGAAAGATTTCCTCAGGGGCTAAAGCCCAACTTTCGTCGTTGCTTTATGTCGGACCTTAAGGTCCGACCCCCTAAAGAGTCCACATTTGAGTTTCCGATAGATTACGACCGCTGTGCTGAAGGAGAGAAGACAGGCTAAAGCCTGTGCTACTGAGATGCTGGAACGATTGCAGAAAATTATTGCACGGGCGGGGATTGCTTCGCGGCGGCATGCCGAGCAGTTGATCCTTTCCGGACAGGTGCTGGTGAACGGGAAGGTGGTAACGGAGCTGGGCAGCAAGGCGGATCCGGAGAAAGACAAGATTGAGGCTGCGGGGCGAACGATTAAGGGATCGGATCGGCGTGTGGTTTATATGTTGATGCACAAACCGGCGGAGGTGGTTTCTTCGCTGGCTGATCCGGAGGGGCGGAAGAATCTGCGGAATTTGTTGCGGGGATTTCCGGAGCGGGTGTACCCGGTGGGGAATCTGGAGTATTCGGCGACGGGATTGGTGTTTTTGACGAATGACGGGGATCTGGCAGCGAAGATGTTGAAGCAGTGGGATCAGTTGGAACAGGTCTACCATGTGAAGATCAAGGGAATGCTGACGCTGACGGATCTGGAGCGACTGGGAAAAGAGATTGGGATCAAGATGCAGACGTTGCGGCAACCGGATGCGAGCCGCGGACATGTTGCGAATTACTGGTATGAGGTGCGGACGAAGGGAGCGAAGCTGGAGAAGTTGCGGCATTTGATGTTTCGCGAACACCATCCGGTGGAGAAAGTGATGCGGGTGGGATTGGGGCCGTTGACGGTGGAAGGGATTCCTCGGGGAAGATATCGGTTGTTGGATGAGGGAGAGGCGGAGGAGTTAAAGACCGGGAAGGCAGCGGAGAGGAAGAAGAGGAAGAGAGCTTAACCCAGAGACTCTGAGGGCGCAGAGATGAGGAAGAGTTTTAACACAGAGGGCACAGAGGAAGAGCGCAGAGGACACAGAGATAAGAAAGAGTCAGAGCAATGGATTTTGAGCTTAGCGATCATCAGAAACTGATCAGGGAGACGGTGCGGGCGTTTATGGAGGCGGAGGTGCGCCCGCATGTTAAGGAGTGGGAGCGGGGGGAGCACTTCCCTGTTGAGGCGATTCGAAAACTGGCGGAGATGGGTTGCTGCGGGATGCTGATGCCGGAGGAGTGGGGCGGGCCGGGGCTGGATACGATTTCCTATGTGCTCATGATTGAGGAAGTGGCGCGAGTGCATGCGGCGATGGCGACGGCGCTTTCGGTTACGAATTCGGCGGTGCAGTTGCCCCTGCTGGCGTTTGGGAATGCGGAGCAGAAGAATCGGTATTTGAAGCGGCTGGCGGCGGGAGAGATTCTGGGCGCGTTTTGTTTGACGGAACCGGCGGCGGGGTCGGACGCAGCGGGGATTCAGGCTACGGCAGTGCGCGATGGGAGCAATTACAGGATCAATGGGACGAAGACTTGGGTGACGAACGGATCGGCAGCGGGCGTTTTCATTGTGTTTGCAAAAACTGATCCTGCCGCTGGGGGGAAAGGGATTACGGCGTTTCTGGTGGAGCCAGGGTATCGTGGATTCAAAGTTGGGCGTCACGAGGACAAGATGGGACAGAGGTCGTCCCCGTCGGTGGAGTTGTTGTTCAACGATTGCTTGGTGCCGGTGACGGGGCGGCTGGGAGATGAGGGGCAGGGGCTGAAGATTGCGTTGAGCGCGCTGGATGGCGGGAGGATTGGGATTGCAGCGCTAGCGGTGGGATTGGCTCAGGGGGCGCTGGATGAATCGGTGAAATTTGCGCAGGCGCGCGCGGCGTTTGGGAAAGCGATTGGGGAGTTTCAGGCTATCCAGTGGATGCTGGCGGATATGCATGTGGAAATTGAGGCGGCACGGGCGTTGGTTTATCACGCGGCTAGTTTGAAGGATTCGGGAGGACGGATGGGGTCGGCGGCTTCGCGGGCGAAATTGTATGCGAGCGAGATGGCGAACCGCGTGGCGTATAAGGCGGTACAGATTCATGGGAGCCAGGGGTATTCGCGAGAGTCGGATGTGGAGCGAATGTACCGGGATGCGCGAGTGATAACGATTTACGAGGGGACGAGCGAGATTCAGCGGATGATTATTGCGCGGGATTTGTTGGGGAAGAGTTAGGAAATTCCAAACAATTTAGTTAGTGGGAAAAGCTTTGTGTAAAGAGGTTTTAGGATGGGTGTGGGCGGATAAAAAGAGATAACGCAGAGATCGTGAGCTCGCAGAGACCGCTCTAGAAGAGAACGGCAAGAATGTTCACCACAGAGGACACCGGGAGAGCACAGAGAGCCGAGAGCGAGATTATTGGGAGGGGGTGAGGTGTTTGAGTTGAGCTACTTCGCGGATGGTTAGGGAACGGAACTTGCCGGGGGGGACGTCGAGGACTAGGGGGCCTAGCTGGACGCGTTTGATTTTTTCGACGAGGAAGCCTACGGATTGAAACATGCGGCGAATTTGACGGTTGCGGCCTTCGATTAGGGTGACTTCGTACCACGGATTCGGAGCGTCTTCGTGGAGGCGGATTTTGGCGGGCGAGGTTTTTACGCGGCGGTCGTCGTCGAGGGTGATGTGGACACCGTTGCGGAGGCGGGCGAGGGATTTTTCGTCGGGGCGGCCGCTGATTTTGACGAGATATTTTTTGGGGACGTGCGAGCCGGCTTTGGTAAGTTTTTGCGCGAGTGCGCCGTCGTTGGTGAGGAGTAGGAGGCCTTCGCTGGCGTAGTCGAGGCGACCTATGGGATAGACGCGTTCGGGGAGTGGGCCGAGGAGTTGCATTACGGTGGGGCGGCCTTCGGGATCGCTGACGGTGGTTACGTAGCCCTTGGGTTTGTGGAGCATGAGGTAGAGGAGACGTTGGGATGGCTTGATGGCTTTGCCGTCGACGGAGATGGTGTCGGTGTCGGGATCGGCTTTGGTGCCGAGTTCGGTGACGACTTGGCCGTTGAGGGTGACTCGGCCGGAGGTGATGATTTCTTCGGCTTTGCGGCGGGAGGCGATGCCGGCGGAAGCGAGGATTTTTTGGAGGCGCTGCAGCATTGGTGAAGATATTTTACGATGAGATCGATGGGGATTAGCGCAGGAAAGAAAAGATTAACGATAACGCAGAGACGCCGAGGACGCAGAGATTGCGCAGAGAAGAGAAACCCAAGAGGGCGGCGTAAAGCCGCCCCTACACCGCTTAAGAACACAGGCTAAAGCCTGTGCTACCTGAGTTCACTGCTTTACGACAGCGTCCTCGGTCTTGTAGAGGAGGACATTGCGGCCGGGCACGCCGCGTTCGAGGCGGCGCAAGCGATAGCGAAACGGACGAGGCCCGCTCTCTACCGAGTTTTCTTCCAGGCGATAGTAGAGGTCGTCCACGCGCACGACCTTGGGGGCGAGCCAGTCGTCTTTGCGGCGGCTGGCCCAGATCTCGAGCAGCTCTTGCGCCTGCCCGGTTGCGTAATGGAGTTCGTCCGGGACCTGCTTGAGGCGCGAGAATAATGCGCGTTCGCGTACTGCGCCGGCAAACGACTGGGCGTTGCGCTGCTCCGGCAATGATGGCCTCGCCTTAGTTCGAGGCGTCGCGAGAGACAGCGTGCGATCGATGAGACCGAGCGGCAGCGTGCCAAGAACGTTCTCCGCGAAGGCCGCTCCACAGAGACGCACCGCTCCCTCCATAAAGAAATAGACCAGCACCCAGGTGAGGGGGTGGAAAAGAAAAACGGTATACGCGGCACCGGCGATTTGTTGGTCGGTCACTCCGCCCAGCTTGCCGTTTAGCGCCAAATCCACGCCGCGATCCACGATGGGGTACATCGTGTATTGGTACCAATTGGCGAGCGCGAGGATGGCGGCTGCGATTTCGAGCATGCCGCTCAGCGTAGCGGCCCGTGGCCACTGAACGAGGCCGGCGAATGGTAGCACTTTGCGCCAGCGAGCAGGCAAGAATGCGGCCAGGGGACCTGCGATATAGGTGAAAACGAAAGATGTCAGCATGTTGGGTAGCCAAGGATATTTTAATGACTATTAGGCAAGTGCCAAGTGTGTAAAAGATGGTGGTGTCGAAAAGTGAATGGCGGCGCGCCGCCTGGAAGTTTTGCCGGAAGAGATGTGTCCCCTACTTTTTGGAGGCGGCGAGGCAGTCGTTGCAGATGCCGCCTACTTCGGTGCGGGAGACGGTGACTTGCATGTCGAAGTCGCGGGCGATCTGTTCCTTGAGCTGTTCGTAAAGGCGGGATTCGAATTCGCGGACCTTCCCGCAACGGAGGCAGGCGACATGGATATGGTCGCGCGGGCCGTGAGTTTCATAATAGTGGCGGTCACCGCGGAGATGGAGGAGGTCGAGTTCGTCGATTAGACCTTCTTTTTTGAGGAGGTCGATGGTGCGGTAGACGGTGACGAGGTGGACGGCGGGGTCCATTTTCTGGGCGCGTTCGAGGATTTGATCGACGTCGAGGTGCTGCTCAGCGTTGTCCATGACTTCGAGGATGACGCGGCGCTGGCGGGTGAGGCGAATTCCCTTTTCGCGGAGGGTTATCTGGAGGTGGCCGGTGGTGTCGGCAGAGTTGATGCGTTCGCCGGAAGAGACGCGGTGTGTGGGTGAAGCGGACATGAAAGGATAGTTTAGCAGGATTAGGGAGTGGGGGAAATTGGGGGGAAAGAAGATGAAAGAAGATTTAACGCGGAGTACGCTGAGACGCAGAGGGCGCAGAGAAGAGGTATGACGAGCGCGTTCTGTCATTTGGGGGACATATAAAAATTACATTGTCAATTTTGGCCGTCCATAGGTTGTTTTTATGCATCCAAGTTTATGTTTGCGTGCCGCGGGGCAGAATTCGCGTTGACGGTGTTATGACGCAAATCTAGACTGATTTTGGCTGAAGTTAATTTCTGGAGAAGGAAGGTCCCAGCCCATGCATCGTTTCGCGGCAGTAGTATTGTGCTCCACGTGTGTGTTCGGAGGAACAGCGCGGGGGCAAAATACGAGGATCGAACCGATTCATGCGCAGCCGGGAGCGGTACTGACGTTTCACGTGCAGACACGGCTGAATCCAACGGATAGAAATGAAATGGACGTCTTGCCGCGAGGGACCGTGATTCGCGTGAAAATGCTGAATGGCGTCGACTCCAGTGTGGATCGCGATGGCAGCGAGTTTCACGGCGAGGTTGTAGATTCGGTTTCGGCGGGAAGTAAAATCATCGTCCACTCGGAATCGGAAGTACGGGGGATTCTTGTATTGCTCCGCAGCAGGAGTCATCCGGAGGGATTCCGCTACGAGTTGCTGGTCACGAGCCTGACAGATCATGCGAAGACTTATGACCTGACAGCGTCTTTGAACCCTTCTTTTTTGGACTCTACCACGCCGCCTCAGCCGATTTCCAAGGCCGAAGCTCAACGAGATCCGAGAGCCAACGACGATGGCTCTGCGAATCTGCGGTCACCCCTGCACAATTGAGCCGGCAGCTTTTTTGCATATTTCCCCCGCAACAGGATTTGCCGATGGGCTGTGTAAAAAGTATGGGCTTGCAACTTTTACCTCCTCGGCATGGGTAGGAAGATAAGTATTTGAGCGTGAAGAGATTTCCAGTCCCGGTACTTACCCCACACAGCCAACCGAGTGATCCTCACCTTTCGCAAGATCAATAAACAAGAGAAGATAGCCGATTTTCGGCCTTCCTGAATAAAGGTGGCGTTCCGTCTGCAGTCCTCGGAGTACCAGTCGAAAACCTCCAGGAGGGTGTAAAAATGAAGAAAGAACTGAAACTGATTTTGTCCGCCATGGCGAGCCTGATTCTTGTGGCAGTGGTTTGCGCGCTCCCTGTCACACTTCCCAACACACCTGCGACGCATGAGCAGACCGCTGCGGCGACGCAATCTGTTTCCGGCAAGATCGCAGACGTTCAGAAGACCTCGTTTACCCTGACTGTTGGACCGAGCCACACGATGTCCAACTTGGGCCAGAACATGCAAGAGGCAATGCCAAAGTCGATGACTTTCCAGATCGACAAGAATACGACGGTCGATGGCAAGTTGCAGGTCGGGGCGAACGCGGACGTAACGTATCGCGAGGACGGCGGCAAGTACGTGGCGATCAGCGTGCGTGTTTCGTGACGGTTTGATTTCCAACTGACCTGATTTGAAAAGGGTTTCTCCAGGTGAGTTCCACACGGAGAAACCCTATTTTTTTGCACGAGCATGATTTCGACGTGGCGGTAGAAGTCGCGGGCGACGTGGCAGAGGGTGTAATCTGTGAGTTCGGAGAGCCGGACAACTTCTCTGCGGCTAGGTGCATCGTGGGGCGTCCAAGAGTTTTCATCGTGATATTTCTTTTGTTGTGTTCAGGGCTTACCGTCGCCCCGAGGCAAAACGTGGCGGTCACTTCCCTTTCCTTGAATGAACCGAGTGAAAAAGCGATTTCTGGGAAAGCGCCGGTGATCGTGGTGGGATTCGTCGGCGGGTTTGTCAGGCATGACAACCGGGTGCACAGCCCGGTGCAAATGGCCTCGCGGCTCCGTAATGCCTACGCCTCGGGTGTATACGTGGAGGTATTTGAGAATCGGCGCCGTGAGCAGGCATACCAGGAGATATTGAAAATGCTGGATGCAGACCACGACGGAAGATTGTCAGAAGAGGAGAAGCGGGGTGCACAGATTATTATTTACGGGATGAGTTGGGGCGGATCGGAAACGGTGGCACTGGCGCGCGAGTTGGGAGAGCAGAAAATTCCCGTGTTGTTGACGATACAGGTGGACAGCGTTGCCAAGATGGGGCAGAACGATGCGGTGATTCCCGCCAACGTGGCGGAGGCCGCCAATCTTTATGAGGCGGATGGTTTTCTGCACGGACAGACGGAGATTCGAGCGGCGGACGCGGCGAGGACGCGGATTCTTGGCAATTTCCGGTTCGAGTATGGCGCGAAGACGCTGAAGTGCGAGAACTATCCCTGGTACGACCGGGTGTTCATGAAATACCACACGGAGATTGAGTGCGATCCGGCGGTGTGGAAGCAGGTGGAGTCGCTGATTCGGTCGAAACTGCCGTCTGGTGGGACCCAGCGGGCCGAGAGCGGAAAAACTTCAACGAGCGCTCCAGGAGAATGAGTATTTTCAGAAGGTGTCGCCGGGGATCGGTGTGACGCGAGCGAGCTTTGGAAAAGCGGTATTGCTCACGGAAACTGCGGAGGCGCGCTGCAGGTTCGCCCAATCCTGACGGAATTCCAGCATTGTCTCGCGGCGGTGTTTGGGGCTTTTTAGAAAAACGGAAGTGCGGACGAGCAAGAGTTCGTAGGAGAGTTGCGGGTCGGATTCTCGAGCCAAGACGTTACTTGCGCTGATACCGACACGGACAGACTCCCCACTATCGGAGAGCTGCATCCAGGCAACGCCGTTGCAGTCGACGAGGGCAGTTCCCTTTTCGTCGAGATATTTGAAGAAACGAGAACGGTCGTGGGCTTCAGGGGAACCGCTGTTTTCCTCGATTTCCGTCTTGAAGGCCTTGCGATAGTTCTTCCACTCGGCGGACGTGCCTACGATTTGCGTGCGCTCGTCTTGCAATGCGACGGCCCGCAGTCGGGGAGAGAATGAGAGATCTTCCGGAGCGAGGTCAGATGCGGGATGCTGTTCGAATTCGTGTTCGGGATTGAATCGGCCCGTGAAGGCGTAGGAAGCGGTGACGACCGGCAATGCCTGGTTGGCAAAGACGATCATGGGGATGAGCAACTTCTTCGAGCGAAACAGTTGCTCGGTTCCGGCGCGAACTTCGCTGCTTCGCTTGATGGTTCCGGGGACCTGGGCGAAGTGCATTACGCGGAGATTGATTTCAGGGTGACGAAGGGCGTAGTGCGTAAAGGTGCGGGCCACGGCTTTGGGGCTGGTCATTCCGAAATCGTTGAGGACATCGCGACTGGCCGCGTGGGGGAAATAGGTATTGATGATGTGGCGGGCGAAGTCCGCGCAATTGTTGGTGGCGCCGTTAAAATGATTCTCGTTAGGCGAATTGTTGAACTCCGCTATGAGCTGGCGGTCTTGTTCGACTGAGGTATCTACAACAAACATGTAGACGCCGCGGATGAGGGTGGCAGCGACCATTTCGCGCCATTCAGCTTTGGTGCTGGTTTGGCAGGCGGAGCTGGCGCAATAGCCGGAGAGGTAGTTCTCGCGGTAGCGTTCTTCAAGAGCGTGCTTGATTTTGAAGGAGCTGAAGATGGGACGATTGCGGGAATCTTCGACGCCATAGAGATAGATGTTGAGGGGAACGATGTTCCACTCAAAAGATTGGTCTTCGCCGATATTGATGTAGGTGCTCATGACGGAGCCCATCTCGCCAGGTTGGCACAGGCGGAGTTTTGTGGGCGAGTCCGCACAAATACGTGAGAAATAGACGGCCATGTGCCCGGTGCCGGTGATGCGGTCCATGCTTAGGTCGAGCGACTCGTTGAGGACGACGCCTACATCGGCGGATGCGCGAGGGCAGGCGAGAGCCACGACCAGGCAGGAGAGAAGTAGGGGTGGAACCGCCGCACGGGTAGCCTTGGCAGCCGAGGAAAATCCACGGGTCAAGCAGCGAAAAGTAGAGAGAGTCGGCAAACAACCCCCTTCGGGCACGGTGCAACATGGCCCCACTTTTATTTAACACCTGAGAGCGTGAAGAGTTGCTTGGTGCTTCAGTAAGTGCTTTGGGAAGAATAGGTTACGTTGCCGAAGCGGTTCCAATGGTCTGTTGGGCCCGACCGGAATGGACGGAGAGACTTAACACAGAGGTCGCAGCGCTTAGAGCACAGAGAAGAGGGAGTAAAGAGAAAACCGCTCCCGGGAACGTCAGGAGTGGCTTGGTAGTAGACGGACTACGTCGTTGTACATTACGTAAGCGAATAGGACCAGGAGGAAGACGAGGCCTACCTGGATGAAGCGTTCTTTGAAGGTCAGGCTGAAATCGCGGCGGCGGATGCCTTCGAGGGAGAGCAGGAGGATATGGCCTCCGTCGAGTATCGGAATGGGAAGAAGATTGAGGATGCCAAGATTGACGCTGATGAGGGCCATCAGCGAGATAACTGTGAAGGGGCCCTGCGAGACGGCTTCGCCGGCGGCGCGGGAGATGCCGACTACGCTTTGGAGCTGCTTGACGGAGACGCGACCGCTGAAAAGTTTGCCGAAGACGCCGATGGTGTCTTCCACGATTTCCCAGGTGCGGGAGCGGGCTTCGGAGACGGATTGCGCGAGGCCGACACGCTTGTAGGCGAGGGCGGGTTCGGGAGCGACACCAATCTGATATTTGGTGTCAGTGGTGTCGGCGATACCCTGCTTGGGCGTGACGGCGAGAGTGAGAGTCTGGCCGCCGCGTTCGACTTCGAGTTGAAGCGTTCGGCCGCCGGAACCGCGAACCAGGTCTACGAACTGATCCCAGTAGTCAATTTTCTGGCCGTCGATGGCGCGGACGACGTCGCCGGCGCGGAGGCCTGCGTGGTCGGCAGGCGTGCCGGAAGCGACTTCGCTGATGCGGGCGGGAATTGGGTAGTAGCCGAAGGGACGCGCACCCGTCTCATTTTTGAGGGGAAGAGAGATGGTGCGAGTGGTGCCGTTGCTTTCGACTTCAACGTTGAGAGAAGTGCCGGGAGCGGTGCGAGAGACGAGGGACTGCACTTGTTCCCAGGTGGGATTTTTCAGGCCGTTGACGGAGAGGACATGATCGCCGGACTGTAGCGCGTTGGACGTAGCGGTCTGCTGCGCAGGAGGAGCGGCAACGACGATGGGCTTGTTGAGAAAGGCGGCGTATGGAACGCCGGCGATCAGGTAGTAAGCGCTGAGAAGGATTATAGGAAAGATGAGATTGACGGCGGGGCCGGCGACGGAGATGAGGGCGCGCTGCCAGCGCTTTTTGGACATGAGTTCATCGGGAGCGCCGGTGGGAACCTGGTCGCTCGAGTCGACATCGGTGATGTCCTGGCCGGCCATGCGGACGTAACCGCCGAGAGGGACGGCGCTGATGCGCCAATCGGTGGCGCCCCACTTGAAGCCGAAGAGGCGCGGGCCGAAGCCGATGGAGAAGACGTCGACGCGAACGCCGAAGAGGCGGGCGATGATGAAATGTCCCCATTCGTGGACGAGGATGATGACGCCGAGAACGAGAACGATGCCGATTGCGGTATTCATGCCGAAATGAATCCCCTTTGTGACTCAGTATTAGTTTCGCATAAAGCCGGACGGAATGCTTTAGTGGGAAATAGTTAGGGAGAGCAAGTGGAAACGGGGGTTGGTGGCATGAGGGTTAGATGCTGGAGAGGGGTGAGAGGTTGAAAGGGGAGTCGGAGCGGGAAGCTCAGTTAGAAGGTGTCGGCGGTGATTTCGGGGTCTTTGGGGGTCCAGTCGTCGGGGGGGAAGGAGATGCGCCAAAATTTGGGAGCGGGTTTGAGGAATTCGACACCGACTTCGGATTTGCCTTCGGCGGCGGGAGTAACGTGGACTACGCGGACGAATTGTTCTTCGAGGGTTTCCGTATTGCGGATCAGGATTTTCTGGTTGAGCGCGACGCGCATGGACATGAGGAGCAGGGCGCCGTGGGCGCTGACGTTGGTGGTGAAGGCGTTTTCAGAGACGTGCTGTTGATCGGAGCCGCGGGCGATGACGAGGATGGGCATCCGCAGCAAAACGCGCTGGCTGCGGCGACGATTGTGCGGGGGAGTGGGGTTGGTTGAGATGGTCACGGGGAGCGATGGCCTGGGGATAGTGTTGGAGAAGAAGCGGAAGAGGTCAAGAGGCGGAAGGTACTAACGTTCCAGGGGGAATGGATGGTCCCGGAGGAGGGAGCGAGCCGCCCTTCTGGTCCTACTTTGCCACGTTTAAATTAAAGAGACTTCTTCAAGCTAAAGCCGACCAAACCGAGCATGCCGAGGCCAAGCATCATCAAGCTGGATGGCTCCTCCGCCGCAACAGGGCTACCAGCATTGGGATTGAAACCGCTGTCCGAGACAAGGCTTGCGCCCGAAACGAGGTTACCGTTTGCATCGAAGGCGCTCGCTCTTGAGTGGTGCTAGACTTTCAATGAAGTTGCGAGAGAGTGGAAGATTGTGAAGCGCACTGTCCTGACCGCGTATTGCACCGTGGTGACCACGCCTGAGGACCGGCAATTAGAACCTATTGATGATCGAATCAAATTTGGCTACTCAGCAAACGGTCACGCGGAATAGCTATCAATCAAATTGTTCGAACTCCCTCGGTCAACTCCTTCGCAGTTACAAATGCCCGTGCGAGTTATGGCACCGTCCGCTGTCCTCAGAAACTTGCAACCGCCGCAGTTTCAGTCGGACACGTTTCGAATATCGGCAGCAGCCGTGCGATTTCCAACGCTTGCCTCAAGTTCGGTCTGAGATTACAAAGCTTGAGGTTTCCGCCTTTGGCTTTTGTCTTTCGATGCATCTCGATGAGTGCGCCGAGGCCAGCGCTGTCAACATAGTTGACGTGCTCCAGATTAACGACAATCCGTGTGACGCCGGATGCGAGAAGATTGTCGATCATTGTACGCAACCCGCTGCTCTCTTGTCCGAGCACAAGACGCCCTTTGAGCGTCAGAAGGTAGATTCCATTGATGTCACGCTGTGTTATTTCCAAAGGCATCGTTCGTCTCCCAAAAAACATTACTCGCATTCGCGAATGCATCCATAATAGCCTCCGGGACTCACGACACCAAACGATGGTTTATCGGAAAAGGTGAATAGACTCGGGTCACGAAGGGCGTCACCGAAAGGTTATCGAATTCGGCCAAAGCGGTCATTGAAGCAGAGTTTCGGTACGGAGAGTGTCGGAGAACCTAGCATTCACACCATTTGCGCTGCAAATCCCGATGTCCGGCTCGGCCATGGTCGGATAGGCTACCTATCCTTCTCGGTACGAGCTTAACGCGAGGTCTTGGACGTGAGAGGATACCGCCCCTGGGAGGATTCATGGATATATTAGCGGCCTTAAGGCAGGAAGAAGCGAAGTTACAAAAGCAAGTGGACATAGTGCGGCAACAGTTGGACACAGTGCGTGCGGCGATAAAGATTCTAGGGCGTGGAGTAGCCAGCAGCGGTAAACCGACTGGCAAGAAGAAAGTCATGTCTGCGGCTGGGAGAGCGAAGATTTCGAAGGCAACAAAAGAGCGGTGGGCAAAGTATAGAGCAGCGAAGGCAAAGGGGAAACGGTAGGGTTGCTCTTTGACCACGCTGCGAGCATCTTTATCCTCACGCAGTCCGATAAACTTTGAATGGCTGAGCCGATCTGCCTCCGTCCACTCCAGGAATTCTATATCGGCGACGGCCTCAGGACGAAGTCGAATAGAGTGGTGAATGGCGAGCGTTCCGTCATCGCCAAGTTGAAGCCTAACAGGCTTCAAGAAGACGACAAAGCCCAAGAAACACAGCCGCAATGCCCAGCTTCAGGGCGGAAGACTGGAGAAAGTATTCCAACAAGAGCTGGGGCCGCCACGTCCCTAATTGAGCTGACGAATAGTCATGCGGGGGTGCGTATTCACCGAGTAGCGGGCGGTTTTGCGTTCTCGTAAGCCTTCTGCAATTTGTCGAGAACTGCTGGATTACCCTCACCGAATACGTGGCGCCCGAATTTCTTGTGCATTTCACTATCAATATCAGCCGGGCCGCGTTCTTGGTAATCAGCTGGAATGTCAAAATAGTCTGCTGGAGGCTCTCCGACCTGCACGGAAATGGCTTCGCGGTTCACGTGAACCAGTTGTTCCGGACCGTCTTGGACGAAATGTTCTCGTAAGGAGACACAGTTCAAATCCAGAGCAAGCCACTTTGTGACTGTATCTTGGCGGTAATGTTGATTGGGTTTCGCACCCCCGGTGACAAGTTCAGTTGGGTATCGAAGCACTGTAAATATTGACTTTCTCACGGCATACTCCCTGAATCGCGTCTCTAGTAATAATCACAGCAATAAGATATCCAGGAACAGGATGGATACTTGCGTTCGTAGGCCTGGGCAACACAAAACGCATAGTGATTGTATTCAAGCGGGCAGTCAGTAGCTAAGCATGTGAAATTGGCTACTGCGGGCCAGAACTTCTAAGGAATTGTTCTGAGGGGAATTGCGAACAGCTATATAAACACTAGCGAAAAGTTGGTCCCGGAGGAGGGAGTCGAACCCACACGGGGAGTGATCCCCGGCAGATTTTGAGTCTGCTGCGTCTGCCAGTTCCGCCACTCCGGGAGAACCTATAGGAAAGTAACATGAGGGAGGAGGGGGGCTCAAGCGGATGGGTGTGCCGGTAGTGTTCTAGTTTGAGGGACCGTCAATATTGAGCCGGATGGTGGGCTCGGGCGGGAGTCTTTTGCGGAGTCGAAGTTTGGGACGGACAGTTTCCAGCAGCAGAAGGAAGATGGTTGCGAACATATAAGCGAAAGCAATGAGCTCTAAGACGCGGCCATGGCGAGCGAGCACGAACAGGGGTGCCGTGAGAGGCGCTAAGAAAAATGAACGTGGGGGTTTCATTTCCAATCTGACCTTGCAATAAGGGCAGAAGAGGTGCGTCCAGGCGTCCAAGTCAAGGAACAATGGGGTGCGAACCTGGTGATCGCAA